>VYLK01000415.1_pt1 | contig 15205 bp, 13 predicted proteins | sample 5114321 | NCBI WGS metagenome assembly VYLK01 (sample SAMN12291792, study PRJNA351875) | freshwater metagenome | isolation source: freshwater lake | place: USA: Michigan, MSU2 Lake | collected 2011-08-16
TTTTTCTTAGCATAATCTGATAGTTTCATGTGAACTGCAACGTAAACTTGTACTAACCATATTAGCAGTTGTTTGCAGTCATTTGCATATATTTTTTACAAAACTTTACAATACCTATTTTCTCGTGGCACAATAGAGACAAAGTATAAAAAACTTAACAATAAGGAGGGGTTCGATGGTTGCTACACCAGTCAAAACAAAACGTCTCACCGTGCAGGTGGCCAATCTCACCGCAGACACCACCGCTATTCGTTCCCTCGATTGGGATCGCGATCGCTTCGATATTGAATTCGGATTACAAAACGGTACGACTTATAACTCCTATCTGATTCGTGGGGAAAAAATCGCCCTTGTGGATACCTCTCACGAAAAATTCCGTCAACTATATTTTGATAGTCTCAACGGATTAATTAACCCCCAAGAAATCGATTATTTAATTATCAGTCATACCGAACCCGATCACAGTGGGTTAGTCAGAGATATATTGGAACTCGCTCCCAATATTACCGTCGTTGGGTCGAAAGTAGCAATTCAGTTTTTAGAGAATTTAGTTCATCATCCCTTTCAACGTCAACTGGTCAAAAATGGCGATCGGTTAGACCTAGGCAATGGTCACATTCTTGAATTTGTTAATGCTCCTAATTTACACTGGCCCGATACTATTTTTACCTACGATCACGGTTCGGGAATTTTATTTACCTGTGATGCTTTTGGAATGCACTATTGTTCCGATGATCTTTACGATGAGCAATTAAGTGCTATTGAACCAGATTATCGCTTCTATTATGAATGTTTAATGGCTCCTAATGCTCGTTCCGTACTAGCGGCGATGAAACGGATGGAACCCCTAGGTAATATTAATCTCGTGGCTAATGGTCATGGACCGTTATTAAAACATAATGTTACTGAATTATTGACCCGTTATCGTGATTGGAGTCAGGCACAAACTAAGGCAGAAAAAACCGTCGCTGTTTTCTATATTTCTGATTATGGTTATAGCGATCGCCTCTGTCAATCGATTGCTAAAGGTATTACTAAAACTGGTTTGGCTGTAGAAACTTTAGATCTGAAATCCGCCGATCCCCAAGAGGTAAAAGAATTAGCTTCTTCTGCGGTGGGAATCGTCATCGGTACTCCCCCCGTTTCTGGTATTAATGCCCAGGAAATTACGGGAAATCTAGGCACAATTCTCGCCTCGGTTAACCCCAAACAATATATCGGAATGTTTGAATCTCAAGGGGGTGATGATGAATCAATTTTACCTCTATTTAATAAGTTTCGTGAAGTTGGTTTAACCAAAGCTTTTGATCCCATTCGTAGCACAGAAACTCCTAACGAGAGTCTCTATCAACGCTGTGAAGAAGCGGGGACAGACATGGGACAACTATTAACCCAAGAGGTAAAAGTTAAACAAAGAAAATCCCTCGATACTGACCTTGATAAAGCCATCGGACGGATTAGCGGTGGTTTATATATTATTACCACCAAGAAAGGAGACAGAAGTGGAGCAATGGTCGCTTCTTGGGTGACGCAAGCAAGTTTTGATCCTCCCGGTTTTACCGTTGCTGTGGCCAAAGATCGGGCGATCGAGTCTTTAATGCAAGTGGGGGATCAATTCATTTTAAATATTCTGGAAGAAGGCAATTATCAAACCCTGATGAAACACTTTTTAAAACGTTTCGGACCTGGGGAAGATCGTTTTGCAGGAGTCAATACTCGCACCGCTAATAATGGTTCCCCAATTTTAGCCGATGCTCTCGCTTATTTAGAATGTGAGGTCGTTAGTCGCATGGAATGTGCTGACCACTGGATTGTTTACAATAAAGTCACCGATGGTCGCGTTTCTAAACCTGATAGTTTAACGGCCGTTCACCATCGCAAAGTCGGTAATTATTATTAGGATTCTTGCTTGATTTGACTGGTTGAGAAAATACAGATCAAAATGCTTGCTCTCAGCTTTTGAGATGGTTTAACCTCTCAACCAGTTAGTCATACTAAATCCGTTGATTATAGGCTACATATCAGGATAGGCAATAGGCACTCTTGCAATAGGCAAAAGGAGCAATAGATAATCAGTTTTTAATAACCAGATTTAGTATTGTAAAGTATCACATATGATAACTGATAACTGAGACTAAATCCGTTGATTATAGGCTACATATCAGGATAGCCCAACGGCAAAAGGGGAATAGATAATCAGTCTTTAATAACCGAATTTAGTACCAGACGCTTCATGAACTGAAAGTAAAAAAATTGTAGGGTTAATTCATGAATTAACCCTACACATCGTTTCCATTCAGGCGCTTCACAAATTGGAAGCAAGTTTCAAACATTGTTGGATTTGCTAATCGTGCCTAAGTTTCCATTCAGACGCTTCAGGAATTGGGTAGAGTCATAAACTCTAGTTAACAAAAGTCCAGCGTCCTTCCACCTGACCGTCAAGGAGTTGATGAGTACTTAAATATTCTTCAAGAACACCTTGGCTTGAAGTAGTAACAACTTTAGCGTTAGCTATTTCTTCAGGCGTGAGATTCAAACTCTTCAGCGAATTTTGATAATGATAATCTTGCACGCAGATTACATATAAACGATCAGCCTCTACAGGTTGTTCATTAATACTGAAAGATTCAATTGCTTTCTTAGTATTGTTATAAACTACTCGAACACCTTTGCTGATTTGATAACATTGACTTTCCCCAGGCTTTCTGTTTTCTGGGCGCAGAAAATGGGTAAATACCTTTGTCAGTTGCGCTCCAGTAACTTTAATTTTATAAAGAGAACCATCATACGGATAAACCTTCTTAAGATCTTCAAGAGTGACCACAGGCCCTAATTCTTTACCTCGTATGGAACCACTACCGACAAGCACGACATCAATCGTATCTATTTCTAAGAAGATATCAGCGATTAAATTACCTAACTCAGTTTCTTGTTCGCGCACGGGATGAGTCAATTTACGATTTAAACGGCTAACAATACGATTGTACTTGCGATCTACTTGTTCTTTGTAGGTATTGATAAAATTTTGCAAATCTACGTCAGGACTAGCTACCTGATCATTAATAGGAATAAGCTCCCATTTCCATTCGACAATGCTGTTCGTATCGTCGTCTACTGTAATATCGAAACGTCCGATCTGATCAGTCCCAACGGCGGCCTGGGTGATTAAAATGTTGTTTACTTGGGCAGGCTGTTCTAAAAGTGTATGAGAATGTCCACCAATGATCATGTCCACCCCCCACTCAGGGTCTAACATAGCCGCTAACTTTTGATCCTCTTCAAAACCAATGTGAGTTAGGAGAATTGTCAAATCAATATCTTCATTTTTGTAGGTATTACAGATCTTACCAACTTCAGCCGCCGCATCTTCTAGTCCAACAAATGTACCAATGCTTTTGTCCAGCTTTAAGGCACTAAGAACCTCTTCGGTGACAATACCAATGAACATAACATCAAATCCATCTACATTGAGGATGATATAGGGGTTCATCAACCTTTTACCGTACTTTTTAATGTACAAGTTGGCATTAACAATAGGAAAGTTTGCCATTTTTTCTAAGAAGAGCAAATGAGGAAAGCCATAGTCTAATTCGTGGTTTCCTAAAGTCACTACATTAGGTGCTAGGTAATTCATAATTTCCATGGTTGATAAGCCTTTAAATTCGGTATCAATCATCGAACCTTGAAGCATATCACCTGAAATAACATAAAGTGTATTTTTTTCCGTTTGACGCACTTGATTGATATAACCAGAAAGCAATGATAACCCGCCGATCAAACCACCTTGTCCAGTTTTAGCCTCCGCTAAAAAGTCGCCGTGCATATCATTGGAATGTAAAATCGTAAACTTTTTGAGTTTTGTTGTAGTTTCAACCATGAGCCTCTCCAGTAGTTTGAGTTGATTAAATGAAAGAGATAGTTTGATTTGGGTACTGCGAACGGTTTAAAGCTTGGCTTTCTGAATACCGTCAGAAGCTTGGTCTGTGATTTCTTCTAGCCGATCCAGAAAAAGTTCAGCTTTTAGCAGTTTAGGCTCTTCGGTTTGTGTTATGCAATGGAGGGGGGTTATAAAGGATAAAACCCTTACACAGAAAGACATTGCTTCGATTTATGCCCCCTGATGGAATCATGCCAAGTAACGAAGAGCCACAGCCCATAATATAGCATGACTTGCGCCAATGTAAAAACAGGGTGAGAGCATCACTGAGGAGTTCGGGATAGTGACAGTATTCATACCGGAACCTAGCGCGTTGTCTAACAATATGGTACAGCGATTTAGGAATGACCATTTACTCTGGCGGCAATGACAGCGTTGATGTAGCTGAAAATTTGGTCGAGTTCGCCAATCGCTTCTAGCTCAAGGACTTCCTCTGGGGTGAGATCATCAGCTTTTTTCTTGTCAAGAAGCGTCTGCATCCGATCGCCCAGTTCATCGGTAAATTTGAATAGGGTGAGATTATTAATCTGTTGTACCCGCAATCCTTTGGCAATCAGGCTAGAGGGTTTGAGAAGAGCGCTCATGGTTGTAGCTGAACGTAAAGGTTTTTCGATCCTAACAAATAGTTCCGGTGAAATATCGGCAACGTCCTTGTCTTTAGCCTCTTCTAGGAGGAAATAGCTCGATCGCCGCTAGGGTAGGGGTGGGGTTTTCCTGCTAGGACAATCCCCCATATTCACCCCCACGTTAGGGGCATTATCCGAGAAATATTGTGGCGGACGGATGTTGTTTGGGTGTGTTTCCATTCAGACGCTCCACGAAGAAAGCGAGTTCCCCTATATTGAATTTCGCCATTCTCCTTTGGGGCGGCAGCCCTACCTAAAAAACTCCAGTTTGGCTCTGTGGGAAGTAATTCAAATCGCTCAAAGCTACGGACTAGATGAAGAAAAAACGGCGGCACATTTTCATCGACCCCTGGAATGGGTACGCTCTGCCCTGCTCTATGCCGAAGCCTATCGGTCCGAAGTCCAGACTGCGATTTCCGATGCTCAAGCGATGAATGAAACGACGATAAAGCGGCTCTTACCGCAATTGGAAACAATGACGGTTTCTGCTGATTTGAGCGGGGAATAGCTAAAATGCTATCTTTTTTATTGGATGAACATATTTCTCCGACGGTTGCCGAACAAATTAGTTATAAACGTCCAGAAATCTCGATTTTTCCCCTAATAACTTGGCAAAAAGGTAGATATTTGGGCTATTCGGATGAAATCGTCTTAAAAGCGGCGGCTGAAGCCCGATTAACTCTAGTAAACTACGACCAGAACAGTATTCCCCCGCTTTTGTGGGAATGGGGAGAAGCTTGGAAAAGTCATAGCGGCGTTATTTTTATCGATTATGAGTCTATTCCCCCTAGCAATTTCGGTCTTTTGATCCGTTCGCTTTTAGCCTTGTGGGAACTGCAAGAAAAGCAGGATTGGACTAACCGACTTGTTTATTTGAAGCCAAAAGTCTAATTCTTTTGGACAGATTGCGATCTGATGTGTTATATTGGTTAGAGGTGTGGCAGAAATGACTACAATTATCCATCGCGAAAAGACCTGATTTTTGTCTACGCATGGAGACGTAGTAATGAAAATCACCAAAATCGCCGCCATTAAGGTTTCCGCGTTAGTTGTCTGTAATGTAGTCTCGTTAGTTGCACCTCACCCAGCGATCGCACCTGCGCTAAACGTTCTGGTCTGGGGATCGATCGAAATCTGCATAAACAACAGAAAGCCAAAAGATGAAAAATAAGTAATCAATATCCCCTAGTTTAACTAAAAACTAGGGGAACGTATTTTTTATAGGGATTTGGCTAAGTCTTCGAGATGATGCTCTAAAGGGATATAATCATTTTCCGTCCATTCACATAGGGTTTCCAATGCAGAAATAAATTTATCTTTAATCTTGTTTCTATAAACCTCATTTACGCTTTGATCTAGATTAATCCTTTGAGAATTGCAATAGCTAACCTTGTCTTCAAGATACTTTCTTAATTCCTCGGGATAGGTGAGATAAAGAATCACTTCTTCTTTTTTTACTCCCCGTAAATTGTGCATTAGTTGGTTACGGCGATCAAATTCATGCTCTCTGTCTCTTGTGGATGACCAAATTAATAATTGCCAATATTTATCATCTCCAATTTTCGTAAATTCTTTGAGTAAAGGAAAAAGTTCATGAGGACTCTGAAATTTATAATTGTCACCTTTATCTAATTTAAGTTGCTTAATCACTTCCTGGATTTTTGTTTCTTTTAAGTTAAGTGATAATCCTTTCTCGTTCCATTCTTTAAAACCTCCGGGTATATGTTTTTGTAAATAGAGTGAAATAGAAGCTTTTAAAAACGTTTCTTGAGCAGCAGATAATAGAATAATTGCTTGAAGATAATTTTCTTGTTTCAAGAAATATTCGATTAAATCTAAGGTTTTACGAACTCTCTTGATCGCTTGTGTCGGCTCGAATTCATCGCCAGTATCTATGGTTTTCATATTAAAAAGATCTATGTAGCTTTCTAGCTCCTTAATTTTTTCTGAGTTCTTGTATCCTACCTCTTTTAATAATGCTAATGCCGACCCCGGAAAACCATCTGTGATTAATTTTTTAGCCTTCTGTATTTGTAATTGTTTCCAATAGCTAGAAATCGTAATAATTTCGGGGCTTGTTTTAATCTTATTTTCTTGATAATATCGATTAACTATCAAGAACTTGACGTTAGAGAAGTAACCAATACTGACAAATTGAACGGCCGAGGAAATAGCGGGGGTACTAGCTTGATGACTGATGTAAAAAACATCGTCTTGCTGTATTTTTGTTAACTCTTCGGTGACAAGAGTTAACACTTGATCCCAGTGATCTAGTCCTCTATCCTTATCAGAAGGCTGTAAAGTGATAAAATCCGGTTTTAGCTTAAGTTTGGTCTGGAAGTACCATTCAAAAAGCGGTTTTAAGGTACAGGTATCTTGCCAGAAAGGACAGGAAGAATTTTTGATGTCCGATGTTTTAAAAAGCTCTTCTTGATCGGTTAGGATGATATAAACTTGATCGGGAAATTCTTGATCTTGAAATGCTTGAATTAAAACATCAAGCAAAGGGAATACTAAATCTGAATAACAATGTTCATGACCTTGATAAACTAATCCCAAAACTCTAGCGGCAACCGGAAAACGCTTAGTATCGTTTTCTCGTTTAAGATTGGCAAAATCTGCACCTTCTCCCTGGCAATTACAGAGAGGTTCGTTGTTTTTAGCCTTCTTAAATAATCCCTTCCCTCTCATCCAATTGGCATCGGTATTTAATTGAATATCGCTGTTTCCCGTTGTGATAATCCAAGTAGTCATGGTTTTACCCGATAAATATGACAAATATTACCAAATTTGTACAAAGTCCGATCGCTCGTTGAGAAAAGCGATAAAATGAGTGCTATCCTCGGTTGTTTCGGGAAAGAAAGTCAATAGTTCGATCGGTGGTTTCTGTCGTTGCAGTTTACCTTCAGAATTCAAGTGATAATAAGGGTAAATTCGATGCCAAAGTCTTCCAGTTTGCGAGTCCCGTCCGATGCTTCCTTGTAAGTTCCGCAGGGTGTGGGTTCCCTCGTAAGGTTGATGGAACCATTTGATAGCTTTAATCCGATCCTCGACAATTCTTCCCCAGACTTGCACCCCACCTTGATTATCGTAAGGATACCAAGCTTCTCGCCAATCACAGTGTACAGGATTATCAGGATGAATCGTATAGCCTTGTTTAGCGGCGTAATTCTGGAATAGTGTCCGAAGGCGATCGATAAATTGCGATAGATCTTGTTGTAAATCGGTGATAGGAAGATAAAGAGATTTTGAAGAGTCTATAAATTCCCAATGACACCCGATCATCGGTTTATTGCCTTTTTTAAAATAGGGACAGAAAAAGAGACGGTGATCCGCTCTTCGCCATGATTTGCCGAATCCACCGAGTAAGAGAGAGAATTGCACTATTGCCTTGGCTAATTCCGCGAGTTCTTGCCGCTCTTCTGGGGAAGTGCGAGGATTCATACAGGAAATTTGTAAAGTTCCCCGTTTGAGATTGTATAGAGGCATAATTTGCTCGCTTTTACCCGGAGGAGTGTAGGGATGCTCGCCAAATTTTAAATCATCATCATGGTAGGTGAAGCTGATGCCGAGTTGTCCCAGAATCGCCGCTCCGTCGATACCCCCCCAGAGGATTTGGGTCAGATGTTTAGCGGTCTTTTCATCGGTCATTCCTCCTAGTAAACGTAGGGTATGACCTCGAAGGGCTGCTTTAAACATATTGGGACGGAATTCGGAGGTTTTGTCGAGTAATGTAGCGGTGATTCCCTGTCCTGTGAGATGAACTTGTAAGAGGGTTTCTGGTGAGGGTACATCTTTAAAGCGACCGTATCCGGCGCTAACTCTGGAACCGAGTCCATTGCCGATCGCTTTCTCCCAAATTTGCCAGATCGTTCGCCATTCTTGTTCGTCGAGGGGAATGGTACTGGAAATCCCGAAGTTGAGAGTTACCTCGTGAAAAGATAATAGTACATTAGCGTTAGTTTTTCCGTCTTGAATAACTTGTTTTTCCTGCTGGGGATGAGCGATATCGACTAAGTTTTTAGTCCAGTTATTATCCGTAGGATAGCCTCCTAGAAAGCGCAGAATACCTGGTTCAGAACCCTGATCGCCTTGGGAGGGTTTGCCGCAATACTTTAGGGCTTGTTCGGTAGTACAGGCACAGGCACGACGGAAAGCCCCTTTCATCGATGATCCGGGGTAGTAGGGATAGCCTCGCGCACCGATAGCCGGTCGGATAATGCCATCATCTTGACCTCCATTGGTGACGAGTCGCCAAGTCATAGTATAGGGTCGCGTCTTGGCTTCTTCGCTAAATTGCGGTGGTTCGGGGGAGTTATTTCTGTTGACGGGAGATAAATTTCGTCTCCATTGGTTACTGTTATCGGGTTGCCCGGATCGACCACCGCTATCGTCAGCAGAATGATAAAGTTTAGTCCACTGATCGACCCAATCGTAGGCCCGCGATTTTTGTTTATTTTCTTGTCTTTGTAATTGACATCTTCCCTCGATCTGTGCTTGATAGAGGAGGGGTACATCTGACCAGTCCGGCATTTTATTCTTCCTCCTCGATGTTCGGATTTTGGGGGTTGGTGCTAGGTTGTTTGTATCGTTGCGTCCACCAGACCAAGCTATCACAAAGTTGGGTGAGGACGTAGAGAGCGATTCTCTGATCTTCTAGGGGAAAAGTTTCTTGATTCCAGAACTCTCGGGCGATCGCTTGGATAGCTTTGGTTTGAGCTTCCGGTTTATCTTGAGGATTAATCTTGCCACGGGGAACCCGTAATCCCGCATCTTCTAAGATATCGACGAATTTCTGCCAGACATCTCGCCAGTATCGTCCTTTTTGTTGATCAGTAGCGTCTTTTTTGTCGATCAATCTCAGGTGTTCACCCCAAAAACGTTCTAAACCGTAGGCGACGGTGGTTCTCATTTTGTGGGATTCATTCAACACTTTCTCGCTGTCTCGGTATTTTAAGACCAATTCCTGGGCAGCCCGATCGAGGTTATAAGGATTCCATGTCATGAAGCACCTCCCGATGGTTTTTTCAAGGTCATCATGCAGTGGCCGAAGCCGACCGATTCGAGTCCCCCTAGATAAATATCCCCCGTTTTATCTTGTTCCAGTGGTTTCCAGTTGTCCCAAACGTTATCATCGATCGGTTTAAGGGCAAGGGGAAAAGCGAGGACTGTTCCTTCTGGTATTGCCTCGACATTAAAAAAAGCTTTATTAGCCGCCACTTTCCGCCCCTCTTCTAACTGCACGCGACTTTGACGATAGAGAGCCATATCGTGGATCATACCCATATCATTGTCATCGACCACCACGGCGGGCAGCTTTTTGAGGGGAAACCAGGGTGTTAGATCCCTATTGGGGTAACTCACCGTGATAAACCCCAAGTTGAAGAAAAGTACGGGGTCAGAGTTGTTTTTGGAACGGGTTGTTAGAGTTTGCGAGCCGGTGTACGCGGGGGGGATGTCTGCCTTCACGTCGGCAATGCGTTGGTAGCGTTGCAGTAAACTCGGACAACTAACCCAAACGATCGGTTGTCCGGGGCAGAAAACTGGCAGCCAGACGATCGAGGCGTGTTCTGGTTTGATAATCGATTCGTAATCGTAGTTTTCCTGTCGGTTTTTTTCCGCACCGCGGCCGTACCAGCGTTCCACTTCTTGTAACGCGCTCGTTTTGGCCTGTTCCGGGGATTGCCCTCGCTTCTTGTATTGGCTTGTTAAACGGGCTAACATATCGGAGCGGAGACGACCGCGTAGGGAACTACTGGGGATTATGCCCGTTTGGGTAAACTGATCGCGAAAGATCAGGTTAAGGTTGCCGCTTTCTTCCCCGGCGGCGGCTCCCAGATGGAGTGGGGCAAGGGTTTCAATGATGCCGTAGGCTTTTAGATACATTCAATTCAATCCTTTTATTGTTAGCGGTAGAGATAGTCCACAGCCGATATGTTTGAGGGGAAACCCCTCTCTAGGAAACCAGTCTTCCGGCCAGTCCCACCACGATCGCCCGATCGGTTCTTCCAGCACATACACGCTTCCCGAAGGAACGGAATACCTACCCCGTCCCAAGCGTCCACCTAAACCGTAACGGTAGGGGATGGGTTTGTCGGTGAGCAGCAGTTGAACTGAGGGGAAATCGGGTTGTTCGGGAATTCGGGAGGAAAATCGTTTCGATCCCCAGATGGCCGGAGTAATCGTCGCAAAGGCCTGTTCGATTGGCTGTCTCAGCAATTGATAGATGGCCCAATCGGGTTTAATCTCAACGCTCTCGATCTCGACTAGATGATTTTCTCCGCCGAATTTATACCATCCCGGATCGAGGGGATGGGTGGCTAGATAGATCAAACAGGTTTCCTCCTTCATCTGCACGGCGTATTCTAAAAACAGACCGTCCTTCTCGACGGTACAGCGTCGATCGATCTCTAGCTTGGGATGTAGGATCGGGGTAAATTCCCACGGTGAGAGTTCCGCCAATCCGTTGTCGGCGATGTATTGCGCCGATTCTGTCCAATCTTCACTGGAAATCCAGGAAAATTCGGGTTCTATTGAGTCATTGTCGCAATCTCGCTCCCAGACGACTTGTCGATCGGGTGCAGCTATGATTCGCCATTCGTCGGATTTGTCGGTGGCGATTATTTTCGTGCGGGGAATCGGGATATAGACGTTACGAAGACTATCGGTTTCGGCCCAGAAGGGGCCAGCGATGAAGAGGTTGTCTCTTAATTCCCGATGGCTATACTGATGGGTCGTTTTATTGGCACTGAAAAATAGTCCGGATAGGGTGGCGGCATCGGGGGGAAATTTAGAGCCAGAACGTCCGACAAGGTTTTCTGGGGAGAGGAACGCGCCGGAACTGCCGTACATCATGCCGAGGGGTTTAATGATGATGAGATGGGAAAACATAAGTAGGGTCTGCTGAAAAAGGTTTTCCTGGGGGCAGGGTGTGGGGTGTGGGGTGTAGGGTGTGGGGTTTTAGCGATTTTCATCTGGTCAATTACCTAATTTTCAGGGAAAAAGTCCGGGGATTTTACCCCCGATCACTCCAATGGTTGGCACTTTTTGAGGGAAAAAAAGTCTAAAAGGTTTACCCAACAAGGTTTTTAGATTTATTCAGCAAACCCTAAGTAGTCGTGCAAAATTAATTTCTTGGTTAGGATAGGCAATAGGCAATAGATTCGGATTTAGGATTATTTTTTGATCGTTTCCCCGATCGAGAGATGCCAACCGATCGCGATCAGTTCGTCTATCCAGCGAATGATCGCCCTAGCGTAGTCCTTCGATGGCGCGTCCTTTGGGAGGGAGACGATCTGATCATCTTCTTTTTCTAAAATTTCTTTATAGCCGCTAAAGTATAGATCGAAAAACTGTAGGAGTGTGGAGAGGTTATCGAGGATTTCCAAGTCTGCGCCATCGGAATGGCTTCTAGGGTTATCGAGATAGCCCAGGCCAAAAGCGTGACGGGCTTTTAGTCGGGCAAAGTCGCCATAGATATGACCCCAGTTTTTCCCGCCGTCCCGATCTCGATAGTGGTTTAGCGTGTTCAAGTATTTCCACTTGGTTGTCCATTGAACATATTGCCCGTTGTTAAATAAAACGCGGATGGTGAGGCGATCGCGTCCTAGTTTTTTCGAGCGCTGTTCTGCTTCCCGACAGTGCTGTAAAACGTCTCTCTGGGGAATGCTGTGGGCTGCCCAAACGAAGCCGAGACTTAGAGTCACCCGTTGATTGATTTCTTCAGTTTTTCCAGTTTTCCACTGTTGATCGAGGGTTTGTAGCCAGTGAAAAACTCGATCGATCTCGATCGAGTCGAGTTGTGGATCGGGAAATTGGCTATTATAAACGATGCCCAAAAAATCATCTCCTCCCGCGTAAATTATTCTGCCGAGTTCGGTCTGGTTAAAGTCCCTCTGAAATTGTTGTCCCCACTGACGCATAATCTTGCTGAAATCTCGGATTTTTTGGTCTGAGCCGAGGTCTTTCAGGTAATCGCCCACTTTATCGCCATCTCCCATGAACCAGCCCGTTTTTTGTCCCACTGAGGCGGGGTTATCTTGCGGTCTCCTGATCAGGTCTCGAAATCCTCGCTGGCGAAGTTCTTCGGGAAGTTTAACTCCTAGAGAGCGGGCGATATGTGGGAGAGTGATCAACCGTTTGGTTAATTCGGGAATATTCAATCTTTCGTTTCCATCGATGTATTTGCCTTCCGGTTGTCTATCTTTGGGTTGACCGTCAGGATCGTTAACTCCATCGAGTAGGAAGGCTAATCTTCGGTAGAATAGAGCGATATGTCGGTTTTCTTCGCTCCAGTCAAGCGTTTTCATATCTTGGTTTTCCCGATCCATCCCGTACCAAGCGATCGCGTCAGTCCCGGACAGACTAGAGCTTTCCCCGACCCAATTCACCCCTTGCCAATTGCGGGCGAGTTTACGATTTTCTAGATCGACCATGGCGGACTCTAGATCGTCCCCCATGCCCCAGAAAAATTCCCAGGTGCGTCTTTCCCACTTTTTCCAGCTTTTTTGCCAATTCCATTCTGAGGATCGATAGTAAGGCGCGAGGGCGTTTTCGACCCATTTTCTACAGGTTGCGAGAATATTTTTCCAACGATTTAAAAAGGCTCGTTGCAGTTCCGCAATGATTTCCTCGGAGGAGGAGGACTGCATTTCGCTATCGACTTTCAGGAGAACACGGTTGGGCATTCCCTGTTGGGAGTATAGCAGTCCGGGGCTAATTAGGTGGTACTGCTCGGGCCGGTGGGTGACGATTGTACTGGTCAGATCCGAGAGAATCTGAGAGGCTCCGTACAGGTCCCTCAATTTGCGGGATTTTTCAATAAAGCTTTGGACGGGGGAGAAGGTGATGGCTATATATTTGGGCATAAAGCTAAGTAGTCGTGCAAAATTAATTTCCTAGTGAAGATAGGCAAGAGGCAAGAGGCAAGAGGCAAGAGGCAAGAGGCAAGGGGCTAGGGGTGGTTAGATATGTGTAATTAATTTTGCTTAGGTAGCTATAGAAAACTCGATTGTTGAAGAGGTATATTCAACAGCCTTGAAAAGATCTAGAAAAGACTTATCTCTGGCTAAAAAAATAGGATTGTTAGATTAATTGGCTCTTTTGTACTTTTATATCTATCACTAAATTTCTAATTATTGTGTTAATTTTAAATAATTTTTCTTAAACAATCTTTATTTTCATTGATTTTTCTTAATTAAGTATCGTTTCTATTCAGGCACTTAACTAATTGGAATTAAAAAAATTGTAGGGTCAATTCATGAATTAACCCTACACATTATTTCCATTCATACGCTTCACGAATTGGAAGCAAGCCTGTTAATCAAAACGTTCCAGTCAATACTTCGACTTCGGATGTTTCCATTCATACGCTTCACGAATTGGAAGCAAGGATTAGCCTTTTGTTTTGCCACGTTAGGAGTGCTAGGTTTCCATTCATACGCTTCACGAATTGGAAGCAAGTTTGGAGAGCCGAAAGGATGCACGGGCTGATCAGTTGTTTCCATTCATACGCTTCACGAATTGGAAGCAAGTTGATATGATTGAGGAAGTTGGCAAAGTTGCAAACCGCTTAGGGTTTCCATTCATACGCTTCACGAATTGGAAGCAAGTCACAAGGGTGGTTTTGCGAAAAAATTCTCTATTGTTTCCATTCATACGCTTCACGAATTGGAAGCAAGGATCTGCGGCCTCATTTTGGTCGTCTTAGCGTGCTGGAGTTTCCATTCATACGCTTCACGAATTGGAAGCAAGTACTAAACCACTTATGTTTAGTACGTCCAGTACTATACAACCGTTTCCATTCATACGCTTCACGAATTGGAAGCAAGAAAAAATTACAGGTGATTGTTGTGGCCCTTATTGTGGTTTCCATTCATACGCTTCACGAATTGGAAGCAAGGTGCGGCAACCCTGGTTGCATATAATACAGATTACGCGTTTCCATTCATACGCTTCACGAATTGGAAGCAAGAAAGAGAAAAAAATCACTATTTACTAGAAATAAAACCCCCGTTTCCATTCATACGCTTCACGAATTGGAAGCAAGTCCTTACTGCCCTTTTGGAAGCAAGTGAGCAGTAAAAGTTTCCATTCATACGCTTCACGAATTGGAAGCAAGGCAAGAGATGATGATTATACTGGGAGCTCTTCTACCTGTTTCCATTCATACGCTTCACGAATTGGAAGCAAGAGGCACTTAGACCCCGACCAGCTGAAGGGCGCTTCAGCGTTTCCATTCATACGCTTCACGAATTGGAAGCAAGATGACTAAGAATCCGAAGAATCCGAACTGGCTGATAAGGTTTCCATTCATACGCTTCACGAATTGGAAGCAAGAATCCTGCTGTTCGGTGTGCTTCTAAGCGTACCGCACGACAAAGAAAGCGTTTCCATTCATACGCTTCACGAATTGGAAGCAAGACTATTACCACTGCTTCCTCCAGGGGTTGACATCCCACAGTTTCCATTCATACGCTTCACGAATTGGAAGCAAGACTTTTGGAACTCGCGGTGGTGGTGAAAAAGGGTTTCCATTCATACGCTTCACGAATTGGAAGCAAGACTAGCTTTGCAAAACTAGGCTGTACAAGGATTGTACAACGATTTTTCGTGGGATACTGAAAAGCATAGACATTATTAA
>VYLK01000418.1_pt1 | contig 15093 bp, 17 predicted proteins | sample 5114321 | NCBI WGS metagenome assembly VYLK01 (sample SAMN12291792, study PRJNA351875) | freshwater metagenome | isolation source: freshwater lake | place: USA: Michigan, MSU2 Lake | collected 2011-08-16
GCCCGGCCGGCCGGTGGCGGTGAAGGCGGCCCGCCGGCGGCATGAGCCCCCGCGTTCGGGCCTGCATCGGCCTGGGCGCCAACCTGGGTGACGCCCGCGCGACCCTGCGCGCAGCCGTGGCGGCTTTGGCCGCGCTGCCCGATAGCAACTCGCTGCAGGTCTCGCACCTGTACCGCAGCGCGCCGGTGGACGCGCAGGGCCCCGACTTCCTGAACGCGGTGGCCACGGTCGAAACCGCGCTCTCGCCCGCTGCGCTGCTGCAGGCGCTGCAATCCATCGAGCTTGCGCACGGCCGAGAGAGACCGTATCGCAACGCCCCGCGCACGCTCGACCTCGACCTGCTGCTGCATGGCGACACCGTGATGGACACGCCCGCGCTCACCCTGCCGCACCCGCGCCTGCACGAGCGCCGCTTCGTGCTGGCGCCCCTGCTGGACCTGGTGCCCGATCTGCGGCACCCGCGGCTCGGGCCGCTGCAGGCCTGGCTGCCCAGGGTGGCCGACCAGGCGGTAGAGCGCCTGCACGAGACGCCGGCCAGCATGCCTTGAGCCGCCGCGCGTCCGGCCTGTGCCGCGACAGGCCCACCCTAGAATGACCATGACATTTTTGTGACTATCGGGTGACGCTGCCTGCACCAGGCTCGAGCGCCCACGGGGAGCGAGCATGGTTTTCGGCAGGTTCTTGCCGCGCGAAGGCAACTTCTTCGCCCTCTTCAACGAGCACGGCACGCACATTGCCGAGGGCGCGCGGTCTTTCCTGGAGATGGTGCGCGTCTACAGCGACCCCACCGAACGCGAGCGCCACGCCCAGGCCGTGGGCGCCAGCGAGCGCGCCGCCGACAAAGTGACGGCCGAGGTGCACCGCCTGCTGCACCGCAGCTTCATCACGCCGCTGGACCGCGACCACATCCACCGCTTGATCAACAGCATGGACGACGTGCTCGACCTGCTGCAGGACACGAGTGAGGTCATGTCGCTCTACGACCTGCAGACGCTCAACGGTGATGTGCTGCGCCTGTCGGAAATCTCGGTGCGCTGCTGCGAGCGCGTGCAAGGCGTGCTGGCGCTGCTGCCGCGGCTGAAAGAGGCCGAGGTGGCCGAGTCGGTGCTGAAGACCTGTGAAGAGATCGACCGGCTCGAATCCGACGCCGACCGCGTGATGCGCGCGGCCATGTCGCGCCTGTTCCGGGAGGAGCCCGACACGCGCCAGCTCATCAAGCTCAAGGCCGTCTACGAACACCTCGAATCGATCTCCGACCGCTGCGAAGACGTTGCGAACCTCGTCGAAGGCATCGTGCTCGAGCACAGCTGAGGCACAGCGATGGGAACCGTGCCGGTCGTCCAGATGGCGTTCTGGGTGGTGGTGATGCTCGTCGTGCTGGCGCTGCTGTTCGATTTCATGAACGGCTTCCACGACGCGGCCAACTCCATCGCCACCGTCGTTTCCACCGGTGTGCTCAAGCCGGGGCAGGCCGTGGCCTTCGCGGCCTTCTTCAACGTCCTCGCCATCTTCTTCTTCCAGCTCAAGGTGGCGGCCACCGTGGGCAAGGGCATCGTCGACCCGGGCATCGTCGACCAGCACGTCGTCTTCGGCGCGCTGGTGGGCGCCATCGCGTGGAACCTCGTTACCTGGTGGTACGGCATCCCCTCCAGCAGCTCGCATGCGCTCATCGGCGGCATCGTCGGCGCCACGCTGGCCAAGGCCGGCACCGGGCCGCTGGTGTGGGCGGGCGTGCTGAAGACGGTGGCTTTCATCTTCATCTCGCCGATGATGGGTTTTCTCCTCGGCTCGCTGCTGATGGTGGCGGTGTCGTGGATCTGCCTGCGCATGTCGCCCATCCGGGTCGACAACGTGTTCCGGCGGCTGCAGCTGGTGTCCGCCGGGCTGTACTCGCTGGGCCATGGCGGCAACGACGCGCAGAAGACCATCGGCATCATCTGGCTGCTGCTGATCGCCGCAGGCTACAGCCAGGCCAGCGACAAGATGCCGCCAAGCTGGGTGATCTGGAGCTGCTACATCGCCATCGGTCTGGGCACGCTGTTCGGGGGCTGGCGCATCGTCAAGACCATGGGCCAGCGCATCACCAAGCTCAAGCCCGTGGGCGGCTTCTGCGCCGAGACGGGCGGGGCCATCACGCTCTTCGTGGCCACGGGCCTGGGCGTGCCGGTGAGCACCACCCACACCATCACCGGCGCCATCTTCGGCGTGGGTTCGGTGCGCAATGCCTCGGCCGTGCGCTGGGGGCTGGCGGGGCACATCGTGATGGCCTGGATCGTCACCATCCCGGCGACGGCGCTGATCGCCGCGGTGTTCTACGGCCTGAGCACGCTGCTCTTCTGAGCGCGGGCGGGGCCGGGGCCCGTCATGCGCTCATCTGCCACTCGAAGAACTTCTGCCCGCCGTAGGCGATGGTGCCCATCAGCACGCCACCGCCCAGCAGCAAGCCCAGGATGGCGGCCAGCACCGGGCCCCAGCGCGTGTTGCGGCCGGGCTGGCCGGGGTTGCGGCGCTCGTCCCACTTCTCGTCGGGCGTCAGGGCATAGAAGATGGCGGTGAACATGGCCACCGAGAACATCAGGCCGAACACGGGAATCAGCAGCCAGGCGACGCGGTCGTCCTGGCCCAGGTTCTGCAAACGCACCAGGCCGGCCAGGCCCAGCAGCGTGGGCCAGGGATGCAGCCAGCCCAGCAGGTCCTTCATGCCGTGCAGGTAGAAGCGGTGCACGCCCAGCATGCCCAGCAGCAGGGCCAACCAGGTGGCGAGGGTCTTGGAGCGGTAGCGCGAGGGCATGGGGCAGGCTGGGGGGCAGGGCGTTGCAGATGGGCCTTGGGCGACATCGCTCACCAAGGCAGCCGGGCAGTTTATAATGCGCGGTTTTCGGCGCCGGTCGCACGTGGGAACACGGGTGGCGTATCTACGGTGCCGGCCGCGGCCGGCGGCTTCTCGAACGAGGGTTCGAAGAGCTTGTCGGCCACCCAGGTGGCCCTGCCCGGTGTGTCTCCCGTGGCGTGTTCGCCGAACACTGTTCCCAAGGAAATATCACATGGTCGTGATCCGACTGGCTCGTGGCGGCGCCAAGAAGCGCCCGTTCTTCAACATCGTCGTGGCCGACAGCCGTGAGCGCCGTGACGGCCGCTTCATCGAGCGCGTGGGCTTCTACAACCCCGTGGCTTCGGGCGCCGAGCAGCCCCTGCGCGTGGCCATGGACCGCGTGACCCACTGGGTCGGCGTCGGTGCGCAGATGTCGCCCACCGTGGCGCGTCTGGTCGACCAGGCCAAGAAGGCGGCCTGAAGGCCCTTCAGCCTGCATCCATGAGCACGGCTCCCCGCGCGCTGGGCGACACGGACACGCCGTCCGTGCCCGCCGACGCGGTGGAAGTGGGCCGTGTCATGGGCGCCTGGGGCATCAAGGGCGGCATCCGGGTCAAGCCCTTCGCCGCCGACCCTCAGGCGCTGTTTTCCTCCAAGCGATGGTTCCTGCGCCCGCCCGAAGGCCCGCGGCCTGGCGCTGGCGCTCTCCCAACGCTGCTGCGCATCGCCACCGCCAAAGAGCACGGTGACGGTGTCGTGGCCACCGTGCACGACATGGACGACCGCAACGCGGCCGAGGCGCTGAAGGGCGCCACCGTGTTGATCGCACGCTCCAGCTTCCCCACGCCCGACGAGGGCGAGTTCTACTGGGTCGATCTCATCGGCTTGCAAGTGCACAACCGCGCGGGCACCGCCCTGGGCGAGGTGGTGGGCCTGATCGAGACCGGTCCGCATTGCGTGCTGCGCATCCAGCCGGCCGATAGCGAGGCCGACGAGGTGTTGATCCCCTTCGTGGACGCCTACGTCGACGGCGTCGACCTCGCTGCCAAGCGCATCAGCGTCGACTGGGATTTCGAGCCCGACGCCGACGCGAGCTGAGGCCGCCAGCGGCCCCTGCGATGCGTTTCGACATCGTCACGCTCTTCCCCGAGCTCTTCGCGCCCCACCTACAGCACGGCATCACGCGCCGCGCCTACGAGAGCCGCCAGGTCGACGTGCGCCTGTGGCAACTGCGCGATTTCGCCGACGACAACTACCGCCGTGTCGACGACCGCCCCTACGGTGGCGGCCCCGGCATGGTGATGCTGGCCGAACCGCTGCAGCGCGCCTTGCAGGCCGTGGCGGCCGACCGTGAACAAGCACGGCCCGCGGTGGTGCACTTCACGCCCACCGGCCGCCGCCTCGACCAGGCCTTGGTGCAAGACTTCGCCCAGGGCCCTGGCGCCGTGCTGTTGTGTGGCCGCTACGAAGGCATCGACCAGCGCCTGCTCGACGCCCACGTCACGCACGAGATCAGCCTGGGCGACTTCGTGCTTTCCGGTGGCGAACTGCCCGCGCTGGCCTTGCTGGACGCCGTGGCACGGCTGCAGGAGGGCGTGCTGGCCGCGCCCTCGCACCAGCAGGACAGCTTCTCCGACGGCCTGCTCGAAGGCCCGCACTTCAGCCGCCCCGAAGTGCTGCAGATCGAGGGCCAGGCGCAGGCGGTGCCGGCGGTGCTGCTCTCGGGCCACCATGGCGACATCGCGCGCTGGCGGCGCGAACGTTCGTTGGAGGCCACGGCACGCCGCCGGCCTGAATTGATCACGGCCGCACGCGCCGCCGGGCGCCTGAGCAAGCAGGACGAACGTTTCCTGGCCCAGCTCGGGCTATAATCAAAGGCTTTTCGATCCTCTGCCGGGCCACCGCCCGGAGTGCGGGTTTCAGGCCCAGCACCCCGGCGAACAATTCCGCAACAGCCCGCGACACGATCACTTCGGAGAAAACCTTGAACCTGATTGCCGTCCTCGAGCAGGAAGAAATTGCTCGTCTGAACAAGACCATCCCGGCCTTCGCCCCTGGCGACACCGTGATCGTCAACGTGAACGTCGTTGAAGGCACCCGCAAGCGCGTGCAGGCCTACGAAGGCGTGGTCATCGCCAAGCGCAACCGCGGCCTGAACAGCAGCTTCATCGTGCGCAAGATCTCCAGCGGCGAAGGCGTGGAGCGCACGTTCCAGACCTACAGCCCGCTGATCGCCAGCATCGAAGTCAAGCGCCGCGGCGATGTGCGCCGCGCCAAGCTGTACTACCTGCGCCAGCGCAGCGGCAAGTCGGCGCGCATCAAGGAAAAGCTCGCCGGATGAGCCCCAGCGCCCGGGCCCGGGTGCTGCCGACGAAGGCCGCCTCCGGGCGGCCTTCTTCATTTCCGGCCGCCGCCATTCGGCCTGCGCCCCGCGCAGTCCGCCAGGGGCTGGCATGAGCCGCCCGCGCATCCTCGACCCGCGCGCGGTGCCCGTGGTCGGCATCGACGCCCACCTGCCGGCCGTGTCGGCGGCCCGCCTGCGCGCTGCGGCCCTGCGCCAGCGCTTCGCGGCTGAACCCGCCTGGCAGCCCGAGTTCACGGGCGACGGCCGCCCTTTCAGCGGCCGCGAGCCGGCGCATGCCGCGGTGCTGGTGCCGCTCGTGCAGCGCCCGGCCTCGGGCGATGACGACGGTCTGCACGTGCTGCTGACCCGCCGCACCGAGCACCTGCGCGACCACGCCGGGCAGATCAGCTTCCCCGGTGGCCGCAGCGAGCCCGAAGATGGCAGCCCCGAGGCCACCGCGCTGCGCGAGGCCGAAGAAGAGGTGGGCCTGGCCCGCCACGAGGTGGAAGTCATCGGCCGCCTGCCCACCTACACCACGGTGACCAGCTTCGTGGTCACGCCTGTCATCGCGCTGGTGCAGGCGCCCTACACGGTGGCGCTGGACAGCTTCGAGGTGGCCGAGGCTTTCGAGGTGCCGCTGGCCTGGCTGATGAACCCCGCCCACCACCGCCGCCACCTCTTCACGCACGAGGAAGAGGCGCGCCAGTTCCTCTCGATGCCCTGGCCCGGCGTGGGCCCCGACGGCCTGCCGCGCGAGTACTTCATCTGGGGTGCCACGGCCGCCATGCTGCGCAACCTGTACCGCTTTCTCAGCGCCTGATCGCATGCCCGGGCTGGCCCTGCAAAGCTGCCCCTATCATCCGCCGCGATGAGTTTCTTTGCCGTCCTGTTTGCGCTGCTGATCGAACAGCTCAAGCCGCTGCCGCGCGACAACTGGGTGCACGAAACCCTGATGGCGTGGGTGCGCTGGACCGGCCGCAATTTCGACGCCGGCCAGCCGCACCACCGCTGGGTGGTGTGGTGCGTCTCGGTGCTGCTGCCGGCCGTGCTGGTGGGGGCCGTGCACCTGCTGATCAGCCACTACAGCCTGCTGCTGGCGCTGGCCTTCGACGTGGCCTTGCTCTACCTGACGCTGGGCTTCCGACAGTTCAGCCACTACTTCACCGATATCCGCGACGCCCTGGAGCGTGGTGACGAAAACGAAGCCCGCCGGCTGCTGGCCGAGTGGCGCCACCTGGACGCCAGCGAACTGCCGCGCACCGAGGTGCTGCGCCACGTCATCGAACACGCGCTCCTGGCGGCGCACCGCCACGTTTTCGGCGTGTTCTTCTGGTTCGTGCTCTTCTCGGCGCTGGGCTTCGGGCCCATGGGCGCGGTGTTCTACCGCATGGCCGAGTTCTCCACGCGCTACTGGAGCTACCGCCACCGCAGCCTGGACGCCCCCGGCAACGACGGCCTGCTGGCCTTGAGCCAGCGCCTCTTCAGCCTGATCGACCATGTGCCGGCCCGCCTGACGGCCTTCGGTTTTGCCGTCGTCGGCAACTTCGAGGAAGCCGCCGCCAGCTGGCGGCGCGACGCCACGCTGTGGCAGCACCCGAACGAGGGCGTGATCCTGGCCGCCGCCGCGGGCGCCGTGGGTGTGCAACTCGGCGGTGCCGCGGCCCCGGGTGTCACGCCCGACCGCAGCAAAACTTTCAACGCCGGCGGCGATGCCCGCATGGCCGATGCGCAAGGCTCCACCTCTGGCGCGCCAGCCCAGGCCGGCCACCTGCACAGCGTGGTGGGCCTGGTGTGGCGCTCGGTGGTGCTGTGGATGCTGCTCGTGGCGCTGCTGACCTTGGCCCACGTGGTCGGCTGAGCCCTGGCGGCCCAGCGCGGCCCTTCACCAGCGCTTCTGCGACAGCTCTTCGAACAACTCGCCGTAGATGCGCTGCCGCGTCGGGCTGATCTCGCCGCGCGCGGCAGCCTCGCGCACGCCGCAGCCGGGCTCGTGCAGGTGGCTGCAGTTGTGGAAGCGGCAGTGGCCCAGGGCCGCGGCGTAGTCGGGCATCAGGCTCGCCAACTGCTCGGGCGCCACCTGGCGCAGGCCGAATTCCTGGAAGCCGGGTGAATCGATGAGCGCGGCACGCGCTGCGGGGGCGGTCTCTGCACTGGCTTCGGCACCGTCCAGCCAGTACCAGCGTGTGCTCGTGGTCGTGTGGCGCCCCGTGTTCAGCGCCTGCGAGATCTCGCCCACCTGGGCTTCGGCCTGCGGCACCAGCAGGTTGATCAGCGTGCTCTTGCCCATGCCGCTGGGGCCCAGCACCAGCGTCGTGCGGCCGGCCAGCAGCGGCGCCAGCGTGGCACGCGCGGCTTCGGGTTCGCGCTTGAGGGCCAGTTCGATGACGGGTGTGCCCATCGCGCGGTAGGGCGCCAGCCGCTCGCGCGCCACGGGCGCGCCGGGCAGGTCGGTCTTGTTCAGGCCGATGCACACCGGGATGTCGGCGGCCGCCGCGGCGATCAGCGCGCGCGTGAGCTGCGATTCGCTGAACACCGGCTCAGGCGCCACCAGGATCAGCAGCAGGTCGAGGTTGGCCGCGAAGGACTTGGTGCGCCACTCGTCCTGGCGGAAGAGCAGGTTGCGGCGCTCGACCAGGCTGTCGATGACGCCGCCGTCGCCGGTGGTGCTCCACAGCACGCGGTCGCCGACGACGAGTTCGCTCTTCTTGCCCCGCGTCAGGCACAGCACACGCTGGCCCTCGGGCGTTTCCACCATCACCTGGCGGCCGTGGGCGGCCACCACCAGGCCCGGCGGGTGGGGCGCAGGCGTCAAGGCTGAAATCAACGCTGCAAGGCGTCCAGCTTGGCGGCGCAGATGAAGTCGTTGATGGAGATGCCGCCCACCGAGTGGGTGTTGAAGCGCACCGTGCAGCGGTTGTACGAGACCAGCAGGTCGGGGTGGTGGTCTTCCACGTGCGCGACCCAGGCCAGGGCGTTCACGAAGGCCATGGTGCGGTGGTAGTCGGCGAAGTCGTAGCGCTTCTGGATGGCGCCGTCCACCAGGGCCCAGCCGGGGGCTGCTGCCAGATGCGCTTCGATCTCCGCCACTGGCATTGGCGGGTGGCCTTCCAGGGGCTGGCAGTGCAGGGCGGCCAAAGGGGTGGAGAGGGCGGTCATGGCGGGCTCAGGCAGTGGCAGGGTGGGGGGTGGTCAAGGCGGGCGCGGGCAGGGCGGCCAGGCGCTCGGAAGCCGGTGGGTGCGAGTAGTAGAAGCGCACGTACAGCGGGTCGGGGGTCAGCGTGGCGGCGTTGTCCTCGTGCAGCTTCAGCAGCGCGCTGGCGAGCTGCGCGCCATCCGCCTGCGCGCTCGCGTAGGCGTCGGCCTGGAACTCGTCGCGGCGCGAGAAGTGCGCCATCAGCGGCGAGATGAAGAAGGTGAAGGGCGGCAGCGCCATCATGAAGAGCAGCAGCGCCAGCGCGTCGTTGGGCGCGGCGATGTTGGGCTGCACGCCCAGGCCGGCGTAGAAGCCGCTCTGGCCGGCCAGCCAGCCCAGCAGCGCCAGGCCCGCCAGGCTGAAGGCGAAGATGCCGACCATGCGCTTGAGCACGTGCTTGTGCTTGAAGTGGCCCAGCTCGTGGGCCAGCACGGCCTCCACCTCGCCGGGCGTCAGGCGCTGCAGCAGGGTGTCGAAGAAGACCACGCGCTTGGCCGCACCCAGGCCCGTGAAATAGGCGTTGGCGTGGGCCGAACGCTTGCTGCCGTCCATCACGAACAGGCCCTTGGCGGCGAAGCCGCAGCGCTGCATCAGGGTCTGCACGCGCTGCTTCAGCGCTTCATCGGGCAGCGGCTCGAACTTGTTGAACATCGGCGCGATGACGGTGGGGTACAGCACCATCAGCACCAGGTTGAAGGCCACCCAGGTGACCCAGGCATACAACCACCACAGCCCGCCGCTGGCGCCCATGATCCACAGGATGACCGCCGCCAGCGGCAGCCCGATCAGCACGCCCACGGCCGCGCCCTTGGCCAGATCGGCCAGCCAGAGCTTCGGCGTCATGCGGTTGAAGCCGAAACGCTGCTCGACGCGGAAGGTGCTGTAGGCCTCCAGCGGCAGATCGAGCAGAGCGCCGATCAGCGTGAAGGCGGCCAGCAGCGCCAGCTGGTAGACGAGCGGGCCGCTGATGGGCAGCAGGTGGTCGACGAGCCAGAGGTTCAGCGCGTCCAGCCCGCCCAGCAGCGTCCAGCCCAGCAGCACCAGGGTGGAGAAGGCGGTGGCGAAGAGCCCCAGCCGGCCCTTGGCCAGCGTGTAGTCGGCGGCTTTCTGGTGGGCTTGCAGCGTGACGGTGCCGACGAAGGCCGCCGGCACGGTGTTGCGGTGCTGGGCCACGTGGCGCATTTGCCGTGTGGCCAGCCACAGCTTGACGGCCAGCGAGAGCAGCAGCGCCGCCGCGAAGGCCAGGGTGATGGGGTCGGAATGCATGGGGCGCGAGTGTAGGCGTGGGCGAGAATCCGGCTTTCCCTGCACGCGGCAAGACACCATGAGCGACACAAGCACCCCGGCACCGACGCTGGCCCCGAGCGAACAGAACCTGATCTGGATCGACCTGGAGATGACCGGCCTGCTGCCCGACAGCGACCGCATCATCGAGATCGCGGTGGTGGTGACCGACCCGCACCTCACCGTACGCGTGGAGGGCCCGGTGTTCGCCGTGCACCAGAGCGACGCCGTGCTCGATGGCATGGACAACTGGAACAAGGGCACGCACGGCAAGAGCGGCCTGACCGAACGCGTGCGCAACTCCACCGTCGACGAAGCTGCTGCCGAGGCCGCGGTGATCGAGTTCCTGAAGGCCTACGTGCCCAAGGGCAAGAGCCCGATGTGCGGCAACAGCATCTGCCAGGACCGCCGCTTTCTCGCGCGCGGCATGCCGGCGCTGGAAGCGTTTTTCCATTACCGCAACCTCGACGTCAGCACCCTGAAGGAACTGGCGCGGCGCTGGAAGCCGGCGGCGATGGAAGGCTTCAAGAAGGCCCAGGCGCACACCGCGCTGGCCGACATCCACGAGTCCATCGACGAGCTCATCCACTACCGCCAGCATCTGCTGGCGGTTTAAGTGCGATCCTGCCAGCATCTGCTGGCGGTGTGAGCCTGCTTACTTCGGGCTGATCTTCAGGATCTGTCCGTCGTCGGTGCTGCCCCACAGCGCGCCATCGGGCCCGGGGACGATGCTGCGCAGGCGCAGCTTGGGCAGGTCCGCGGTTTCCACTTTGGCAGCCTTGCCTGGCCCATCCAGCGTCACGATGTCCAGGCGGTGGTCGCGCATCAGCGCCACGGCCAGCTTGCCGTTCCAGCCTTTCCACTGCGGGCCTTCCAGGAAAGCGAGCGGGCCCATGCCCTGCGAGCGTTGCTCGTTGGTCCAGGCCGGCAGCATGGCCTTCGGGAAGCGCTGGGTGTCGGTCATGGGCATCGTGGCCGCCGTGCCCGAATAGCCGCAGTAGCCGTCGTTGCACTTCAGGTCGGGGCGGTTCTGCGGGTCCCAGCCGGCGTTGCCGCCGGGCACCAGCGCCGTCAGTTCGTCGGTGTGGTTGGGCCCGTGCTCCGAGGTGTAGGCCTGGCCGGCATTCGGCTGGCCCACCGGGCGGAAGGCGATGCCCTGCACGTTGCGGTGGCCGTAGGTGTAGATGCGCGCATCGAAGCCTGCCGGCGCGCCGTTGCCGGGCGCTGCCTTGCCGTCGCGGTCCACGCGCAGCACCTTGCCACCCAGGCGCTTGGGGTCTTGCGGCAGGCCGGGGTCGTGGTTGTCGCCGGTGGTGATCCAGAGGTAGCCGTCGGGCCCGAAGCGGATGCGACCGCCGCTGTGCGCGCCGGGGCCGCCGACGCGGCGTGCGTCCTTGAAGGCGATGTCGGGCACGATGTCGGTGCGCTGGCCCACCGTCTTCCAGTCGGCGCCCACCTGCAGGCGCACGACGCGGTTGCCGCGCGGGTCGGTCTGCAGGTTGCTGGCGGTGAAGACGTAGACAAACCGCTGGCCCTGCGCGAAGGCCGGGTCCACCGCCACGCCGTGCACGCCGCTCTGGCCCTGGCAGAAGATGTCGGGCGCGGCGAGCACCGCGCCCTCGGTGCCCCAGAGGTGGCGGGTGCTGCCGTCGGGCAGGCGCACCCACAGGCCGTGGCACTTCTCGGTGTAAAGCATGGCGCCGCCAGGGGCGAAAGCCAGGTCCCAGGGGCCGCGCAGTTTTTCCATCACGGGGGTGACGGTGAGGGTGGGGGCCTGGGCCCAGGCTGCCGGGGCGGTGACGGCCAGGACCGTGGCCACCAGGGGCGCCAGGGCCAGCGCAGCGGCCAGGCGCCGCGGGTTCGAGGACTTGAGCGTGGTCATGGAATGTGCCGCCTGTCGCGGCTGTGTCATCGGAAGTTCATAGACTATCCGGTCATGAGTGAAACCAGCCCCCCGCCCGCCCAACAGCCCCAGCCCGTGCAGGCACAGCGCCGGCCCTCGGCCGTGGCGCTGGCCGAAGACCGCACCAGCGCGCTGCGCGAGAAGGCCGCGCAGACCGCTGCGCTGAACCTGCTGGACCGCGAACGTTCGCTGCTGCAGTTCAACCGCCGCGTGCTGGCGCAGGCGCGCCGCGACGACGTGCCGCTGCTGGAGCGGCTGCGCTACGTGACCATCGTCAGCAGCAACCTCGACGAGTTCTTCGAGGTGCGCGTGGCCGATTACATCGAGGCCGTGCGCCAGCCTGGCAGCGGCATCACGCAGGCCGACCTGGCCGCGGTGGCCCAGGCCGCGCACGAACTCATCGACGAGCAGTACACGCTCTTCAACAACGAGGTGATGCCCGCGCTGGAAGCGAAGGGCATCAAGGTGCTGAACCACGCCCAGCGCAGCGGCGCGCAGCGCGAATGGGTGGAAACCTTCTTCGAGCAGCAAGTACGCCCGCTGCTCGTGCCGCTGAGCCTGGACCCGAGCCACCCCTTCCCGCTGGTGGCCAACAAGAGCCTGAACTTCATCGCCAAGGTGGGCGGGCGCGACGCCTTCGGGCGCGAGAACCAGATCGCCATCGTGAAGGTGCCGCGTGTGCTGCCGCGCGTGATCCGCCTGCCCGCGGCACTGACGCCGGGCTACCAGGGCTTCGTGCTGCTGACCAGCGTGATCCGCGCGCACCTCGGCGCCTTGTTCCCGGGACGGCAGGTTCAGTCCTTCTCGCAGTTCCGTGTGACGCGCGACTCCGACCTGGAGGTCGACGAAGACGACGTCACCAACCTGCGCCAGGCGCTGCGCAGCGGCCTCACGCTGCGGCACTTCGGCCAGGCCATCCGCCTGGAGGTGGTGAACACCTGCCCCGACGAGCTGACGGCGTTCTTGCTGGAGCAGTTCGGCCTGCCCGAGGTGGCGCTTTACAAGGTCAACGGCCCGGTGAACCTGGTGCGCCTGAACCAGCTGATCGACCAGGCCGAGGCGCCGGCGCTGCGCTTCCTGCCGTTTGAGCCGCGCTGGCCGGCCGGCCGCCTGCCGCCCGGCCGGCCCATCTTCGAGCAGTTGCGCCAGCGCGACGTGCTGCTGCACCACCCCTTCGAGAGCTTCGAGCCCGTGGTGCAGTTCCTGCGCGAGGCCGTGCACGACCCCGACGTGCTGGCCATCAAGCAGACCATCTACCGCACCGGCACGCAAAGCGTCCTGATGGACCTGCTGATCGAGGCCGCGCGCCGCGGCAAGGAAGTGCTGGCCGTGGTGGAGCTGAAAGCCCGCTTCGACGAAGAAGCCAACATCAACTGGGCCGAGCGCCTGGAGGCCGTGGGCGCGCAGGTGGTCTACGGCATCGTTGGCCTGAAGACGCACGCCAAGATGCTGCTGGTGACGCGGCGCGAGACCACCGCCCCGGCGCGCGGCAAGAAGCCGGCGCAGACGCGGCTGCGCCGCTACGCCCACCTGAGCACCGGCAACTACAACCCGCGCACCGCGCGCATGTACACCGACCTGGGCTACCTCACCGCCGACCCTGGCCTCACGGCCGATGCCGATGCGGTGTTCCTGCAGCTGGCCAGCCAGACGCAGGTGAAGCCGCCCAAGCACCTGGTGACGGCGCCCTTCGGCCTGCACAAGCGCATGGTCAAGCACCTGGCGCAGGTGGCCGAAGCCGCGCGCGCCGGCAAACCCGCGCGCGTGGTGGTGAAGATCAACGCGCTGACCGACCCGCAGCTGATGCACGCATTGATCGAGGCCAGCACCGCCGGCGCCAGCATCGACCTCATCGTGCGCGGCGCCTGCATGCTGCCGCCGGGCGTGCCGGGGCGCACCGAGAACATCCGCGTGCGTTCGGTCATCGGCCGTTTCCTCGAACACACGCGGGTGCTGTACTTCCGCTGGGGCGAGGGCGAAGACGACGAGGTGCTCTACCTCAGCAGCGCCGACTGGATGAGCCGCAACATGTTCCGCCGCATCGAACTGGCGTGGCCGGTGCGTGATGCGGCGCTGCGCCAGCGCGTCATCGACGAGGCCCTGGTGCCCTACCTGCACGACAAACGCGACGCCTGGGTGCTGGACAGCAGCGGGCGCTACAAGCGTGTGTCTGAAACAGGTGCCAGCGCCCAGCGCGCGCTGATGCAGCGCTTGGGTTGAAGCCCCACAAGTTCGGCATGGACCTCATCCTCTGGCGCCACGCCGAAGCCCTGGAGATGCGCGAGGTGCAAGACGACCTCGACCGCGCGCTCACCAGCAAGGGCGAGCGCCAGGCCCAGCGCGTGGCCGGCTGGCTGAACCGCCAGCTGCCCGCCAGCACCCGCGTGCTGGTGAGCCCGGCGCGCCGCGCGCAGCAGACGGCCGCAGCGCTGGACCGCAAGCTCAAGACCGTGCCTGCGCTGGCGCCCGATGGCACCGTGGAAGGCCTGCTGCACGCCACCCGCTGGCCCGACGCGCGCGAGCCCGTGCTGGTGGTGGGCCACCAGCCGGTGCTGGGGCTGGCGGCGGGTTACCTGCTTTCCGGCCAGGCGCAGACCTGGGCCGTGCGCAAGGCCGCCGTGTGGTGGCTGCGCGCGCGTGAGCGTGAAGGCGTGCTGCAGGTGGTGCTGCACGCCGTGGTGTCGCCCGAGCTGGTCTGACCCGGCTTCACGGGCGCGTGGCCCGTCCCAGGCCCCAGCCGCCCAGCGCCAGCAGCGCCGCGCCCAGCAGGGCCAGCAGCGGCAGGTGCACCGGCACGGGGGCCGCGTGCAACACTGGCTCGAAACGCGGCTGCTGCGCCACGTCTTGCGGGCCAAAGGGCCGCTCGGTGAACAGGTAGGGGTAGAGCTGCTCGCGCAGCCGCTGGTGGAAACGCGCCACCGCGTCCTGGTAGGCCAGCTGCGCCGGCAGGTCGGTGCCGGCCACGCGGTGCAGCACCGTCTGCAGCGCCACCGAGGGCAGCAGCCAGCCGGCGCGTTCGGTCCACCGCTGGCGGGCCAGCAGGCCCTGGCGGTAGGCCGCCACCTGCGGGGCCACGCTCTCGTCGCCCAGCTGCTGGAAGGCGTAGTACCACTTCCAGTGGAAGCCCCGGGGCAGCGGCGCGGTGTCGCGCCAGGCCGGGTGGTTCTGGAAGAAACGTTGCAGCGTCGCTTCGCGCGGCTCGTCCCAGGCGCCATGCACGGCCTGGCGTTGCGCCAGCATCAGCTCGGCGCCCTGCGTCACCGGCAGCGCACGGGTGATGGCGGCCTGCACCCCGCTGGGCAGCACCAGCGTCAGCAGCGCCCAGGCGCTCACCAGCAGCACGGCGTTGGTGGCCGAGCGCCAGCGGCCGGCGGCCACCGCCAGCGCCAGGCCCGCCCACACCGCCACATAGGCCGCCGTGGCGCCCAGCACCGCCGCCAGCGCACCCGCCGGCAGCCCTTGCCACAGCGCCCCGGCCAGCACGGGCAGCCCCAGTGCCAGGAAAGCCAGCCCGGCGCGCAAGCCGGCGCGGCGCGCCCACAGGCCGCGGCCACCGC
>VYLK01000419.1_pt1 | contig 15089 bp, 13 predicted proteins | sample 5114321 | NCBI WGS metagenome assembly VYLK01 (sample SAMN12291792, study PRJNA351875) | freshwater metagenome | isolation source: freshwater lake | place: USA: Michigan, MSU2 Lake | collected 2011-08-16
GCCGGGCGCCGACTGGACGGCGCTGCCCTGGCAGCCGCTGCCGCCCAACGGCGCGCCGCCCCTGGCCGCCGGGGCGCTGCGCTTTCCGGCGCCGTACCCAGCCTCGCTGCTGAAGCTGCTGGTGGCCGTAGGCCTGGGCCTGGCCATCGACCGCGGGCTGCTCGCGGCCTGGCCCGCCGCGCTGGAGCCGATGATCACCGTCAGCGACAACGCCGCCACCGACGCCTGCGTGGCGCAGCTGCACGCCGTGGGCGCCGTGGCGTTGCTGAACCAGCGCCTGGCCGAGTTGGGCCTGCACACGCTGCAGCTGAACAACACCACACCCGCTGGCGGCTGGCGCAATGCCGATGGCGCGGGCGTCGGCCACATCCACATGACGGCCTGGGACACCGTGCGCCTGCTGTGGCTGATGGACGCCGCGGCGCCGCCGGCGCCCTGGCTGCCCTTCGGCATGCGGCTGCTGGGCGACCCCACGCGCGGCCACCTGCACGCCGTGCTGCGCCACCAGCGCCTGGACGAAGTGCTCTCCAGCGGCAGCCTGCAACGCCACGAAGGCTGGGTGCGCGGCCTGCCCGACGCGCCGCGCTTCGCGCACAAGACCGGCACCACCGACAACTACGCGTCGGATGCCGGCATCGTGCACGCCGACGGCGCGCACTACCTGGTCGCTGTGCTCAGCAGTCTGGGCCGGCGCTACGCCGCGCACGAGGGCTGCGCCACCACGTGGCGGCTGCCGGCGCTGGGCGGCACGCTGCGCGGGCTGCTGGAACGCTGGTCTTGAGCGCCCGGGCCGCGGCCGGCCCCGGGCGAAGACGACAATAGCGGGCAGACCGCAGCCCGAACCGGCGCACAGCGCCGCCCCGCCATGACCCAGCCCACGCTCGCTTCGCTCGGCCCCGCCGTGCCCGCCACCACCCTGCACTCGCTGCCGCTGATCGCGCGCGGCAAGGTGCGCGATCTCTACGCCGTGGGCGATGACCGCCTGCTGATGGTGGCCAGCGACCGGCTGAGTGCCTTCGACGTGGTGATGAAGGCGCCGGTGCCGGGCAAGGGCCGGCTGCTCACGGGCATGGCGCTCTTCTGGTTCGAGCTGCTGAAGGACATGGTGCCCAACCACCTGACCGGCGAGGCGCCTGAGAGCGTGGTGGCCGCTGACGAAGTGGCCCAGGTGCAGGGCCGCAGCATGCTGGTCAAGCGCCTGCAGCCGCTGCCCTGCGAGGCCGTGGTGCGCGGCTACGTGGCCGGCTCGGGCTGGAAGGAATACGCCAAGAGCGGCACCGTCTGCGGCCAGCCGCTGCCCGCCGGGCTGCAGATGAGCACGCCGCTGGCCGCGCCCATCTTCACGCCGGCCACCAAGGCCGCCGTGGGCGACCACGACGAGAACATCAGCTTCGAACAGCTGGTGCAACTGCTCGGCGCCGCGCGCGCGGCCGAGGTGCGCAGCAAGGCCATTCAGATCTACACCACGGCGCGCGACTACGCCGCGAAACGCGGCATCGTCATCGCCGACACCAAGTTCGAATTCGGTCTCGATCAAGACGGCACGCTCACGCTGATGGACGAGGTGCTCACGCCCGACAGCTCGCGCTTCTGGCTGGCCGACGAGCTGGCCCAGGGCCGCATCACCGCGCTGGACAAGCAGCCGCTGCGCGACTGGCTGGCCAGCACCGGCGTCACAGGCGGCGCCGAGCAGGCCGCGCTGGACCTGCCGGATGACGTGATCCTCGGCATCCACGAACGCTACGCCCGCGCGCACCGCCTGCTGTGCGGGCCAGAGGCTTGAGAAGCAGATGATCAGCAACCAGCAACTGCGCAGCCACCGCATCACCGGCCTGCAGGGCGGGGCCAGCGTGCCGCGCCTCATCGTCACCGGCGCCGTGCACGGCAACGAGGTGGCGGGCACGAAAGGCATCCGCCGCGTGCTGGCCGAGATCGACCATGGTGAACTGGAGATCGTGCGCGGCACGGTCACCTTCGTGCCGGTGTGCAACCCGCTGGCCTACAACCAGGTGCGCCGCATGGGCGAGCGCAACCTCAACCGCCGCCTGCAGCCCACGGCCACGCCGCAGGACTTCGAAGACCGCGTCGGCAACGTGCTGTGCCCCTTGCTGGCAGAGCACGACGTGCTGCTCGACCTGCACAGCTTTCGCAGCCCGGGCCGGCCTTTCGTGATGCGCGGCCCGGCCGACAATACAGGCCCGCTGGAGCCCTTCCGCCACGCGGCGGCCGAGGCGCAACTGGCCGCGCACGTGGGCGTGAACCGCATCGTCGAAGGTTGGATGAGCGCCTACGCCGCCGGCGTGGCGCGTCGGCGCGAACGCGGCCTCACCCCCGGCGCGGTGCACGAAGACCCGAGCTACGGCGTCGGCACCACCGAGTACATGCGCAGCCAGGGCGGCTACGGCGTGACGCTGGAATGCGGTCAGCACGACGACCCCGAAGGCGAGCACGTGGCCTACCGCGCCATCCGCCAGACCCTGGCGCTGCTGGGCCATACCGACACACCACTCGCGCCGCCCGCGCGGCCTTTTGAATGCCTGGCGCTGGCCGAGGTGGTGGACCGCCACGCCGAAGGCGACCGCTTCGTGAAGGCCTGGACCAGCTTCGACCCGTTGGCCGAAGGCGAGCTGATCGCCGTGCGCGCCGACGGCAGCGAACTGCGCGCCCCGCAGGCCGGCTACATCGTCTTCCCCGATGTCGGCGCGCAGCCCGGGCACGAGTGGTTCTACCTCGCACAGCCGAGCCGCCGGCCCATCGTCTGAAGTGCCCGCCCGCGCCGCAGCGCGGAGCTTCCCCCTGAAGGTGGTTTCCCTCTGCCGAGGGATGGGAGGCCCTCTTCGGCGGGTCGATCATTCCCCCCGTTCTGCACACCACAACACAGACCGGGCCGAGGAGATCGACATGCAATTCAGCGAGAGCCTTGAGGGCGACTACCGCATCTACGTGGGCGCCGTGGAATCCACGCGCGGCGACGGCTACATCGCCGCCATGGTGCTCAAGCGCATGCAGGGCGGCAGCATCGATGCCGGCGTCGCCTTCCGCGACGACAGCCTGGCCTGCGGCTACCGCTGGCCCTCGGCCGACGAGGCGATGCAGTACGCGATGAACCGCGCGCGGGAACTCATCCGCAAGCGTTCGCCCGCGCTGGCCTGCTGAACACCCCGCGCTGCGCCGCGCCGGATAATCCGGCGCATGAAGAAGCAGCGTGTCGTGGTGGGCCTGAGCGGCGGCGTGGATTCCGCCGTCAGCGCCTGGCTGCTGAAGCAGCAGGGCCACGAAGTCGTCGGCATCTTCATGAAGAACTGGGAAGACGACGACGACAGCGAATTCTGTTCGTCGAACATCGATTTCGTTGACGCGGCCGCCGTGGCCGACGTGGTGGGCATCGAACTCGAACACGTGAACTTCGCGGCCGACTACAAGGACCGCGTCTTCGCCGAGTTCCTGCGCGAATACAGCGCCGGGCGCACGCCCAACCCCGATGTGCTGTGCAACGCCGAGATCAAGTTCAAGGCCTTTCTCGACCACGCGCTGCGCCTGGGCGCCGAGAAGATCGCCACCGGCCACTACGCCCGCGTGCGCGAAGCCACCACCGGCTTCCAGTTGCTCAAAGGCCTGGACCCGGCCAAGGACCAGAGCTACTTCCTGCACCGCCTGAACCAGGCGCAGCTGAGCAAGACGCTGTTCCCGGTGGGCGAACTGCACAAGACCGAAGTGCGGCGCATCGCCGAGCAGATCGGCCTGCCCAACGCCAAGAAGAAGGACAGCACCGGCATCTGCTTCATCGGTGAGCGACCCTTCCGCGAGTTCCTCAACCGCTACCTCAGCCACGCCCCCGGCCCCATGCTCGACGACCAGGGCCGTGAACTCGGCCAGCACGTGGGCCTGAGCTTCTACACGCTCGGCCAGCGCCAGGGCCTGGGCATCGGCGGCAAGAACTTCGGCGACGCCGCCAAGGCCCCGGCCGAAGGCGTGCACGAGCCCTGGTACGTGGCGCACAAGGACGTGGCCGCCAACACCCTGCACGTGGTGCAGGGCCACGGGCACCCCTGGCTGCAGAGCGCCTGGCTGGAAGCCGAAGACTTGAGCTGGGTGGCCGGCCAGGCCCCGGCGGCGGGTGCGCTGGCAGCGAAAACCCGCTACCGCCAGACCGACGCCCCCTGCCACCTGGCCCTGCCCGCACCCGAGGTGCTGCGCCTGGAATTCAGCACGCCGCAATGGGCCGTGACCCCGGGGCAGAGCGCCGTGCTCTACGACGGCGAGGTCTGCCTGGGCGGCGGCGTCATCGCGCGCGCCGCCACGCCGCAGGTGGTGCCGGCCCGGCCGCCCGCGGTGCACAAGGCCCGCGGCCGCCATCGCCGCACAGCGGCCGTGAAAAACGCACGCTCGGCCTGAACGCCGGGGCGTGTGCATCGCCGCGGCGTGGCACCCTCCGCGGGCCTTTCAGGGTTGTTGGTGCGCCCGGGGCCCTCAAGCGTGCCGCCACACGGCCGAAAACTTCGCATGGTCCGCCCCTTCCTGCTTCCCCTGCACCCGCTGTTGCCGGTGTGCAGGGGCATTGCCTGGGCCCTGCTCGCGCTGGCGCTGCTGGGCCCTGCGGCCCTGCGTGCGGCGCCTGTCGAAGTGATGGCGCTGGGCAGCGACGGCAAACCCCTGCCCGAAACGGTGATCTTCCTCGAATCGAGCGAGGCCAAGGCGGCCGCCAAGCCCACCGGGGCCACGGAGATGCAGCAGATCGAGCGGCGCTTCGTGCCGCGCGTGCTGGTGGTGGTGCCGGGCACCGAGGTGCGCTTCCCGAACCGCGACCGCGTGCGGCACCACGTCTACTCGCTGTCGCCGGCCAAGACCTTCGAGCTCAAGCTCTACGCTGGCACGCCGGCCAACCCGGTGCTCTTCGACAAGCCCGGCGTGGCCGTGCTCGGCTGCAACATCCACGACAACATGGTGGGCTGGGTGGTGGTGGTGGAAACGCCTTACCACGCCGTGGCCCCGGCCACCGGTGTGGCGAAGCTGCCCGACGTGCCGCCCGGCCGCTACCGCCTGCGCGTCTGGCATGCCGGGCTGCCGCCGGGCACGCCGGCCACGGACACCCCGTTTGAAGTGCCTGCCGGCGGCGCCCGCACGCAGGTCAAGCTGCCGCTGACGGCCAGCGCCCTGTGAACGCCCTCAAGGACTGGTGGACCCAGCGCCTGTGGCGCCGCATCGCCGTGATCTCGGTGGGCCTGCTGCTGCTGGTGCAGGTGGTGGTGTTCGTGCTGGTGCAAAACAGCGTGCCCGGCCTCGTGCAGATGCTCGGCGCGCAAGACCTCGACCGCGGCGAGCAGGTGTGGCTGGAACTGCTGAACTCGCGCGCCAGCGTGCGCGAGCGGCAGCTGGAGCTGCAGGCCGACGACGGCGGCCTCAACCGCGCCCTCATCGCCGCGGCCGAAGAGAACGACCCCGACACCGCGCGCTCGGCCATCGAGAACGCCGCCTCGCGCCTGGCCGCCACGCGCTCGGCGCTGCTGTCCGAGACGCTGGAGATTCGTTTCCTCGGCGAAAACACCGCCGAGGCCGATTTGCAGCGGCTGCTGCCCGCGGTGAAGAGCCTGATCGAGGGCCTGCGGCCCACGCCCCTGCGCCGCTCGGCCAGCCAGCTGATGCTGATTGGCGACGAACCCAGCCTGCTGGTGGTCAGCTTCATGCGCGGCGGCGCGGGCGTGCTCGTGGCGGGCGTGCCCTTGTCGGCCGACATGCCGCGGGTGATGCAGAAGACGGCGCTGATGGAAGTTGCGCTGATCGTGCGACGGCCGGGCCAGGCATCGCAGGTGGCCCTGTCTTCGGTGTCCATGGGCGAGAACTCCGAGCTTCTGGCCTTGTCGGCCGACAGCCGCACTGCGATGCTGCCGAACGGCAAGCACCTGCTGCGCCGGTCTGCAGCAGTAAGCGGGCCTTATGGCGAGATGGAGACCTTGCTGATGACGCCCGTCAGCCGCATCGAGAAGCCCTTCGACGAACTGACGTTCCCGCTGGTGGCAGCCTCGGCCATCGGCGTGCTGCTGGCGCTGCTGGGCAGCCTGTTCACGGCGCGGCGCGTGACCACGCCGCTGAAAGAGCTGGTCACCGCCACGCGGCGGCTGGGCCAGGGCGACTTCGACGTGCCCGTGCCCCTGCCCCTGCACCGCGACGAGGTGGGGCAGCTCGCCCGGGCCGTGGACGTGATGCGCGAGGACATCCGCGCGAAGCAGACCGAGATCCGAGACCTGGCCTACACCGACCGCCTCACCGGCCTGCCCAACCGCGTGAGCTTCGCCGATGCGCTGCGGCGGGCCATCGACGAGACCCGCGGCGAGATGCCCGCCGGGCGTTTACCCGCCTGCCTCAGCACCGTGATGCTGGGCCTGGACCGCTTCAAGAACATCAACGAGAACCTCGGCTACACGCTGGGCGACGAGGTGCTGCGCGAGGTGGCCTTGCGCCTGCGCCGCCACGTGCAGCGAGAGGGCGATGTGGTGGCGCGCCTGGCGGGTGACCAGTTCGCGCTGCTGCTCATCGACGCCGACCTGCAGCGCGCTGCGGCCGTGATCGACGGCATCTGCGCAGCTTTCGTGCACCCCATCGTCGTGCAGGGCGAGACGGTGGACGTGTCGCTCACCTTCGGTGTGGCCGCGTGGCCGCAGCACGCACCCGAGATGCCTGAAGCCACACCCCCCGCCGGCCGCGAACAGGCCGAGGTGCTGCTGGCCCGCGCCGAGATGGCCATGCACGCGGCCAAACGCGGCAAGTCGGCACACATGGCGGTTTACGACCCCGCCATCGACGCCGGCAGCCAGAAGACGCTGACGCTGCTGTCGGAGCTGCGCCACGCCATCGGCGCGAACGAGCTGCGCCTGTTCCTGCAGCCCAAGATCGACGTCGCCACCAACACCTTGGTGGGCGCCGAGGCCCTGGTGCGCTGGCAGCACCCGACGCGCGGCATGGTGCCCCCGGTGCAGTTCATCCCCTTCGCCGAAGACACCGGCTTCGTGCGGCAGCTGACGCTGTGGGTCTTCGAGGAAGCGGCGCGCCAGTGGGCGGCGCTGCACGCGCTGGGGCTGCACCGCCTCTCGGTGAACCTGAGCACGCGCGACCTGCTCGACCCCGAGCTGCCCATGCGCTTCGACGCCATCCTGCGCCGCCAGGGCGTGCCGGCCACGGCCTTCTGCCTGGAGATCACCGAGAGCGCGGTGATGAACGAACCCAAGCGCGCGCTGGCGATGCTGCACACGCTGGCCGCGGCCGGCTTCGAGCTCAGCATCGACGACTACGGCGAGGGCCAGACCTCGCTGAGCTACCTCAAGACGCTGCCGGTGCACGAGCTGAAGATCGACCAGATCTTCATCAAGCAGATCGACCGCGACGAGAAGGACGCCACCATCGTGCGCAGCACCATCGGCCTGGCGCACAGCCTGGGCTTCCGCGCCGTGGCCGAGGGGGTGGAGAACGCCGCCATCCTGGTGCTGCTGCGCGAACTGGGCTGCGACGAGGCCCAGGGCTACCACCTCGCGCGGCCGATGCCGGCTGCCGAGATGGCGGCCTGGGCGCGTCAACGGGCCGGGCTGCCTGCCGTGGCGGCGGCCGGGGCCGACACGGTCGCGGCCTGAGCCGGCACGCTCAGACCCGCACCACCGGCACCGGCGGCAGCCGCGGCGCCGAGAACAGCGCGATCGTCTCCAGCGCCGCATCGCGCTGCACGGCCGGCAGGAAGGCGTGCCGGGCGGCCTCGGTGGCCATGGCCAGCAGGTCGATCTCTTCCAGCGCCGTGTGGGCCAGCAGGACCGCGGCCTCTTCGCTCTGCGTCACGCAGCTGATGAGGCGGTTGTCGGTGTGGTAGCTCAGGCTCACGCCGGCCTGCCACAACGCGGTGATGGGGTGGCTGGCGATGCTCTTTGCAGCGCCCGTGTGCACGTTGCTGCTGGGGCACACCTCCAGGTGCACGCCGCGTTCGCGCACACGCTCCACCCAGGCCGCCCGCGCGGGGTCGTTCAAGGCCTGCACGAGCTGCACGCCGTGACCGATGCGCGTGGCGCCGAGTTCGATGGCTTCCATCACGCGCTCGGGGCCGTCGGCCTCGCCGGCGTGCAGCGTCAGCGGCAGGCCCGCTTCGCGCAGGCGCTGCAGCACACGGGCGTGGTTGCCGGGCGGAAAGCCGAACTCCGGGCCAGCGAGGTCGAAGCCCACCACGCCCTGCGCGCGGTACTTCAGCGCCAGCTCGGCGGCGCGCGCGGTTTCGCTCTCGGGCAGCTGGCGCATGCCGCAGATGAGCAAACCGCTGGGCAGCGCGCTGCGTTTCAGGCCGGCCAGCAGCGCCTCGACCACCGCCTCGCCCGCCAGGCCGTGCGCCTCGAAGAGCAGCGGCGCGATGCGGAACTCGGCCAGCACGGCGCCGTCGGCGCGCGCGTCTTCGGCGGCCTCGAAGGCCACACGCTCCAGCGCCGCGGGGCTGGCCATCGCGGCCACGGTCAGCGCAAACCCTTCGAGGTACTTCTCCAGGCTGCCGGCGTGGGCGTTGCCGGCGAACCAGGCCGCCAGGCCTTCCACCGTGCTGGCGGCGGGCGTGATGCCACGCTCGTGCAGCAGTTCCAGGAGGGTGGCCACGCGCAGGCCACCGTCAAGGTGTTCGTGCAGCAGCACCTTGGGCAGCTGGCGCGCGCGTTCCAGGGCGGCGCCGGGGAGGGGCAGGGCTTGAGATGCGGGTGTCGTCATCGCCGAATGCTAATGGCGCCCGCAGGCCCCGCCCGGCAGGGCTGCGCCAAGGCCCGCGGGCGCGGGGGCAGCCCTGGGCGTTCTGGGGGTCGCACCCCAGCCTGCACGGCGCGAGTCTTGCTATCCTGCCGGGCTGCACGCAGGAGACCGCATCCCCATGTTCCGCCCCATGCTCAAGCCCACCGCCGCCTCGGCGCTCACCCTGGCCCTGGCCCTGGCCGCCGGGCTGGCTGGCCACGGCACCGCGCTGGCCCAGGCCCAGCCCGCCGTCATCTACGACATGGGCGGCAAGTTCGACAAGAGCTTCAACCAGGCCGGCTACGAGGGCGCCGAACGCTGGAAGAAGGAAACCGGCAAGGGCTACATCGAATTCGAGGTCAGCAACCCGGCGCAGCGTGAACAGGCCCAGCGCCGCATGGCCCAGCGCGGGGCCGATCCCATCGTGGGCATCGGCTTCAGCCAGGGCAGCAGCATGGAGAAGGTGGCGAAGGACTTCCCGAAGCTGAAGTTCGCCGTCATCGACGCCGTGGTGAAGCTGCCCAACGTGCAGAGCATCCTCTTCAAGGAACAGGAAGGCAGCTTCCTCGTCGGCATGATGGCCGCGATGGCCAGCAAGACCGGCAAGGTGGGCTTCGTTGGCGGCATGGACATCCCGCTGATCCGCCGTTTCCAGTGCGGCTTCGAGCAGGGCGCGAAGTACGCCAACCCCAAGGTGGAGACGCTGGCCAACATGACCGGCACCACGCCCACGGCCTGGAACGACCCGGCGCGCGGCGCCGAGCTGGCGAAGGCGCAGTTCGCCGCCGGCGTGGACGTGGTCTTCGCCGCCGCAGGCGGCACGGGCATCGGCGTCTACCAGGCCGCCAAGGACAACAAGAAGCTCGCCATCGGCGTGGACAGCAACCAGAACCACGTGCAGCCCGGCACCATGCTCACCAGCATGGTCAAGCGCGTGGACGTAGCGGTCTACACCGCCTTCAAGGGCGTGACGCCTGGCATCACCAGCCTGGGTCTGAAGGAAGGCGGCGTGGATGTCGCCATCGACGAGCACAACGCCAAGCTGGTGACGGCCGAGATGAAGAAGCGCGTGGACGCCGCGCGCGCCGACATCATCAGCGGCAAGATCAAGGTCATCGACTACATGGTCAACAACACCTGCAAGTGATGCCGGACCAGGCTGTCGCAACGGCTGTGCAGACGACGGGGGCCTCACGGCCCCCGGCCGTTTTGATGCAGGGCATCGAAAAACGCTTCGGCGCGGTGCACGCCAACCGTGCGGTGCAGCTGCGCGTAGACAGCGGCACGGTGCACGGCATCGTGGGCGAAAACGGCGCCGGCAAGAGCACGCTGATGTCCATCCTCTACGGCTTCTACGAGGCCGACGCGGGCGAGATCAGCATCGAAGGCGTGCCCGTCAAGATCCGCGGCAGCCGGGAAGCCATCGCCCTGGGCATCGGCATGGTGCACCAGCACTTCATGCTGGTGGACACGCTCAGCGCACTCGACAACGTGATGCTCGGCGCCGAGCCCAGCTGGCGCCTGGCCAGCGCGCGCGCCGAGGTGCGCGCCAAGCTCGAAGCACTGATGCGAGACACCGGCCTGCAGGTGCAGCTGGACGCCTTGGTGCACGAGCTGCCGGTGGGCGAGCGCCAGCGGCTGGAGATCCTGAAGGCGCTGTTCCGCGGTGCGCGCATCCTCATCCTCGACGAGCCCACCGCGGTGCTGACGCCGCAAGAGACGGAGCAGCTCTTCGTCACGCTGCGCGGCCTGCGCGAGCGCGGCACCACCATCCTGCTGATCACGCACAAGCTGAAAGAGATCATGGCGCTGTGCGACGCCGTGACGGTGATGCGCGCCGGGCAGGTGGTGCTGGACACGAAGATCGCCGACACCAGCATCGACGGCCTTGCCGAGGCCATGGTGGGCCGGCGCGTGAACCTGGGCCGCAGCGGTGCGGCGGCCAAGCCCGGCGCGGTGCTGCTGGGTGCGAAGGGGCTGGGCGTGGTCGACAGCCTGGGCGTGGCGCGGCTGGCCGAGGTGTCGCTGCAGCTGCGCGCGGGCGAGATCGTCGGCATCGCCGGCGTCTCGGGCAACGGGCAAAGCGAGCTGCTCGATGTGCTCTCGGGCCTGATGGCCCCCAGCAGCGGCACGCTCACCCTGAGCGGCCAGAGCTTCACGCCGCAGCGCTGGCTGAACCCGCGCACCGCGCGTGCGCTGCGCCTGGCCCACGTGCCCGAAGACCGCCACCGCCGCGCGATGGTGCTGCCTTTCGGCGCCTGGGAATCGGCCGTGCTGGGCCACCAGCAGCAGCCGCGCTACAGCCGCTGGTTCGGCTGGATGCGCCAGCGCGCCATGCGCGAAGACACCGCGCTGATGATGGAACGTTACGACGTGCGCCCGCGCAACCCAGGCCTGCGCAGCAGCAAGTTCAGCGGGGGCAACCAGCAGAAGCTGGTGCTGGCCCGCGAGGCGCAGTTCTTCGCGACAGAACCCCAGGTGCTGCTGGTGGGCCAGCCCACGCGCGGCGTGGACATCGGCGCCATCGAGTTCATCCACGGCCGCCTGCGCGCCATGCGCGACGCCGGCGGCGCGGTGCTGGTGGTGAGCAGCGAGCTCGACGAGGTGCTGGCCCTGGCCGACCGCGTGATCGTGATGAACGCCGGGCGCATCAGCGGCGAGTTGCCCATTGATCAATGCACCGAAGCGGCGCTGGGCCGGCTGATGGGCGGAGCCTCGCACTGAGATGAGCCAACCTGTTGAGTTGCCACGCTGGATGGACGTGGCCCTGCTGCCCGCCGTGAACCTGGCCATCGCGCTGCTGGTGGCCGGCGGCGTGGTGGCGCTGGTGGGCTTCGAGCCGCTGCAGGTGCTGGGGCTGCTGCTCAAGGGCGCCTTCGGCTCGCAGGCCGGCATCAGCTACACGCTCTACTACGCCACCACCTTCGTCTTCACGGGGCTGGCGGTGGCCGTGGCCTTCCACGGCGGGCAGTTCAACATCGGCGGCGAGGGCCAGGCCATCATGGGCGGCCTCGGGGCCGGCGTGGCGGCGCTGGCGCTGTCCGAGCACCTGCCCGCGGCGCTGATGCTGCCGCTGATGGTGCTGGCCGCGGCCGGCTTCGGCATGGTGTGGGGCGGCATCCCGGGCGCGCTGCAGGCCTGGCGCGGCAGCCACACCGTCATCACCACCATCATGTTCAACTTCATCGCCTCGGCGGTGGTGGGCTACCTGCTGGTGAACCAGCTGAAGGAGCCCGGCAACATGACGCCCGAGAGCCGCGCCTTCGCCGACAGCGCCCGCCTGCCCGGCGTGCACGATGTGCTGGCGCGCATCGGCATCGATTGGCCCAGCACGCCGCTGAACCTGAGCGTGCTGCTGGCCATCGCCGCGGCCGTGCTCGTGTGGCTGGCTCTGTGGAAGACACGCGGTGGCTACGCGCTGCGCGCGGTGGGCTTTTCGCCCGACGCGGCCGTCTACGGCGGCATCCAGCCCAAGGGCCTGGTGGTGGTGGCCATGGCCGCCAGCGGCGCGCTGGCCGGGCTGGTGGGCGTGAACGAGATCGCCGGCGTGCACGGCCGGCTGATCCCTGATTTCGTGGCCGGTGCGGGCTTCGCGGGCATCGCGGTCAGCCTGATCGGGCGCAACCACCCGGGCGGCATCGTGCTGGCGGCGCTGCTCTTCGGCGCGCTGTACCAGGGCGGCAGCGAACTCGCCTTCGAGATCAGCGGCTTCAGCCGCGACATGGTGTTCATGCTGCAGGGGCTGATCGTGCTGTTCGCCGGTGCCATGGCGCAGGTGGCGGCGCCGGCCTTGTTCAAGGCCTACAAGGCTTTCGGGGGAGGCCGCCATGGATGAGGTCTTCATCGGCACGCTGGTGGCCAGCACGCTGCGCGTGAGCGTGCCGCTGATTCTTTGTGCGCTGGCCGGCGTGCTGTGCGAACGCTCGGGCGTCATCGACCTCGGCCTCGAAGGCAAGATGCTGCTGACGGCTTTCGCCACCGCGGCGGTGGGCGTGGCCAGTGGCTCGCTGGGGCTGGCGCTGCTGGCGGCCCTGGCGGTGGGCGTGGCCTTGTCGATGGTGCACGGCTATGCGTGCGTGAGCCACCGCGGTGATCAGGTGGTGCTCGGCATGGCCATCACGATGACGGCTGCGGGCCTTTCCGTGGTGCTGGGCATCGCCTGGTTCGCGCAAGGCGGGCAGACGCCGCCGGTGCCCGAGGCCGTGCGCCTGAGCCGCTGGTTCGTGGGCGCGGGCGAGGTGGTGGCGCAGATCCCGCTGATCGGGCCGACGCTCTCGCTGGCCTTCTTCGGCCACAACCTGATGGTCTACGGCGCGCTCTTGCTCGTGGTGGGCGTGTGGTGGCTGCTTTACCGCACGCGCTTCGGCCTGCGGCTGCGCGCCGCGGGCGAGAACCCGACCATGATCGACGCCGCCGGCGTCAGCGTGAAGGCGCTGCGCTACCAGGCGCTGGCGCTCAACGGCGTGCTCAGCGCGCTGGCCGGCGCCTACCTGGTGCTGGCGCAGAACCCGAGCTTCATCCCCAACATGACGGCCGGCCGCGGCTACATGGCGCTGGCCGCGCTGATCTTCGGCAAGTGGCACCCGGTGGGCGCGCTCTGGGCCTGCCTGCTCTTCGGTTTCCTCGATGCCGTGTCCATCCGCATGCAAGGTGCGGAGTTGCCGTTCATCGGTGCCGTGCCGGTGCAGTTCATCCAGGCCCTGCCCTATGTGCTGACGGTGGTGCTGCTGGCCGGCTTCATCGGCAAGAGCGTGGCGCCGGCCGCTTTGGGAAGGCCGTATGTCAAAGAGCGCTGAACCCATCGATGTGCAGCAGCACCAGGCGGCGCTGATCGCCGCCGCCCAGGCCGCGCGCGAGAAGGCCCACGCGCCCTACTCGCGCTTTGCGGTGGGCGCGGCGGTGCTGGACGAGCAGGGCCGCATCCACGCTGGCTGCAACGTCGAGAACGCCGCCTACCCGCAGGGCTGGTGCGCCGAGGCCTCGGCGCTGGCCGCGATGGTGATGGCCGGCGGCAAGCTGGTGCAGGCCGCGGCCGTGTACGCCGTCGCGCCCGAAGCCGTCACGCCCTGCGGCGGCTGCCGCCAGAAGCTGCGCGAGTTCGCGGCCGACACCTGCCCCGTCTGGGCCGCCGATGACAGCGGCGTGCGCGGCACCTACACCCTCGGCGGCCTGCTGCCCCACAGCTTCGGCCCTGACCACCTTCCGACCTGAACCCCATGAACGAACACATCCGCCTGTCCGCTGCCACGCTGCAGCAACGCCTGGGCCCGGCGCCCGAAATCGCCGTGCTGCTGGGCTCGGGCTGGGGCCCCTTTGCCGAGGTGCTGCAAGGCGCCACCGACGTGGCCTATGCCGAGCTGCCGGCCTTCCCGGCGCTGGCCGTGGGCGGGCACAAGGGCCTGGTGCGCGTGGGCACGGTGGGCGGCACGCGCGTGGCGGTGCTGGCCGGCCGCAAGCACGCTTACGAGACCGGCAACGCCGACGGCATGCTGGGCGCGATCCGCAGCCTCGCGGCCTGGGGCGTGAAGCTGCTGCTGCAGACCAACGCCGCCGGCAGCATGGACGCCGGCATGCGCCCGGGCGAGCTGATGCTGATCACCGACCACCTCAACGTGGTGCAGCGCTCGCCGCTGATCGGCGAACCGGGCGACCATCGCTTCCAGGACATGAACCACGCCTACGACCCGGCGCTCAACGCGCAGGCGAAAGCCGCCGCCGCCGCGATGGGCACGCAGTTGCACGAGGGCATTTACGCCTGGGTGCTGGGCCCGCAGTTCGAGACGCCGGCCGAGATCCGCATGCTGCGGGCCTTCGGCGCGCAGGCCGTGGGCATGAGCACGGTGCCCGAGACCATCATCGCGCGCCACGCGGGCCTGAAGGTGCTGGCGCTGTCGATGATGACCAACATGGCCGCCGGCATGGAGAACGAGGTGCTGAGCCACGCACACACGCTGGCCACGGCCAACGCCGCCAGCCAGCGCGCCGTGGCCACGCTGGCCGCGGTGGTGCAGGCGCTGAAGCCCTGAACGCGACCGGAGCCCCGATGAAGCGCCTGTTCTCCTTGCTGGCCCCGGCCGGCGCCGCCGCGGCACTGCTGGCCGGCTGTGCCAGCCCGCCGGCCCCACCGGCCGCCCCGATGCCCGTGGCCGTGGCCGCCTTCAACATGGCCTGGGCCGGCACCGTGGCCGATTTCCAGCAGCACCTGGCCGTGTGCAGCGCACCCAGCGTGAACTGGTGCGACACGCGCGCCCGCTGGCAGCCCGGCACCACGCAGGCCACGCCCGAAGAGAGCGCACGCGCCGCCGCCTGCCAGCAGGCCACCCTGGCCGCCGCCGGCGGGCCGCAGG
>VYLK01000420.1_pt1 | contig 15070 bp, 10 predicted proteins | sample 5114321 | NCBI WGS metagenome assembly VYLK01 (sample SAMN12291792, study PRJNA351875) | freshwater metagenome | isolation source: freshwater lake | place: USA: Michigan, MSU2 Lake | collected 2011-08-16
GAACCTGCTGGTGAACCAGGGCGAAGTGAACGGATACCGCAAAGACGGCACACACAAAACCACGGGCGCGAAACTGGAAAAGCAACTCTGCGGCTTTGTCACCTTTGGCAGCCCGCTGGATAAGATCATGTTTTTCCTGCGCGAGAATGTGCCCGATGAGCAATATTTACGTCAACAGTTTCTCGATCACTTTAACGGCTTTAAGCAGCGCGACATCAACTTCGGCAACTCGAACCGGGGCAATCCGAATTACGTGAAAACCAACAGCAGCTTGCAACGCCACCTCGAAGACATTCCTTGGCGCAACTATTATGACGGCTACGACTACGTGAGCGGAGGTCTGGATTATTACCACAACCTCACCAACATCGACTGCCGCTTCAAGCCTTCCGGTTTCATCAAGTTCACGCACAGCGACTACTGGACCCATCCGCCTTTCTACCGCGATATCATCCGCCACTTCATCCAATAACCCCGACCTATGTCATCACCTCAGCCTATTCTCCAACACTCGTCCGACCTTGCTGCGGCTGCTCATGCCGCGCATGTTACCCCGTTCTTTGACACCTCCGCTACGGATGCCCTCCTTACGCAAGCGCGCAAGCACAGTGCGCGCTCACTTTACCTGGGCCTGGCGGTTCTGCTTGTATCGCTGGCTGCGCTGGTGATCATCCTGTTCACTACCAAACGGCCTGAGCCGGCAGGCAACACGGCAACGCCCGTAGCCTGTTGCGAAAACGATAAAGCCAAAATACTGCAATGCCCTGCCTGTGGCGGTTACGATCCGTTGGTCTACGTGGCGCTGGTGGTGTTGGTGATTTCATCTGCGGGCGGGGTAGCGCTGCTGCGAACTGCGGCCCGCACCGCCAAACGGGCAACCGACCTGGAAGACGACCGCCTGGCCCTGCGCGATGCCCGCCTGGCGTGGGAGCTCTCGCGCGGGTTGCCGGATTGGATGGAAAAGGAACCGAAATCCACCACTACCGAACCGAACGGCAGAAAAATTACCCGCGGCCGCGAATATTCCTTCCCGCGGCAGCGCACGCAACAACAGATTGTGGAGGGGTTGATGGGGCGAATGAACAACTAAACGTAAGTCAAAATCAACCGTATGGACAAAGAAAAAGACCTTGGCTTTTTTAATGGGATCAAAACGGAACTGATACCCATCATTGCCGGGCTGGTTTCATTCACCTTATTGGTAGAACAAGCCACCAACAATATCAGTGATTTCTTTTCAATCAGCGAAAAAGCGGGGACCATGCTATTCGTCATTTCTTATTTCATAGTTCCGGTCGTGGGGTTGATAATATGGATTACTTTAGTGAACTATCACGATGGGTTGAAGAAGCGCATTCGGAGTGATTGGAAGTCAAGATACTCGTGGCCATTTCTGATACTATTGTCCTTACTTATTATACTGTGCGTACTCTTTTTTGTAGTCGAAGTATTGGTTTATACGCTGGTATCGGTTGTATTCGTATTTGTTGCAAGCGCTGTTGCAGTTGTGCTGTTACTGCGAAACCGTGCTAACAGGTACAAGTTCAGACGTGAAAGGTATCAGGCGAACTGGCAGTTCGGCATTGTGTTCCTTCTACTTGTTGCATTTTGGGGTCTGTATTTCGGACTCAATTTTATCCCGCGCAACGCTAATAGCGTAGGCGCAAAAGTAAAGCCACAATCTGAAGACGAATACGCGGCACGCAAATCAGCTATGAATCAAGGTTTATTTGATTCTGCTTTCGAGAAAGCCATTACAGCCAGAGAGGACACAGATACCCGCAATGAGCAATCTAGAGACTTTGCGGATCTTTTTCAGAATTACATCTATCGGCTATGCCCATGTGATAGCGTAGACGATGCGAAGCAGATTGCCTTGTTAAAATCCTCTTTTGAAAAAATTGTGCGACTCGATTCGTGCAATTGTTTGGATAACAAAGCCTCGGAAGAGAGGAAGCCCAAGATTTTGACTAAAGCTGGGAGTCTACCTAAGCCTGAGTACTTTTCCATTTATAACACAGAGACTCTAAAGTACCAAATTGATACACAGCTCAAAAGGCAAGACGATAGATACAGAATCTACTGGTCGGCCTGGCTGCGTTCCGTTCAGTACCGTGGACTCATGTTGTTTGCGTTAACCACTCTTTTCCTGCTTGCCGTCTGGTATTTCGCTTACACAGCCTCGCTTGAGTCGCAGAAAAATGACGGGCAGCCTGGTGAGTACTTTTCAGAGATCAATATTTCGAAGATTTCGCTTTACATCATCTTCCTCCTAACCATACCATTTTTTAAGCCGGTTACACGGGAGAATACAGTATTTGCAAAACCGTACATCACGTTCAATAATCCATTGACGCTTGTTGACAACAGCAAAATTGCGCTTCCACCCAAAATAGAGTTTCCGGACTTCCCGGAGGTTAACTATAAAACTCTGGCGGATTCGGTGCGGAATGAATTAGAAAGAAGAGGGAATAAACTTCATCGCATCGACAGCATGGTTCAGAAGGAGCCTCAGAAAAAATCAAAAAAACGGTAATGATTAAAACAAATTGTATGCGTCAAGACTCTCTCAGGATTCTATTACTTGCTTTTTCTTGTTCGCTTTTGGTCCCGGTGGTCACCGCACAACCCAGACAGGTTTCTCATGTTTCGCTTGATAGCGAGATTAAATTACTTCAGGATCGTCTATGCAGATTCAGAGTAATTGATACAGCTGTCTACTTTATTGAAACGCACTTAAGAATTAAGCCTACTTATTTGATGAAAGCCGAATTGATAAGTGATAGTTTAAAGAACCCTAATCATAATTCCTTTCTGACCATAATTAGTGGGCTTGCAAAGTGCTCCCTGCCAAACTGCCTAAACACAGGCCCTACTATAAACGTATTTATCAAAGAATACACGGCCTGCCTGAAGTTGCTTGAACCAGCTTTAAGCGCTAACACCGAATTGACCCGCGACCTATTCTACTACTACCATAGCGCCTGGAATTTATTCCATCATGCTAAGCCAGATGATTGGGATTTTGATGAAAATCTATTAGCTATCTATCACCTTCAGCGCAGTTATATCGGCCTTCGAGTCAACAGTAAAATCACAGAATTGCGTCAGCAGATCAAATTGGACTCCGTGCAGTCAAAATTAGATAGCCTCGTAACAGAAATTGAGAATTCTAAAACTATTGGGAAGATCAGGTTTGACAGCCTTGACACAGCAAATGCTAGAAATAAGAGATTACTTGATTCGCTGTCGACTATTCAAGACCGTAGCCGGTTAATTGCACCCTTTTTCTCTAGGGGTAAATGGTTACAAAAATCACAAAGACTTTCGCCTGAGGATATTCGGGTATTGACAAAAGACAAGAGCATTTACAAAGGGAAGAAAGCATTGAAAAAGAGGTTGCGTTAGCACGCTTCTGAATCATAACCGCTCATTCCTGGTCTATCGTAAGCATGCGTGATCCCAAAAGGTTTCGTATGCTTCAATAGGAGATATGTAGCAAGGCAATGGCACCTGCCACCCTATTTTTTCGAAGCCGCATCCTGGGTCCCGCGAAGCGAAGACGCTTGCCCGCCCTCTCTTTTCGAAGCCACATCCTGAGGCACGAGTTTCGCGTGCCCCTTGCCCGCCAAACATGCGTATTTCCCCTCTCGCCACACCGCCCTACTAACAGGGGATTCTTCGCTACCGATCTCCCCACACCGGCCGTGGGGTTTTCCAGCCATGCGTTGACGCCCGGACTGGTTCACGTTACCCGCTCAGAATTGGGTTTGCTTTTTTTGGTCACGCACCGCTAAACAAAATCCTTTGGCAGCATGAGTCCGATAGCTATCAGGCTGTCGAGAGCGGGCAAGGAACTCCGAATGGCTTCTATCCAGTGCCTAAAATCCTGAATCCAGCACCCAGCCCCCCGCCCATCACCAAGCCGATCGCTCGTTTAAAATCCCGGTGAAAAAATCGCTATGGCTGCGTCTCGCGAATCGATTTGCGCTGTAAATTACTGCATCTCAAACGGTAATGAACCAAAACCCCGAGCAAATAGCCCGCGATCATATTGATCGACTCCTCGCGGAGAGCGGTTGGATTGTGCAGCCTAAAAGTAAACTCAATCTTGCGGCAGGATTAGGTGTGGCTGTTACCGAATACAGGACGGACAGCGGCCCGGTGGATTATCTCCTTTTTGTTGATAAGAAACCGGTGGGTGTTATTGAAGCCAAAAAAGCCGAAGAAGGTGTGCGGCTCACGCAGGTAGAAGATCAATCCCTTCGCTATGCCGAAGGCAAGCTGAAATATTTTGATAACGACCCGCTGCACTTTGCTTATGAAAGCACGGGCGAGTTAACGCGCTTCACGGATTACCGAGACCCGAAACCAAGATCAAGACCTGTCTTTACATTTCACCGACCAGAGACATTTCAAAAGTTAGTGAAGGAAGAAAAAACACTTCGCGCACGCCTGCACGATATTCCCACATTGCCAACCGATGGACTGCGCGACTGCCAGGTTACGGCCATCACCAATCTGGAAACTTCTTTTCGGGAAAACCGCCCCAAGGCACTGATTCAAATGGCCACGGGCTCGGGTAAAACATTTACCGCCATCACGTCCATTTATCGCTTATTGAAGTTTGCAAAAGCAAAACGCGTTTTGTTTCTGGTCGACACCAAAAACTTAGGCGAGCAGGCGGAGCAGGAATTTAAACGCTACGAACCACAGGACGACAACCGGCTCTTTCCGGAATTGTACGGTGTTACGCGTTTAAGTAGTTCATTCATTCCTACCGATAGCCAGGTGTACATCAGCACCATTCAACGCCTCTATTCCATTCTTAAAGAAACGGAACTGGACGAACGCGATGAGCAGGACAACCCCGAAGAAAAAAGCTGGAAGCAGAAAGAACCCATGCCCGTGGTGTACAATGAAAAAGTGCCCATGGAGTTTTTCGATTTCATCGTGATTGACGAGTGCCACCGCAGCATTTATAATTTATGGAAGCAGGTGCTCGATTACTTCGATGCGTTTCAGATTGGCTTAACGGCCACGCCCGACAATCGCACGTTTGGTTACTTCAATCAAAACCTGGTGTGTGACTATGGCTATCAGCGTGCCGTGGAAGATGGCGTGCTCGTGCCTTACAATGTGTTTGAGATTACCACCAAGATCACCCAACAAGGCTCGGCTCTTGCCCTGGGCGAGTATGTAGGCAGCCGCGAAAAACTCACGCGCAGACAATTCTGGAATACACTCGATGAAGACGTGGTGTATTCCGCCAAACAGCTTGACGATAAGGTGGTAAACCCTAACCAGATTCGTTTGATTATCCGTGCAGTGAAAGAAAAATTACCAGAGATTTTTCCAGATCGCTTTACTGCTCCCTCTCCCCAGGGAGAGGGCCGGGGTGAGGTTTTTGAAGTACCCAAGATGCTCATCTTCGCCAAGAGCGACAGCCATGCCGATGACATCATCAGTATTGTACGCGAAGAGTTTGCGGAAGAAAACAAGTTCTGTAGAAAGATCACGTACCGTAGTGAAGAGGATCCGAAGAGTGTCCTGGAGCAATTTCGAAACAGTTACTACCCGCGTGTAGCCGTTACGGTAGATATGATTGCTACCGGCACGGACATACGCCCGCTGGAAGTATTGCTGTTTATGCGCGATGTAAAAAGCCGCACGTATTATGAACAGATGAAAGGCCGTGGCACGCGCACCTGCAGCCTTGAAGAATTGAAAGCTACCGGCACACCCGCTGCGAAGTACACCAAAGATCATTTTGTCATCATCGATGCCATAGGTGTGGAGAAGAGCCAGAAGACGGATAGCCGCCCACTGGAGAAGAAACCGGGCATGAGTTTGAAAGAAGTGTTGGAAGGCATACACATGGGCCACCGCGAGGAAGACATGCTTACGACACTGGCCAACCGCCTGATGCGACTGGAAAAACAAATCACTGAAAAAGAGAAGCTCGCGTTCGCTGAAAAAGCAAAAGGCAAAACCATCACACAGGTGGTAAAAGAATTATTGCATGCGTATGATCCGGATACCATGGAAAGCATCCGGCTGAGAGTGGAAGGCGAAAAGCGCGGAGCGCCTCCGGATGAAATTCATGCGGTAGTTGAAGCCCAACATGCAAAACTGGTGGAGGCCGCCACGGCTGTGTTTGACGATTATGAACTGCGCAACTATGTAATTGACGTGCGCAAAAAATACGATCAGATTATTGACCACATCAACCCTGATGAGATTGTAAACATGGGTTGGGTGAAAGACAACAAAACGGGTGCTGAAAGTCTGGTGAATGATTTTAAGGCGTGGATTGAAGAACACAAAACGGAGATCACCGCTTTGCAGATATTTTACAGCCAGCCTTACCGGAGGCGGGAACTTACCTACACCATGATTAAAGACCTGGTGGAAGCCATTAAAAACAGCAAGCCAAAACTGGCACCACTCAACATTTGGCGCGCCTACGAGCAACTGGAAAAGGTAAACGGCCAGCCGAAAAATGAATTGATGGCATTGGTCGCGCTCATCCGTAAGCTCAGCGGCACAGACAACGAACTAACCGCCTACGATAAAACCGTTGACAAGAACTTCCAGGACTGGGTATTTAAAAAACAGGCCGGCACGCGCAAGTTTACCGAAGAACAAATGCAATGGCTGCGGATGATAAAGGATTATGTAGCCGGCAGTTTCCATGTAAGCAAAGATGATTTTGACCTTTCTCCTTTCAATGCAGTTGGTGGCCTTGGCAAGTTCTATCAGCTGTTTAAAGAGGATTATGAAAAGATATTGGATGAATTGAATGAGGTACTGGCAGCATAGTGTAGTTTAAGTAAGTTAACTAAGAATTGCTTTATTTAAGTTTAGGGTATTTAAACTTAAATAGTAATTTTTTTAGTTAAGTTTGTGATCGTAAAAAGCAATGGACTTTAAATCAGGCACTTACATACCTTCAAACGGCTATAAAGCATTTCAGCCAACCAAAATAAACCGCACCTACAGGTTTGATGACACCGATTTGCTGCCGCTGATCGAGCAAGCCAACTTAAAACTGGGGGAGCTAAGCGCCTATTCAGAACTGGTTCCTGATGTGGATCACTTCATTCAACTGCATGTGATTAAGGAAGCGACTGTCTCGAGTAAAATCGAAGGCACTCATACCAACATGGAGGAAGCACTTCTACAAGAAAATGAGATAGATCCAGAAAGACGAGATGACTGGCGTGAAGTAAACAACTACATCCGGTCTATGAAGCATAGTATTGCCGAATTGGAAAATTTACCGTTATCGTCCAGACTGTTAAAGCAAGCACATGGAATCTTATTAAAGGATGTAAGAGGCGATCATAAAATGCCTGGAGAATTTCGCACCAGCCAAAATTGGATAGGTGGAGCCAGTTTGAAAGATGCCGCTTTTATTCCGCCTGTATGGCAGGAGGTAGATCCGCTGATGGGCGATCTTGAAAATTTTCTTCACAACGATCAAACGGGATTACCTCACGTTATTAAGATTGCCCTGGCCCATTATCAGTTCGAAACTATTCACCCATTTCTGGATGGAAATGGACGCATTGGCCGTTTGATGATAACGCTTTATTTTATTCATGCGGGTATTCTCAAAAAACCGGTGCTTTACTTATCTGATTTTTTTGAGCGCCACCGAAGTTTGTATTACGATAATCTTACGGGCATCCGAACGCACAACGATTTAAAAACCTGGATCAAGTTTTTTTTAGTGGGCATTGTGGAAACCTCAGAAAAAGCCATACAAGGCTTGCGTAAAATCTTAGCCTTAAAAGTAGACTGCGAAACAAAACGAATCAGCCAATTGGGAAAAAAGATGAAGCCCGCACAGGCGCTGCTACATAGTCTGTTTTCTGAGCCCCTAGTGCGGCCCGATGAAGTAGCAACAATTACAGGCTTATCGATGGTATCTTCTTATAAGTTAATTGAAGATTTTGAACGCCTCAACATTCTGAAAGAGATTACAGGCAACCAACGAAACCGCATTTTTGCATTTCATGAATATTTCAATGTGTTTGATTAGACTGTTACATTCTAATTTGATAGTTATTTGACTGAAAGACATGGTTATCCACAATTGGAGCCTAAAACCCCTGAAAACCAACAACATCTTATTTGATGGTTATTTGACTGAAACGAAATAAGTAAACGGAAGACAGACTTTTAATGCCCGCAAATACGCTCAATAAAAAACGGACTAAGGCAGCAGAAAATGCACTCCTTAATACTTCTGCTATAACTCCGCCCGCACAAAAGAATGAAGGCTTGCCTGCCAGATGGAGATGGATGAAGTTGGGGGATGTTTGCAAGCTTAAAAATGGGTTTGCCTTTAAGAGCACAGAATATAAAAGTGAAGGAGTTCCTGTTATTAGAATCTCAGATATTAACGATGGAGTTGTTTCAATTGAAGACTCTATTAGAGTTTCTCCAAGTGAAGAATATGAAAATTACATAGTTGAGAATGATGATATTCTTGTCGCAATGTCTGGTGCGACTACTGGAAAATTTGGCATTTTTAAAAGCAAGGAAAAAGCTTATCAAAATCAACGAGTTGGAAAGTTTAAAATACTAGATTATAAGATTCTTGATAACCATTTCTTGTTTCATCAAATAAATTCGCTAAAGCGACAAATTGAAAAAGACGCATATGGGGGTGCTCAACCAAACATTTCTTCAACGAAGATCGAGCAAATGGAAATACTTCTTCCACCATTGCAAGACCAACACGCCATCGTCTCCAAAATAGAAGAACTCCTCAGCGAACTCGACAAAGGAAAACAACAATTAGAAACTGCACAGCGGCAATTAAAAATCTACCGCCAATCCGTGTTGAAGTGCGCGTTTGAAGGAAGACTTACAAATGAAAATGTAAAGGAAGGTGAATTACCGGAGGGGTGGAGATGGATTAAAAGTGGTGAACTATTTTCATATGTAACAAGCGGTTCGAGAGGTTGGGCAAAATATTATTCGGACAAAGGTGCAATCTTTATCCGCATTACAAATATGGATTTTGATTCCTTAGAATTGGATTTAAAGGAATCAAATATCCAGTATGTAAATCTGCCAACCAATTCGGAAGGAGTAAGAACAAAAGTACAGGAAGGTGATTTTCTTTTTTCGATTACAGGCTACTTAGGAATGTTTGCAATTGCGCCAAAGTTAGATGATGCTTATGTGAATCAACATGTTTGTCTTTGTAGACCAAAAAAAGGATTTAATAAAAAATATGTTGGCTTCTGGATAATTTCAAAGTCTGGCGGTCACCACTATTTGAATCAGAATCAAAAAGGCGCTGTTAAGGCTGGGTTGAATTTGGACGATTTGAAAAATTTCCCAGTTCCGTTAGCCTCTTTAGATGAACAGATTCTCATTGTTCAAGAAATTGAAAGCCGCCTGAGTGTATGCGATAAACTCGAAGAAACTATTAACCAAAGCCTTGCTCAAGCCGAGACCCTCCGGCAAAGTATTTTAAAGAAGGCGTTTGAGGGGAGGTTGGTTAATTAAATTTAAATCTCATCAATGGGTAAGAAAGTTAACAGTAAAAGAAGTGAGTCTGCAAACCGGAAGGTAAAGATAATGGTGGGGTCGAGTGTGTATGGCTTTGAAGATCAGCTTTCACAAATCGTAGCACAATTAAATACGCTTGGTTATGAAGTACTGAATTCGCATCACGGCAGTATTAAGGTAAACCCACGGTTGTCAAACTTGGACAATTGTTTAAAGGCAGTCAATGAGTGTGATTTATTTCTGGGGATTATACGTCCCTATTGTGGAACAGGAAATATTGGTGAGAAGAACATAACTTTTGAGGAAATAAAAGAAGCTATCCGACTAAAAAAGCCATACTGGTTCCTTGTCCATCGCGATGTTGTTTACACTCGCTTGCTTTTGAAGAAAATAAAACTAAAAAGTAATGATGAGGTGATATTTACTGATAATCGACTTTTTGATAAACTTTCAGTTGAGATGTATGAGTATGTCATTAAAAACCACCTTCCAGTCACTCTTCGAAACGGTAATTGGGCGCAAGAGTTTTATCGTTTAGATGAAATGATGATTTATATCAATGCTCAGTTCACAGACAGAGATTTTATTAATCAAATAATAAACCCTAAATAGAGCAACGATGGAGAATAGTTTTATTATTGAAAATTTGTTGCAGCAGAAAGAGGGTGTTCGTTTGGAATTTAAAGCAGACTTAGATATTGATTCCATTGCGAAGTCCATAACATCATTCATCAACACGCAAGGCGGTGATTTGGTAGTTGGTATTAGCGATAAGAAAAAGGTAATAGGACTTGAAGGTGCAAAACAGAACGCTGTTTTTATACAAGGCTATTTGGTAGGTTTAATTAAGCCTACCGCACCCATTTCTGTACAGGTAATCAATTACAAGAAACGTGATGTTATTTTAATTAGTGTTTGGGAAGGAGCAAATAAACCGTATCAATATAAGGGAGTTATTTATAACAGGATTGGACAGGTAACGAAAACGACCAGCCTTGAAAAACTATCCAATCTTATTTCGCAACGAAAGCAAGCTGATTTTCATTGGGAACGAATGCCTGTGTTAGGTGCAGAATTAATAGATTTAGATACGACAGAAATAAAGGAGACAATCAAATTATACAAAGAATACAAGAAAGACACTAGTATAAAGGACTTAGAAGATTTTTTGATTCAGGTTGGATTGCTTCAAAATGGCAATATTACCAATGCCTGCATGGTTTTGTTTGGTAAAAATCCAATACGTTTTATTCCTCAGTCAAGAATCAGACTTACGCTTTATCCTTCAAAAACATCAGGTGATAAGTTTATTGATGATAAAATATTTGAAGGTAATGTATTCAAAAACATTGCAGCGATATTTGAATATTTTGATATCGTTTATGGCAAGAGTCTAACTGTAAAAGGACTACTAAGAAAAGACAAACCCAATTATCCCATATTAGCTTTACGCGAAGGTATTTTGAATGCGATTGTGCATAGAGATTACAATTCTGTAAAGGGATTCCTACAGATATCAATTTATCCAGACAGAACAGAAATAAGTAATTATGGTTCTTTACCGGATGGTATTACTGTAGCGGATTTAAAAGTGGAACATAGTTCTATACTTCGTAATCCTGATATTGCTCAAATGTGCTTTTACAGAAAGTATATTGAGATGCTTGGAACTGGAACACAAAGAATGATTAGGGATTGTAAAGAGAATAAGTTTAAGTTACCGATATGGAAGCAAAGGGAGAATACAACAACTGTTACGTATCCGGGAGTTGCGCATAACAGAAGAATTGAAGCTAACACGAATAGAGTAACCGAGGGCATAAGTAAGGTTGTTATTTCCAAAGTTGATAGGGTAACTGAGGAGTTAAATACAGAAATAACTGAATTGGTCGGCCAAAGGTTAAAAGAAATTCTTTTATTAATTTTTAAATCATCGGGTTTAAAAGTAGCTGACTTGGTTGCTCATTTTGCTGTTTCTGAAAGAACCATAAAAGAGAATTTAAAAACTTTAATAGATGCAGGCTTGATAGAATATAAGGGAAGCAAGAAAATAGGTCGGTACCAACTATCAAAAGAGTTGCACGATAAACTGCACTAAAACCTACACGATAAGACAATGTTAATGCCTGCACGATAACCTGCACGATAACCTGCACGATAAGGAAAAGATATGAGCGACAATAATTCAGCAATAGTTAGTAGGTTTGGAGTTTCTGTAATACGCTCAGAGATGATCGCGTAGGCTATGTAGAAAATTGTCTGAAGCAGAATTCGCAGAATGGTTGAATGACCAGAATGGTGATGGAGAAGGATGAGCTAACATATAAAATAATCGGGTGTGCTATGAAAGTGCACAATACTTTGGGAAATGGATTTCAGGAAGTAATTTATCAGCGTTGTCTTGCTATTGAAATGAAGAAGGCAAACATCAGCTTTGATCGTGAACTTGAGCAAACCATCTACTATGAAGGAAGAGAAGTAGGAACAAGAAGAGCCGATTTTGTGGTGGAGAATAAAGTTATTGTGGAACTAAAGGCACTTATCGCATTGGAAGATGTTCACCTCGCGCAAGCAAAGAACTATGTAGTCGCTTACGATTTCCCCAAAGGCCTGCTTATTAATTTCGGTGCTAAAAGTCTTGAGTATAAATTGATTTTTAATCCTAAGTATAATTCTGTTAATTCATAAATTCAGCGAATTCTGATTCAGACGAAATGAGCGCCAACAATTCAGCAATAGTTAGTAAAGTTTGGAGTTTCTGTAACACCCTTCGTGATGATGGTGTAGGCTATGGAGATTATTTAGAACAGCTTACTTATTTGCTCTTTCTAAAGATGGCCGATGAATACACCAAGCCACCCCACAACCGTACTTTCTCTATTCCAAAAAAATACAACTGGGAGAGCCTCGTGCCCCTAAAAGGTGCGGAGCTTGAAACACATTACAGCGCCATGCTGCGTGAGTTGGGTAAAGAGAAAGGCATACTCGGCCAGATTTTTACCAAGAGTCAGAATAAAATTCAGGACCCGGCCAAGCTCAGCAAAATCATCGCCATGATTGATAGCGAGCAATGGCTGATGATGGGCGTAAAAGACAAAGGTGATATCTATGAGGGTCTGCTGGAGAAAAATGCAGAAGACACCAAGAGTGGTGCCGGTCAGTATTTCACACCACGCGCGTTGATCAAAGCCATGGTCGAGTGCATGAACCCCGAGCCCATGAAAACCTTTGCCGATCCGGCCTGTGGTACGGGTGGTTTCTTTCTCGCAGCCTATGATTATATTGTAGAACACAACAAACTGGATAAAGCCCAAAGTAGGTTTTTAAAATACAACGCCTTCTTTGGCAACGAGATCGTAGCCAGCACCAGGCGGTTGGCCTTAATGAATTTGTTTCTGCACAACATCGGAGGCATTGATAGTGATAACTTCATTTCTCCGGCAGATGCGTTGATCGCGCAGTCGGCAGACAAATATGATTACGTGTTGGCCAATCCACCTTTTGGTAAAAAGAGCAGTCAGACCTTTACCAACGAAGAAGGCGAACAGGAGAAAGAAGACCTTACCTACAACCGGCAGGATTTCTGGGCCACCACCAGCAACAAGCAACTCAATTTTGTGCAGCACATCCGCAGCATGCTCAAAACCACAGGGCAGGCAGCCGTAGTTATTCCGGATAACGTATTGTTTGAAGGTGGTGCAGGGGAGACCGTGCGCAAGCGCTTGCTCGAAACCGCAGACGTACACACGATACTTCGTTTACCTACCGGTATCTTTTATGCGCAAGGCGTAAAAGCAAACGTGGTTTTCTTTGACAACAAACCGAGCAGCAAAGAACCGTGGACCAAAGAAATCTGGGTGTATGATTACCGAACCAACGTCCATCACACGCTGAAGAAGAACCCACTCAAGCTGGAAGACCTGAAAGAGTTTATCACATTATACAATCCAAAAAATCGCAACAAGCGAAAAGAGACGTACCACTCAGAGAAAAACCCCGAAGGTCGCTGGAGAAAGTTTACTTATGATGAAATAAGGGCAAGAGATAAAACCAGTTTAGATGTAACCTGGCTAAAAGATAAATCTCTCGCAGATTTAGACAATCTTCCCGATCCGGATGTGTTAGCGGAGGAAATCATTGATAATCTGGAGGGAGGGCTGGAGAATTTTAGAACCATTGTGGCGGCATTGAACAGAAAGTGATTACATAAATGAGCTCAGAATTCAGCCCGAAATTCTGGTCACGCACTTTCCGTCATGGCGAGGAACGAGTCCTGAAGAATGAAGAACGAGGACGCTTGCCCGGCCTCTCTTTTCGAAGCTTTATCCTGAGGCACGCGTTTCGCGTGGCGAAGTATCCCCTCATCGTAAAACCGAACTACTAAAAGGGGATTCTTCGCTACCGACCTCCACGCATCGGCTGCTTTGCCTCGATAGCCATTTGTATACGCCCGGGGCTGGTTTGCGTTACCCGCTCAGAATACGGTTTGCTTTTTTTGGTTTCGCAGGAATGAGGACGCTTGCCCGCCCTCTCTTTTCGAAGCCACATCCTGAGGCACTCGTTTCGCGTGCCCCTTGCCCGCCAAACATGCGTATTTCCCCTCTCGCCACACCGCCCTACTAACAGCGGATTCTTCGCTCCCGATCTCCCCGCACCGGCCGTGGGGTTTCTTCAGCCATTTATTAACGCCCTGGCTAATTCACGTTACCCGCTCAGATTAGGGTTTGCTTTTTTGAGTTGCCATTGAGCATGATCTCGCGAAGGGCGGTTCCAACACCCGTAGTGGTGGAGTGTATACGCCAAACCGGTCAAAAAAAGGAACACCCAGCGTCTACTGGAACAATTTCTGATGTATCTTTCCAAACACGTATAGTCTAGCAAAGCCGATGGCTAAAAAAGCAAAAGAAGTAGTAGAAGAACCCCTCGAAAAAAAGCTCTGGAAAGCGGCCGACAAGCTCCGCAAGAACATGGACGCGGCCGAGTACAAGCACGTGGCCCTCGGTCTCATCTTTCTCAAATACATCTCCGATGCCTTTGAAGAACTCCACCAACAACTGGTGGACGGCAAAGGCCAGTATGAAGGCGCCAACCCCGAAGACCGCAACGAGTACATAGCCGAGAAAGTGTTTTACGTGCCGCCCTCTGCACGATGGACCTGGCTGCAAGGGCGGGCCAAACTCCCCACCATTGGCAAAGACATTGACGATGCCATGGACGCCATTGAAAAAGACAACCCCACGTTGAAAGGCGTGTTACCTAAAGTATTTGCACAGGAAAAACTCGACAAGGGTAGCCTGGGCGGATTGGTGGACCTGATCAGCACCGCCACGTTGGGCACCAAAGAATCGCAAAGCAAAGATGTGTTGGGCCGTGTGTTCGAATACTTCCTCGGTGAGTTTGCGCTGGCCGAAGGCAAGAAGGGCGGCCAGTTCTACACACCCGGCAGCGTGGTGAAACTGTTGGTGGAGATGCTGGAACCCTACGAAGGCCGCGTGTTCGATCCCTGCTGCGGCAGTGGCGGCATGTTTGTGCAGAGCGA
>VYLK01000421.1_pt1 | contig 15055 bp, 13 predicted proteins | sample 5114321 | NCBI WGS metagenome assembly VYLK01 (sample SAMN12291792, study PRJNA351875) | freshwater metagenome | isolation source: freshwater lake | place: USA: Michigan, MSU2 Lake | collected 2011-08-16
CCATTAAGAAATGTTACAAATTACATGGGTACATTAAGAAGTGTTAAGGGCTATATCCATTGATGGATAAGGGTTTTGGCTATTATGGTATATATGTATGGGGGGAAGTTCAGAAATAGGATCGCTAACATGGGAACATGGAGATGATGGGCTGCGGATTTCCAATCGAACTTATCCTCGCGATTGAGGTTTTCCTTGTGCCATAATACCCAAGCAGAAAATAAACCATAAAAGAGGGTTTGCACGAGGGTAGAACGAAAAAATTTATTTCCTTGTTCCTGTTCAAATTTGATACCTAGGGCATTTTCTAAAGCTTGACGAATATTGGCCAGAGCGGGAAGATCGGAATGATGTTCTAAGCGTGCTTTTGCGTCCCGCGCATAGGAAGCAAGAAACCAAGCAACATCGGCCGGTGAGGTGATAGGAGCCGCCTGTAAAAGCACTCTCTTTAGGTATTCTAAGAGGCTATCACCCTGTTCGGCGGCAAATTTTGATGGATTTGAGGTTTTTAGCCAAAACTCGGCTTCTGACGGGGCTAAACTATAGGCTTCTAATTCTACCGGTTGACCTTGGCTATTGCGACCAATGAGCAGAAAATCGCGATAATTGGTGACTAATACTTGACCGTATTTTTGCCAGTATTTTTGTACTTGCTCGCTGGCGGCGATTTTTTTGACATCCTCTTTGGTTCCCTTAATCTCGATCGCGCCTCTTTCGGGAAAAATCGCCGTAAAAGGCTCTAATTCTTGATTTTTGGGGAATTGATCGACGTTAAAAAGTCCCCCGTCCGGCAATCCCGCACCCTGATTTCTAAGGTTGATAATGCAGCGCACTCGCGGTTTTAGGGTTTTACCGATTTCGTTCAGGAGAGTTTCAAGAGTGCCATAGTAGGAGGTTTCTTTTACTGCTGCCTGGGAGGAGTGGATTTCTTGCAGGTTGCGAAAATAATTGACGAGGGGATTCATTAGGAGTCTTGTGAAAACTAAAAATTGTTGTTAGGGTTAGGAGTCAGGAGTCGGTCGTTAGGAGAATTAGGAATGAATAATAATTAACTAAGTAGTCTATTTACATATTTTATGCTATTTAATCCTTATTTGGGCTGTTTTTGAACCCTCAAAGGCTCTTGTATGAGTGCATGGGTGTCTGTGCTAACCAAGAAGTTAATTTTGTCCTACTACTGCTTGTTCTAAGGCTCTGCCTTGGAACATAATATATAAGTGGGGTTTCCCCATCACTATAAGCTGTTTTATTTGAGCTTGATAGCCCACCTCAACCTGATGGAGGTACAATTAATAGATCTCTGGTAAAAGTCCTAAATCCCTCAATCCAAAATCCAAAATTAGAAATCTTCAATTTCTCTGATTTATGCAAGAGGTATAATGTGAAATATCAAATTCAATTCAAGCCTAAAGCTATCAAAGACTTAGAAAAACTTTCTTCTCAAGATCGGACTAGAATTATGGCTAAAATTGAAGCAATGAAGGATAATTTACAAGGAGATGTCAAGCAATTAAAGAATTTTACGCCTAATTATCGCTTAAGGGTGGGTAACTATCGAATTCTATTTGAGGTTGAAGAAATCACTTTAGTGATTTATCGTGTTAAACATCGACAAAATATCTACAATTAAATTAAGGAGAAAACAATGATTGAATTACATCCTGAATTCTTAATCAAAAATGGCAAAAAAGAATTTGCTGTTTTAACTTATGAGGAGTTTATGAAAATTAAAGAAATCTTAGAAGACTTAGAGGATTTGGAAGATTTAATACAGGCAAAAGAAGAAGAAAAAGATAGTCAAACTTATTCTCTAGATCAGGTTAAGAAGATGCTAAATATTGATTGATTGTCTTGCTTTAATTCGACTATTTCGCAGATGGGAAAAAATAGAGTTCCCCTTGTATCTCTAAATCTGGCTTGTTTTCCTACTTTTCGACAGTTTTCGTCTATTTCACAAGAATATACACAGTCATAACCAACGCTCTCGAAAGCTAATCTAAATCCTCCAATACCAGGAAAAAGATCGATAAATCTGAGTTTTTCGTTTGTCATTACAAAATTATGACACCCAAGATAGCCAAAGTAAATAGGGTTGGCCGAAAAAGTTTTTTGTGGGGACGGATTGTGGGGTGTCGGTCGTCGATACCAAATTAGGTTACACTTCATCTTGAGAAAGGCTGTCACCAGAGATGGTATATTTTGACCATAGTATAGCTCGCTAGTTTAGATTTGTTCAATTGGAGAAATAAGATTAGATAAAATTTCGTTCCATTTTAATTTATGAATAGTTTGTAATTCCGAATCTATTTCAATCAGATGGGAATAGGTATTGACAAATTCTTCTGGAGATGATATCAGTCTCAGATAATATTTAATTGTCGGTATAATACCATTGGTGATTATTTGACAACCATGATTGTTTTTGATAGTTTGAATCTCAGACATGATTAACTCCACTTCTGTGGGTTTAACATCAAACGATGATAGGATATAATATCTTCTCGGATTAAATTTGATAATTTTATCTTTGGCAATTCGGAGAATTTGTAAATCAATGTACTTACCATGCTTAATTTCAATAACTTCTACTAATTGTTTATTTTTATCAAAAATCTCAATATCTCCTGCACTACCAGAAGTTAGATCAGAAGCTGTGTGACTGCCTAGAGGTTTTAATGTGCAGGATTTGTATCTTTCTACTTCTATAATTAACCTTTGATAAATTGCATATAGTGCTAAAACAGGTAATTTGGAAGCTCCGCGAGTTTGATAATTGAAACTAAAATGATTTTCTAGGCAACTGCTCAAAGTGTTGATATCAAAAGGTTCAGGATTATCTATCTTCAAAATTTTAATCTTTTGAGTCTGGATAATCTGATTAACTTGATGAAGTAAAAGCCTTAAAATAACTTCAGCTTGTTGAGGATTAGTTTCAATAAAATCAATTAAACCCAGAAAAGCATCTTTGGTTTTTTGATTACTAATTTTACCTTGATAATCTAAAGTATAGGGAAAGGGTTGTTCTAAAGAACGAGTTAGCCAGCCACTTTCTGCCATAGCTGGTAATCCCAATTGTTTCAAGGTGGGAGTAATATACTGAGTATCAATAGTTCTTCCTGAAAATCCTCTAGGTAAATTAGTTTGATGGTATCTAATATCTTGATTAGGATAGAGAATTTTATGAACTAATAAAGTTATTAAAACCGTATAAACTGCCTTTTGCTTTGAGCAATTAGTAGCAATTTGTTGGATATAGTTTTGATAGGGTTGAGGGGGCAGTGGTTGCCGATCATCTAAATTTAAGGATTGGTCATAAATTTCTAATAACTTTTCTTTATGGTTCATAAAATCTAATCCGATAATTTCCAATTGAATATTCTGACGAGAAAGAGAAAACTCCTTTAAGGATACTCTAGAATTGGTTTCAAAAATATGTTTCTTAATGGCAATAGCCAACTCTTGAATCATGGGAATACAAACCGAATTACCCACCTGTTTATAAGACTCAGCTAAGTTAGGATGAATTTGAAAACTATCGGGAAACTTCATCAGTCGATAGCATTCTTGGATAGTTAATTTACGCACCTGATCTTGTTCGGGTATATAAATAAAAAAACGTCCAGATGTTTCCTGAGATGGTATAGTAGGATGTACTCCATCGATCGAATAAATTCGGTTAGGTTGATGATGAACCCGGGATAAATGTTCTGTATTTGGTCTGATACCTTTTTTCCAGATAGTTTTATTGCGATACCCGACAAAAATTAATCCTGATGGTTGTAAGGTAGGATTATCAATGAGAGTATATTCTTTTTTATCTAAGTATTCAAAATTGCCTTGAGGAGACAGAAAATCGCGTAACTTAGGTATTGGTGAAGTATATTTTAATGAGTTGAAATTAAATTTTTTATTTTGGGTAGCAATAATAATAATTCTTTCTCGATTTTGCGGCACACCAAAATCCTTGGCATTTAAGAGCTTATAATCAACTAAATAACCCAGTTCTTCCAAAGAACGCAAAATAATATCTAAGTTTTTGCCTTTGTCGAGGTGAATTAGGTGTTTAACATTTTCCAGAAGAATTATTTTCGGCTTTTTTAATTCGACTATTTCGCAGATGTGAAAAAATAGAGTTCCCCTTGTATCTCTAAACCCGGCTCTTTTTCCAGAAATGCTAAAGGGTTGACAGGGAAATCCTGCTGTCAACACTTCAAAATCAGGCAGGTCATGGATAGCAATTTTCCTAATATCTTGATCGGGAATTTCTTGAAAATTATTGAAATATACTTTTCGACAGTTCTCGTCTATTTCACAAGAATATACACAGTCATAACCAACGCTCTCAAAAGCTAATCTAAATCCTCCAATACCAGCAAAAAGATCGATAAATCTGAGTTTTTCGTTTGTCATTGCAAAATTATGACACCAAAGATAGCCAAAGTAAATATATCCTAATTTTAGCAAATGTTCCGACTTATGCAGCGATAAAAACTGTAGTCTAGATAATTAAGATTAATATGCCCCGATATAATCAATTTGGAGATACTGGATTAGGGATAATTATTCGTAATGATAGCGAGCTTGCAGAAATAAAATTCGATTATTCTCGACTTGATAAACTAAACGATGCTCTAAATTAATTCTTCTTGACCATAAATTAGAGCCAAGATGTTTAAGAGGTTCAGGTTTACCAATACCAGAAAAAGGTTCTGCAAGTATTGCTTCAATTAAGTCCCAAAGACGTTCCCAGATTTGGGGGTTATTGCGAGCCCACCACCGTAAATCTTCGCGAAATTGTGGGGCAAATTCAGGACAAACTCGCACAATTTCGGTTTCAGACTTCTGTGGCTTTTTCTTGCTCAATCTCGGTCTCCAATTCTTGACGTAATTCTTCTAGAGAAGTGGTGGCAGCTGTCTGAGATAATCTTTCTTTTGACCAATTTAAGGCCTGAAAAAGTCGTTGAGCATTAGCTGGAGAGCGCAAAAGATAAACCTCTTCTAATAAAGCGGATAATTCGTCAGCAGCAATCAAGGCCACATCATGATGACCCTGACGTTGGACAATAACGATCGAGTTTCCCAGTTCTACTTGTTCTAAAACCTGAATAAAATGTTCTTGTGCTTGGGTATAGCTAGTATAGGTGGTGGGGATGGGCAGCATGGCCATTAATCAACTCCGCAGTCAAAAAATTAATCAATGGGTGCGTTAACCAAGCGTAACGCACCCCAAAGAAATTATACCGAAGTTAAGGTTTTCTCCGCGCTAATTTGCGCTTCGGGACTATCCGCTTCCGAGGGAGGGACCACTTGCCAGAATTGACCGAGATAGCTATCCCAATTAGCTAAAATTAACTTACCTTTGGGGCTATTAGTGCGTTCTACATGGGCCTCTATTAAAGATTTTAACTGTTCCGCACCGGCAGCGGTGCCAACCCGTTGAATCTTGACAATTTCGGGGTTGAGTTTCTCCGGTAGGGACGGATCAAGGATATAAGCTAATCCTCCCGTCATCCCGGCGCCGACGTTGCGACCGACGGAACCAAGCACGACAATTACCCCACCGGTCATATATTCACAGAGGTGATCCCCGGCCCCTTCGATAACTGCTTTCGCGGTGGAATTGCGGACAGCAAAACGTTCACCGGCCCGACCATTCGCGTATAATACCCCACCGGTAGCCCCGTAGAGACAGGTATTACCGATGATAGCGTTATCTTCGGGCTGATAATTGGCGTTTTGGGGCGGTAAGATGACAATTTCGCCGCCGTAGATGCCTTTACCCACATAATCGTTAGCTTCTCCCTCTAAATGGAGATTGACACCGGGTAAATTAAAGGCTCCGAAACTTTGACCGGCCGCACCCTGGAAATTGAGCTTAATTTCGCCTTCAAAGCCGTCATTCCCGTATTTTTGGGCAATTACCCCCGCAATTCTCGCTCCGACAGAGCGATCGGTATTGACAATCCTGTAGGTTTTGCTGACGGTTCCCTGTTGCTCGATCGCCTGTTTAATCTCGCTATCGGCTAGAATATCGTCATCGAGAACAGCACCGTTACTATGTACTTCCTCGTGCTGCAACCAAGAGCGGTTACTACGGCCATCGGGTAAATTCAACAAACAATCGAGATTGAGAGATTCTGTCTTAGTTAAACGAGCATCGGAGCGCACTTTTAACAGATCCGACCGGCCAATCACCTCATTTAAACTGTGATAGCCTAATTTCGCCAATAATTGCCGCGTTTCCTCGGCCACCAAAGTGAAGAAATTGACCACATGAGCGGGAATTCCGGGAAAACGAGCGCGCAGACGTTCCTGTTGGGTAGCGACTCCCACAGGACAATTATTCGTGTGACAGACGCGGGCCATGATACACCCCTCGGCAATCATAGAAATGGAACCAAAACCGAATTCCTCCGCACCCATGAGAGCAGCCATGAGGATATCCCAACCGGTTTTTAGTCCCCCATCTGCGCGCAAAATCACCCGATGACGCAGTTGATTTTCCATTAACATCCGATGCACTTCCGTTACTCCCAATTCCCAGGGACTACCCGCGTGTTTAATCGAACTTAGGGGTGATGCACCTGTACCACCATCGTGACCGGAAATCTGGATAATATCAGCGTTAGCTTTGGCAACTCCGGCCGCAATTGTACCGATACCGATCTCGGCCACTAATTTGACGGAAACTTTGGCCCGGGGGTTAATTTGGTGTAAATCGTAGATTAATTGCGCTAAATCTTCGATCGAGTAGATATCGTGGTGAGGAGGGGGAGAAATCAAGGTAACACCCGGTTTAGATCGCCGTAACATGGCAATATAGGGACTGACTTTTTTCCCGGGTAATTGACCTCCTTCTCCCGGTTTTGCTCCTTGGGCCATTTTAATCTCTAGCTGTTTTCCACTCATTAAGTATTCGGGAGTGACTCCAAAACGTCCCGAAGCTATCTGTTTAATGGCAGAATTGGCTGTATCACCGTTTTTTAAGCCGTTTAGGTGGGGCATAGTCACGGAATGTCCTTCTACATCCACATCGCTTAAGCTGGTGTAACGGATCGGATCTTCTCCCCCTTCTCCGGAATTGGACTTACCTCCGATGCGATTCATGGCGATCGCTAGGGTTTCGTGTGCTTCCCGGCCCAAGGCACCGAGGGACATTCCCCCTGTGCAGAAGCGTTGCAGGATACTTTCGATCGATTCTACTGCTTCGATGGCAATTGAGGCTCGATCGCTGTTAAATTCTAATAAATCGCGCAATGCAGTAACGGGTCTTTGCTGCAAGATTTGGCGATAGGTTTCGTAATGGTCATATCCCTGTCCGTTGGAGTGAGCTGCTACTGCTTTATGGAGTGCTTTCGCCATTTCTGGGGAATTCATGTGGTATTCTCCCCCCGGACGGTAGTTGACAAAACCGTAGTTTTCTAGTTTTTTGGCGGTAAGATTGGGGAAAGCTTTACTATGGAATGCGATCGCTTCTTGGGCCACTTCCGCAATGCTTAAACCCCCGACGCGACTGGTAGTACCGTTAAAAGCTAGTTTAACTAAATCTGCCGATAATCCGATCGCCTCGAAAATTTGCGCCCCATGGTAGGAAGATAGGAGAGAAATACCCATTTTCGAGAGGATTTTCAGTAATCCTGCTTCTACGGATTTGCGGTAATTAATTAGGGCTTTTTCGAGGCTAATAGCTTCTAATTTGCCGTTTTCCATCAATTTCTGGGTTTTTGGCTCGATCCACCACTGGGCGATCGTTTCCAACGCAAGATAGGGACAAACTGCGGAAGCACCATAACCAATTAGACAAGCGAAGTGATGGGTACTCCAACATTGGGCCGTATCGATCACAATCGAAGCTTTTAAACGCAAGTGTGAGCGAATCAGGTGATGATGGACGGCACCAACAGCTAATAAAGGGGGAATATAGCTGGTTTTTTCGTCAATAGGAGCAGTTCTGTCACTGAGAATTAAAATTTCTGCTCCCGATTCCACTTTCTTGGCGGCCTCAGCGCACAAATTAGCGATCGCATCTTCTAATCCCCCCGGTCCGGTGGTCAGATCATAAAGGGTAGAAAGTTCGGCTGTTTTGTAGCTAGAGGTTTTAACTTTGGCTAATTCCGCATTATTAAGCAGGGGAGAGTCTAATTTCAGTAAATGTGCGTCATCAACCCCCAATTTCAGGATATTACCCCGTCGTCCCAGATACATAGTCAAGGACATGACTAAACTTTCCCGCAAAGGATCGATGGGAGGGTTAGTAACTTGGGCAAAACGTTGTTTAAAGTAATCGTAGAGAAGATGGGGTTTACTGGAGAGGACTGCTAGGGGAGTGTCATCACCCATACAGAAAGTCGGTTCTTTTCCCTGTTCTGCCATGGGAACGATAATCAGATCCACATCTTCGGATGTATAACCGAAAGCGGTTTGCAAGGGAAGGAGATGACTAGGAGCGGGAATATCTATCGCTGTTTCTTTGTCAATAAAGGTGCGTTGGGATTGCACCCATTCACCGTAGGGATTAGCTCGGGCAATTTCCTGTTTAATCGGCCAATTACGCTTAATTTCGCCTTTTTCTAGGTCAACTGCGATCATTTGACCGGGACCGAGACGACCTTTTTCCATAATGGTGGTTTCATCGAGGGGAATAGTTCCCGCTTCCGAGGAAACGACGATATAACCGTTGTTAGTAATGCTATAACGGGCCGGTCGCAAACCGTTGCGATCCAAACAAGCGCCGACGATTCCCCCGTCACTAAATACCAGTAAAGCTGGACCGTCCCAGGGTTCCTGTAAACCGCTATAGTATTCGTAGAAGTCGATAATTTCGGGATAATCCTGTAAATCCGGCTGATTATTGTAGGCCTCCGGCACTAGGATCATAGCCGCTTCTAGGGGACTGCGACCGGTTCTCACCAATAATTCTAGGGCGCTATCGAGGTTATAGGAGTCGCTGTTAGCGGGGTTAACAATGGGGGTCAGGGATTGTAATTCTTCGTGGGTCCAACCTTGGGTTTCTAAAGCGGGTTCCCGGGCCGACATCCAGTTAATATTGCCCAAAAGGGTGTTAATTTCGCCGTTATGACCCAATAAGCGCATCGGTTGAGCGAGAGGCCATTTCGGTTGGGTATTGGTGCTAAAACGTCGGTGATAAATAGCAAATTGACTGCTATAGGCGGGATTTTGCAGGTCTAGATAGAATTCTCGCAGGATTTCGCCCCGTACCATGCCTTTATAGACAAGGGTGCGACAGGAAAAGGAACAGAAATAGAAATCATCGGCCAGTTGCTTACCGACTTCAGAACGGGCAATATAGAGTAGGCGATCGAATTGAGAACCGGCTAAATCGGGGGAAGTGACCAGAATTTGCTCGACGTAGGGTTGATTTTCCCTTGCTTGTCTTCCGAGGACTTCGGGACGGACGGGAACAGCACGCCAACCTAAAATCTTAATATTATATTTATTGACAATTTCCTCAATATGTGCTTTAGCGTCGGCTCGTTCTTGGTCCGCTTGGGGAAGAAAGACCATACCCACCCCTAGGCGCTCAGATTCTGGCATATTTAAGCCATTTTCGACGAACCAAGGAGCGAGGACATCTCTGGGGATAGCGGTCATCATACCGGAACCGTCACCGGAATCCTGATCGGCGCTGCAGCCTCCCCGGTGTTCCAAACAACCTAAGGCTAAAAGGGCCTGTTCAATCAGTTGATGGCTACCAGAACCGCGCACATCGGCAATAAAACCGACTCCGCAAGCGTCCCGTTCCTCTACGAGCCATGGGGGACCCCAATAGGGATCGATTTGGTGGATATTGTCGGTTTTTAGGTTATTTTGTTGCGCCATAGAAGTTATCCTTAGGGTCGTTGTCTAGAGGGGTGGGATAGCTGGTCTGCTGAAAAGAGGGCGAATGCAATTCGCCCCTACAATAATATTATTAATATTATTGCGCCAATGCTAGGGGTGCATCGCGTGCGTCCGAAATGTCGTATAGATATCTCTACAAAATTGAGATGCACCCTAGTTAGTTTTAAAACTGATCTCCTAATTTTCGATTGTGTATTAGTATTATACCCTCCTCATAGAGAACCTAGAAGAACCTTCGTATTATTGGAGCAATGGGGTCAAATTCAGGACAAGACTTTAGCTAAAGAGGCGGGTAAATCGGCTAATTTTTCCACCACTGTCACCCCAGCTTCTTGAAAATGACGTAAGCTATCTTTTCTGGTATTCTTAGCGGCAACAGAGTAGGAAAGTTGGTTAGAAATAATTGTTTCTGTATCGCCGAAATTGGTTTCAATCGCTGCATTTAACCCCACAAGATAGGCAATCACCGGTTTTTCGATCGCCGAGGCAATATATTTGGCCGCCTCGATTTCGGCCTTTCCTCCCACCTGACTGACGAGGAGAATCGCCTCGGTATTGTCATCTTCCTCGAAAACCTGCAACCATTGGGACAAATTGGAGCCAATAATGCCGTCAGTCCCCAAATTTACCGCCATAGATTCACCATAACCGGCTGCCGTTAAAGTTTTCGCCACTTCATCCCCTATGCGATCGCCGCGGGTGATCAGACCGATTGTCCCCGATTGATAAAAACTGGGTTCACAAATACCCAACCAAAGATAATTGGGAATAATTACACCCTGGCTGCCGGGTCCGAGAATTAATGTCCCAGTGGTACTAGCTATCTTTAATAATTCCACCAGATCCAAGGGGGGAACTCCGGGGGTGACGATAATTAATTGGGGAATGCTTGCTGCGATCGCTTCTAAGGCCGCATCTAGGACTTGATTGGGGGGGACTAAAATTAAACTGGTTTTGATTTCCCCTGCTTCAGCAACGGCCTCGGCCACTAGATCAAACACTGGTATCTCTGCGATTATCTCACCACCGTGGCCACTAGCCACCCCCGCTACTAAACAGGTTCCCTGGGTTTTCAATCTTGCCGCATAATACTTGCCTAGGGGTCGATCGATCCCTTGCATAATTATCTGATCTTTATCTGTCCATTTCATATATTAAGTGTTGGGAGTTGTTTCAGTAAACAGTAAACAGTAAACAGTAATTAGTAAACAGTAATCAGTGAACAGTAATCAGCTTCTGAAGGAGAGTCAAAGGTTTTAGATTCGTCCCTTGTGAACTGAAAACTCACATCTGATCACTGATAAGTAATCACAAAAGCCGAATCTCAGACCTAATTGGTTAAGCTAAAAGCTTTGATGTGCTTAGTTTCTAACCTTCTTTTTAGGTAGGAGAATTGTCAGATCCTGTCTTTTGCACGAGTGCCTGTTGCCTCTTGCCTTCAGAAGCTGATAACTGATAACTGATAACTGATAACTGATAACTGATAACTGATAACTGATAACTGATTCTAGGCTAATTTAATGGCTGCAGTGACCACCTCTTCTAAAGACTCTAACCAATGAAAGTTAACATCAGCTAAACTCTGACTGAGATCGATCGCTTTGCTGTCAGCTAGGACGCGAAAAATTATTTGTGGTAGGGTGGGATTGAGAAAAGATCGAGGTTGCAAGGTTTGTCTTTCCTGTCGGGTGGCCCGGATCGTTCGTTCGCCGCTGCTCCGGCTGGGTGATAATGGGCTATAACTGCGGTAGTAATTGCTAATAGTCTCGATCGCTTTTTGGCCAAAGTCGGGATAACTGATAATATCAACGATAACCACTTTTAAATCGGTCAATAGTTGGAATTGTTGCAGACCAGCCTCTATTTGCTCGTTTAATTGCTCTAATTCTAGTCTTTCCTCCAGTATAAGCCAGGCTGCTAGTTTTGCCCCCTTGCTGGCTAAGGCATCCCAGACAGTGGACATCAAACCCTTGCCATTACTGATCACGGCTATTTGGCCAGTTTGATCAATTATCGACCAAGGGGATTGTAATTGGGGTGGGGTCAAGGCCAGAAGATCGAGATGTCTAGCTAAAGCGGCATCATTAACACTTATTTTGCCATCCAGGGCCATCACTTCCCCAGCTTCGTTGATACCTAGGGGATTAATCTCGATAATATCGAGATCTTTGCTGACAAAGAGACTATACATTTTTTCGAGAATTTGACTGATAGACTCGATCAAAGACCCTCTTAAACCCATAGATACGGCTAATTGCCGACAGAGATAGGGGGAAAATCTCTCTTCAATGACCACTTTTTGCATGGTTGCCAGTAAACTGTCCACATCCATCCCCCCTTGACTTGCACCCAGTAAAACCGGTCTTTGCAGATGATAATCGAGTAAAATCGCTAAAAATATCTCCTGTTGCGGATTATACCGGGCTTCTGCTAGGATTACCTCTGGATATTCTCCGGCGATCGGTAAATGAAAGATAGCATGGGCAGCAGCGATCGCATCGATGGTATTAGCGACAAATTTCACCCCTCCTGCTTTTCCTCGTCCTCCCGCTCGTACCTGGGACTTCAGCACGATAGGATAGGGAATGTTTAATCTTTTCAGTCCCCCCGGTTCGTGGATTGGTTGGGAAGGTAAAATGGGGATACCTACCTGAGCAAATATTTCCTTGGCCTGGTATTCGAGTAAATCCATAATTGATTAATTGATAAAGTGGCGATTCTCTCTTTGCTCGTTTCGGTAGCTTGGGGACCATGAAGATTATTTTAGCAACAGCATCCGGTTCGCGGGTGATCAGGGAGAATATTTTTGGTTTACTCGATCGCAAAACTTAAAGTTAATTGTGTCATTATGGGGTTAGAGGCGAAACTTTTTTAGCTATCCACCTCTGGGAGTCTAGCAATCTTTCACTCTCTCTATCTCTATCTTTAGTAGGCTTTACTACATTTAAACTGAGTATGGGACTTTTTAGTACACATAAACTATTCGCTACTCCCCGCTCCGGCGCTCCCCACACCCTCAGTTTTTTGTCATAATTGTTACATTTTTTCACAGATTTTAATTCGATCGGGTGATTTTTTTTTGATAGGATTGAACCTATAATTCTCCCATAAATAGTTCTTGTTCCCCATTAACCGTGCCAAACTAAGAACTGCGGACAAATCAAGAGTTTTGGCGTTTCAATAGACCAAATAAACTAATAACTGGCAATTACTCGAAAATCTCAGTCATTTTTTTGCTAAAATTCTCCTTTTTTCCACATTTTCTTGCTTGGAAACAAACTTTTTTCCGCTTTCGTCTCTATCTTTAACTCGCTCCCACTAGGAAACTCAAGGGTAAGATGCTAAATTTTCAAAAGCAGGGTCGTCATCATCCCCTGACCCTATTAACAATGCTTTTAAGTGCTTCTTTCGTTGTGGTCTCCCTTTCCTTGACTCCTGCGATCGCACGTCAATTCGCCCCAATTAACCCGATTAAACCAATTCCTTTGGGGAATGACCGATTAATTCCTGCCGGCACAGATATCCCTGTAAAATACGAGCAGGGGGAAAAAATTCTTTTAACCAAACAAGAAACTTTTTCTTTATCTCTAACCGTAACCGATAATATCAAAAATTCCCAGGGACAGACAATTATTCCTGATGGTAGTCAGATTATCGGAGAAATTAAACCCGATGGTCAAGGTTCGCGTTTTTTATCCCAAAAAATCTTTTTAAAAACCCGTCAACCCCAAGAAAAATCTATTGATGCTATTTCAGCAGTTTTCACCCGTCTAGAAAGGCTAATTAAAGGAGTTAACCCCGATAAAATTATTCAGGGTGCAGTATTAGGAAAATCCGCCGCTTCTGTCCTCGCTTCCTTTACTTCTGACCAACCAGTTAGCGAGGGATTATTACGCGGAGGAGGATTAGAAGTATTAGCCGGGTGGTTATTACGAGGAGAATCGGTGGAATTATTGTCAATTAACCCCAAGGAAGAGTTAAAACTAACCCTTCGTTCTGATTTTACTGGTCAGTAGGCTTTAAAAAATCAGGTGTGTTAGTTATTAATCTAACACACCAGCTATCGAGACTAATCGGCGTTTTGCCGATACCATTCAATGGTTTTTTGCAAACCTTCTTTAAATTCCATTTGAGCAACAAAACCGAATTTTTCCTGAGCGCGGGTTGTATCTAAACAGCGTCGCGGTTGACCATTCGGTTTATCTATTTCCCAAACAATTCCGCCATCAAAACCCATTAAATCACAGATTAATTCCACCAAATCTTTGATAGAAATCTCATAATTTGTACCAAGATTAACTGGGTCTGATTCATTATAGAATTGACTGGCCATGACAATGCCTCGCGCTGCATCGGTGGAGTAGAGAAACTCCCGGGTTGGACTACCATCTCCCCAGACAGGAAGTTGTTTATCCCCCCGTTGTTGTGCCTCATAAACCTTGCGAATTAAAGCAGGAATTACATGGGAACTACCCGGATCAAAATTATCCTCTGGCCCGTATAAATTCACTGGTAAAAGATAAATTCCGTTGAAACCATACTGCAAACGATAGGACTCTAATTGTACCAATAAAGCCTTTTTAGCGATACCATAAGGCGCATTGGTTTCTTCGGGATATCCTGACCATAAATCGTCTTCACGGAAAGGTACTGGAGTAAATTTTGGGTAGGCACAAATTGTCCCTACACAGACAAATTTTTGCACTCCTGCTAGATAGGCAGCGTGAATTAATTGGGTTCCCATCATCAAATTATCATAGAATAATTCGGCGGGTTTTTCCCGATTGAGACCGATACCTCCCACATGGGCAGCCAAATGGATAATTAAATCTTCTTCGTTGGCTAAACGTTGACAGTTTTCCCAAACTCTTAAATCACAATCTTTAGACCGAGGAATGGTAATTTTTTCAGGATTTGCACCCGCTGCAATTAATTGATTAACTACTTGCCGACCTAAAAATCCGGCCCCCCCGGTGACGACGATTCTTTGTTCGCTTAAATTCAGCATATTTTCACCTCTTTAATCCACAGTTGTCATCGAACGATTGCGAAGATAAGCCAAATCTTTTAATGACTGTTGGCTATCACCACCGTTATTAAGATTAATCCCCAAAGCCGCTAAATCCGCATCTACCATTAATTTTACCAGTCCCTCGAACGTCACCGACGGCTGCCAACCTAATTTCTCTCTGGC
>VYLK01000424.1_pt1 | contig 14842 bp, 9 predicted proteins | sample 5114321 | NCBI WGS metagenome assembly VYLK01 (sample SAMN12291792, study PRJNA351875) | freshwater metagenome | isolation source: freshwater lake | place: USA: Michigan, MSU2 Lake | collected 2011-08-16
ATGAAAACACGAGGCAGCCACGTCTGCCCCGATTAACCCCGCTTATCCATCCCCAACCGGTGTCGCCGCTGCAGCAACAACGCCCTCTCGTCGGAGATGGGCTTAGGTTACGGGCGGTTTGTTGGGTGGGGGATAAGTTTTGTTTTATGCACTCCCCTCTCCTCTTGGGAGAGGGGTCGGGGGTGAGGGGGTCTTGGCGCGGTTGCGCGTTGCTCTGTGCGACTACATGCTCTGCGATGCGAACTTAAACAAGGTGAGTGTAAGCCCTCACCCCCGGCCCCTCTCCCATGGGGAGAGGGGAGAGTCCCTACCCCCGTCATCCCCGCCGAAGCGAAGCGCAGAGCGGGGACCCCCGTAGACTTTGCCGCACGAGCAATGGCCTAATGAACATCCCCAGACCCTTGATTAGGCTTCGCACGCGCTAACAATGGGATCACCAAAATCGACAAGGCCAAAAAGCCAGCGATCAAAATGAACAGATTATTGAATGTCATGACCGCCGCTTCTCGGTTGAGCAACTGAATCTGCTGGGCCAAGGCCGCTGTCTCCGGATTCGCGATGCCATGCGCCGCCAAATTGGCCGCAGAGGCTGCCAGTCGATCGGCAAGGAGTGGGTCACCGACATTCATGGCAGACCCTAATTCGGTGCGATGGAATACGGTGAAATAGTCATTCATGGTCGACAATATTGCCAAACCAATTGCGCCGCCCAAATTCCGGGTCAGATTAAAGAGGCCAGATGCGCTCTGGATTTTGTGTGGCGGCATCGTTCCCAAGGCGATGGTCGACAAGGTGGCAAAGCACAGGATCAAGCCGCATCCGCGCATCGCCTGCGGCCAAAAGAACTCCCAAAAGCTCGATTGTGCCGTTAAATGGGCTTGTAAGAGGCACGAACCGCCAACAAGGCTTGCCCCCACAAAAATCGCCAGCCTTGGATCGACGCGCATGATAAGTTGACGGGCAAATGGCGCACTGAGCAGCATGAACACACCGGTCACAAACATAACCTGACCGATCTGGAGCGCGTTATAGCCACGCACCTGCCCCAAGAACAACGGCTGCAGATAGACCGAACCATACAGTCCAATACCAACTGTGAAGGCAAGCAACGAACAGACGGCAAAGTTCCGGTCGGTAAAGGCATCGAGCTTGACGATCGGCTCTTCCAAGGTAAAGGCGCGCCAGAAAAATACGCTACCGCCCGTCAGCATCAGCGCCAAAAAGACGGCAACCTCGCCGCTGCCAAGCCAGCCCTGTCGCGGCCCCTCCTCCAGCACAATTTCCAACGAGCCCAGAAAGACGGCTAGGGCAATCAGGCCGATGAGATCGATCCTCCGCAGGAGTGGCCAATCTGGGGTCTTAAGCGGAATCAATAGGAAGCAGCCGACCGCGCATATGATGCCCGGCACCAAATTGACCAAGAACAGCCAATGCCAGCCAAGCGCGCTGGTGATAAAGCCACCCAGAGCCGGCCCCATCGCAGGCGCGGACGTCATGATCATCCCCATCATCACATTGACGGTTGCACGATCCTTCTCCGCAAAGAGCAAAAAGCCTGCTGCAAAGGTTGTTGGCATCATAAAGCCACCCATGAAGCCTTGGATGATCCGGAAGAAGACGAGCGTGCCAATGTTCTGTGCAAATGCGCAGCCCAAGGAAGCAATCGTAAAACCGAGGGCCGCGGCCGTGAACAAATTACGGATCGACAGCGCCCGCCCCATGAAACCGGACAGCGGGATGGCAATCACTTCCGCCACCAAATAGGAGGTCTGAATCCAGACCAATTCGTCCGCGCTGGCCGACACACCGGCTTGGATCTCACGCAGCGAGCTCGCCACGATTTGGATATCCAAAATGGCCATGAAATTGCCTAAGGCCATGCAGGCAAAGCCGATCCAAAGGCCTAGGGTTGGCTTGGGATAGACCAGTCCGCCCGGCCCTGGCGGCGGGGGGGACGTCGTGGCCGTGGGGGCCTCCCCGCTCACTTCTGGGCGACCTTGGCGGCAGGCTCAATTTTGCGCGTGTCCACGTCGACCACAGTTGAGAGGCCCGGACGTAAAATGCCCTTGGCCCGCCACTCTGGGTCAATCATAATCCGTACAGGAACCCGTTGGACAATCTTAGTGAAGTTGCCGGTCGCAGTGTCAGTGGGCAACAGCGAGAATTGCGAGCCTGACGCTGGTGCGACACTTTCAATCGTACCTGTGACCTTTTGATCGGGGAAGGCATCGACTTTGAAGGTCACCTTCTGTCCCGGTGCCAACTTACCGATCTGGGTCTCTTTGAAGTTGGCAACCACATAGACCTGATCAAGGGGCACAAGTGCCATCATGATGGTGCCGGGGCGCACCAATTGGCCCACTTGCACGGTGCGATTGGCAACGACGCCAGAGACTGGTGCGGTGACTTGCGCATAGCCTTGGCCAAGTTTGGCAGCGTCAAGGCGGGCTTGGGCGGCAAGAACGGCTGCATCGGCGGCCTGAATGGAAGCTTCGGCTGAGCCAATAGCGCTGCGCCCGGAAACGGCTCCCGCTGCTGCGGCTTGCGCTTTGGCGGCTGCACTTTCAGCACCCGATTGCGCGCCCAGCGCGCCTGCGCCAGCGGAACCTACGTCGTTGCTGGATTTTGAGCGCGAGGCACTTAGAACAGCCACTTGTTGCCGGGAAACGGCCACGGCAGCGCGTGCTTCGGCCACGCGCGCGGCGGCGGCACTGGCTTGGGCGTCAACTTGGTCCATCCGCGCTTGCGATACAAAGCCCTGCTTGGACAAAGCGGCAAAGCGACCGCGATCGGCCTCTGCGACTTGGTTAGCGGCTTCTGCAGCCCGCAAAGAAGCTTGGGCTTGGACAACCAAATCTGACTGGGTTGCCACTTGTTCGGTCGCGACAGCTACGCTGAGCGTGCGGCCGCGAGCTTCTGCTCGGGCTTGCGTAGCCAAAGCTACCGCCTGCCGCGCCCCTGCTGCAGACGCCATCGCCTCCGCGCCCATGCGATCAGCTTCTGAGGCGATGCGGCGGGCTTCGGCCCGCGCCCGAGCGGCTTCGGCTTTAGCGCGCGCGAGGTCAGCTTCTGCCGCCATGACGCTAGCTTGGGAGTCGCGGGGGTCCAAAACCACCAAGGAGGCACCGGACAGGACTTTCGCATTGTCATGGGCGTCAATCTTACGGACATAGCCTTCGGTTTTGGCCGCGACCATCGTGATATCGGCGCGCACATAGGCGTTATCGGTCGAGATGTGGTAGCGCCCGACAAGGAGCCAACTGCCAATTGCCCACAGCGCGCCAAGGCCGACCACACCTCCGACGATGGACAAGATTGTCTTTCGGTTCATGGCTTCACTCCGGCGATAGGCTGCAACGGGACGGCCGCAATGCCATTTAAAAACAAGTCGAAAACAGCTTCGACCAAAACTTCCATCGGCTGGCCGATATTATGGGCTGGAAAGGCCTGCCTGCGCAGAATTTCGAACACCAATGGCGACACTAACGCGCGGGCAGCCAAGAGCGGCTCAACTTGGCGAAACAAGCCTGCATCTATCCCCGCTTGGATCAATTCGACCAAGGCACCCTGCGTGCGCTCGATCACGGTGCGATGGTAAAATTCGGCGAGGTCTGGAAATCGAAGCGCCTCGGCCAGAATGATGCGGGGCAAAGCAGCGACCCGTAAATCCTGAAACGAGGTGGCCCACATGCGGGCAACATGGCGCAAGCCCGCTATTGGATCGCGTTTTTGATCCTTGGCTGCTGCATCAAAATGGCCCTGAAGGACACCAATCCGCTGCTCAACCAAGGCCTTAAACACATCATCCTTTGACGGGAAATAGAGATAGATCGCCGCTTTAGAAAGGCCTGCTGCCTTGGCAATATCGTCCATTCGCGTGGCGGCAAAGCCGTTTATGGCAAAGACATCAAGGGCCGCCTCCAGGACTTCATCTGGCCGCGCCTGCGGCTTACGCGTCCATTTCGGCTGACCCGTATTTGGGACGATCACGTTCATGTGATCTATATAACTGACTGGGCAGTTAGTTGTCGAGCAGGTCGAGTGTGTGGTAGGCGGTGCGCAACAGGCACGACATTTGCGCGCCATAAAAATCGTACAAATTCGCAAGTGCCTTTGGCGTAAAAATCAAATGCCCCTCATCCACCCATCGCAGCAAATTGGCGGCAATTGCCGCATTCAATATCCGACGAATATGGACGGTTGAGACATTGAACCGCCCTGCCAGTAGGGACGGATTTAAAGGAACGGGCTTTGGCGACGGAAACACCTCGTCGCGATGAAAGCTCAACAGATACCACAGCACTTGAGAGCCCGCAGACCGATTGACGAATATCTGCGTGATTTCAGGAAAGCGATTGAGGGCCTCAACATCATTAGCCAATTCGTCAATCTGAGACGCACAAATCGCGTCAAAGATTGCATCATCATCAAGATGCTCCAGCAATTTTCCAACGCGCGGTTCAAGCAAGTGAAGGTTCGCGATAATCGCCTCTAATTGAAGGCGCCAAGCAGCGATAAAATTTGGGTTGACCTTGTAGATTCGCGTGCCATTCGCGCTCTTCTGCCCCCAGACATCGACATAACCAAGGTAGCGCAAGAACAAGAGGACGGCGCGGGCGCGTCCCGCACTTAACAGGCCAAACCGCGCACAGAGCGCCTTTAGCTTAACAAGGGTGACCCCCTCTTCCCGCATGGAGACGGCGCACATGGCGGCTACAAATCGACCTGCGTCTTTGAAAATGCCATCCACGGCACGGTCTTGCTCACTCAACACCAACATCGTGGCCGCCCAACGCCGTGCAGCTTCAACAAAGCCCGCGTAGCGGTGAACTTCATGGCGATGCACGGCAGGCTCAAATGCAATCGGGCTGGGGTTTGAGATACGCTCTAAGGTGTCGTTGGTCTCAACGATCAGGCTCTCACACATGCTCTGGCTCAACTTTAATCTGCCTATTTTTCAGGATTTTACCTATCAGTAATGGCTAAATCAAAAATGTTCCTTGCGCAATCTAGAACCAACATATTTTGCTGCAGTCTCAAGATTTTGCCTATTTGAGAAATGCTTATGATGCACAACCGACACCTTGCCGCTATACTGATCCCATTGACCTTAGCCCTCGCCGCTTGTGGTAACGCCAATGCACCCGACCCGGCGCGAACCTTGCAGATCGGCAACTTCGCAGAGCCGGGTACGTTGGACCCAAACAAGATGGATGGATCGTGGGAAGGTCGCATTGCTGATGGGCTATTCATGGGCCTCACTACCAATTTGGCGAATGGTGACATTGCCCCTGGAATGGCAACTTCTTGGACCACCAGTCCGGACGGTCTGACGTGGACTTTCAAGCTTCGCGACGCCCAATGGTCAGATGGAACGCCTGTCTCAGCGGCAGATTTTGTGTCTGGCATGCAACGCCTCATGACTTCAGTACCAGCATCATCTTCGGTTAGCGTCTATTTTTTCGTTGAAAATGCCGAAGCCGTTCGCAGCGGCAAGCTGCCGGCAGATGTTTTGGGGGTTCGTGCGCTTGATCCCAGAACCGTAGAATTCAAATTAAACCGACCGGCCCCCTATCTACCCCGCTTACTCAGTTGGGCGAACGCGGCACCCGTCCCTCGGCACACCATAGCATCTTATGGCGAGGAGTGGATAAAACCCGAACATATGGTAGGCAATGGCCCTTATCTTCTCAAAGAATGGAAAGCGGGCGACTTTGTACATCTGGTCAAAAACCCGAAATTCTATGATGCCGCTTCCGTTTGCCTCAACGACCTTTACTTCTTCCCAACCAAGGACGTGATTGCCGCAGAACGAGCAGTACGTTCAGGCAAATTGGACATAAATTTTGATTTCTCAGGCTCCCGCCTCGCGGAGATCAAGAAAAATATGCCGGGCTATGCCCATGTCACCCAAGGCCAGCGTACTTCCTACATTAACTTCAATATGCGCCGACCGGAATTCAAGGACTTGCGTGTGCGGCAAGCCTTGTCCATGGCGGTTGACCGCGACTTTATTGCATTGCAGGTACTGGCCGATGGGTCAGAGCCCGCCTATTCCCTCGTGCCGAAGGGAATCAAAAGTTATGCAGGGGGCACGGTTACACTTGCCTCAAAAGGTCAATCGCAGGATGCACGGGTCGCCAAGGCCAAGGCCCTTTTGGAAGCAGCCGACTATGGCCCCGATAAGCCCTTGGTTCTGACCTTTGCCCACCGAAACTCAGGCGAGGTTCCAAAGATTGCGCCTGTCCTCCAAGCCAATTGGCAGTCGATCGCTCCTTGGGTGAAAATCTCGCTTCAAGGCAATGACAATGCCGTCCATTATGCTTCGCTCCAAAGAGGGGATTATCAGTTTGCCGACGCGAGCTGGGGAACCATCACCAGTGATGCAATCGAGCATTTAGAGATCATCAGAACGGGCGGCGGCTCCAACGATGGCGCATTCAGTGATCCGGTTTATGATAAACTATTGGATAAGGCCGCACGCACAGCGGATATCAATCAACGCGAAAAGGCCTTCCTAGAAGCAGAGGCACGCGCTTTGGACCAATTGGGGATCACGCCAGTTATCTTTGATTCGGTGCGCCACCTCGTCAATCCAAGGGTCACGGGCTACCAAGTCAATGGAACCGGAGATAATCCCTTCCGCCTGATGTGCACGAAAGAAGCTTTGGCGGCTAAGTAAGGATTTTGGGGGAATGGTGGGCGGTGACGGTCTCGAACCGCCGACCCTCTCGGTGTAAACGAGATGCTCTTCCAACTGAGCTAACCGCCCCACGCCGCTTCCATAGGGGCTGGATGGGGTTTCTGGCAAGGCCCCTCGTGCAGCCGTGAGGTCGCGGGAAGCAGAGCTCTAACCCGCCTTACAGATATGAAAAAGGCCCCGACAGCTTAGTCAGGGCCTCATTTTGATAGCGTTTGCGGTGCCTTAGTGGGCTGTCGCCCCGGTAGGGTCACCAGATTCTGGCAGACGTTTTGCCAAGGCAGCAGCGGCGTCCTCTGGGTTCCAGTCGATCTCGACGATAGGTCGGGTCAACGCATGGACCAAGACCTCATCAGCGGTCGAAACCGGAATAATGGTCAGACCTTGTTTTACATTCTCTGGAATGTCTTCGAGGTCTTTCTCATTCTCTTTCGGGATCAGCACGGTCTTGATGCCAGCCCGTAAGGCCGCCAACAGCTTCTCCTTCAAGCCACCGATGGGCAGAACCCGACCGCGCAAGGTGATCTCGCCCGTCATGGCGACAGAGCGCGACACTGGATTATTGGTCAACAGACTGACGATCGCCGTCATCATGGCGATCCCCGCTGATGGCCCGTCTTTGGGCGTAGCCCCTTCAGGCACGTGGACGTGGATGTCGGTTTGGTCGAACAAGGTCGGCTTGATGCCAAAGTGCGGCGCGCGCGCTTTGACGTAAGAACTGGCGGCCGAAATCGATTCCTTCATCACGTCGCGCAGATTGCCCGTAACGGTCATGCGACCCTTGCCGAACATCTGAACGGCTTCGATGGTCAGCGTATCGCCACCCACTTCGGTCCAAGCAAGACCAGTAACGGCCCCGACTTGATCTTCGGTTTCAGCTTCACCAAAGCGAACCTTGCGCACACCCAAATAGTCTTTGACATTTTCAGACGTAATCGCGACGGCTTCTTTCTTCTTCTGGCTGATTTCGCGCACGGCCTTACGGGCCAGATTGGCGATTTCCCGCTCAAGGCTGCGGACACCAGCTTCCCGCGTGTAATAGCGGATCACTTCACGCAAGCCGTCATCAGACAGCGAGAATTCGCCCGCACGCAGGCCATTGGCGTCGATCTGCTTTTGCAAGAGGTGACGCTTGGCGATTTCAACCTTTTCATCCTCAGTATAGCCGGGGATGCGGATGATCTCCATGCGGTCCAGCAAGGGCTGGGGCATGTTGAGCGAGTTGGCCGTGGTCACGAACATCACGTCTGACAAGTCATAGTCGACTTCCAGATAATGGTCGTTGAAGGTGCTGTTTTGTTCGGGGTCCAAGACCTCCAACAAAGCTGCCGCCGGATCGCCACGATAATCAGCCCCCATTTTGTCGATCTCATCGAGCAAAAAGAGCGGGTTGGCGCTCTTCGCCTTTTTCATCGACTGAATGATGCGGCCGGGCATCGAACCAATATAGGTGCGGCGATGTCCGCGAATTTCAGACTCATCGCGCACCCCACCCAGAGACACGCGCACAAAGTCGCGCCCGGTTGCTTTGGCGATGGACTTACCCAGCGAGGTTTTACCCACGCCTGGTGGCCCTACGAGGCACAGGATAGGTCCGCGCAGCTTATTGGTGCGGGCACCCACTGCCAGATATTCCAGAATGCGCTCTTTGACTTTTTCCAAGCCATAGTGATCGCCGTCGAGAACCTCTTCAGCCGCATCAATGTCCTTCTTGGTCTTCTTTTGCTTGCCCCAAGGCAGCGCGATCAACCAATCCAGATAATTGCGTACGACGGTCGATTCCGCCGACATCGGGCTCATCTGCTTCAGCTTCTTCAGCTCAGCTTCGGCTTTGGTGCGGGCTTCTTTGGAGAATTTGGTTTTGCGGATTTGCTCTTCCAGCTCCTGAAGCTCATCACGACCTTCGTCTTGCTCGCCCAGCTCGCGCTGAATGGCCTTCATTTGCTCATTCAGATAATAGTCGCGCTGGCTCTTCTCCATTTGCCGCTTCACACGGTTACGGATGCGGCGCTCAACTTGAAGCACGCCCATCTCGCCTTCCATGAAGGTGAAGATGCGCTCGAGACGCTTGGTCGCGTTGAAGATTTCAAGCAATTCTTGCTTCTGTTCCAACTTGATCGCCAGATTGTCGGCAATCACGTCTGCGACTTGGCTGGCCGTTGGCAATTGGCCGAGGCCAGAGACGATTTCGGGCGGGATTTTGCGATTGAGCTTTACATAATTCTCAAACTGCTCAATCGCCGTGCGCGAAAGTGCTTTTGCCTCTGGGCTATCAGCGTCGATATCTTCGATCTCAGTGACTTGGACCGTGAACATAGGCTCGGTCGCATCAAAGCTCTCAATTGAAACGCGCGACTTACCTTCGACTAGAACCTTCACGGTACCGTCGGGCAATTTTAGCAATTGCAGCACCGAAGCGATGACACCAATCTTGTGGACGTCACCTGGGCCCGGATTATCAGCGCTGGCGTCCTTTTGGGTTGCCAGCACAATTTCCTTATCGCTACGCATCGCTTCTTCCAGCGCCCGAACCGACTTTTCACGCCCAACAAACAAGGGCGAGACGCGATGCGGGAACACGACGATGTCGCGTAGGGGCAGAAGCGGCAGAATACGTGTCTTGGTCATTCAGTTTCCTTAGACTTAGCCTGAGGCATCCTAATTCTTGTTTGGGGCGCAACTTTGACCCAAGTGGATCAAGACGCGCGCCACAGGGAGATAGGGCGCCGTAATGCGGTCTTTTGCAAGTCCGCGATGATGTTAGTCCACAAATGGATGCGCCTAAGGCTGCGTTCAAGGGCCGCCCTGTTTCCGTGATTTTGGCGGTGGGTGAAGAATTGATCTTGCCCCACCCCCGCCTTGCCAAATCCATCCTTGCTTCACACTCCGGGGCACCCTAGGGATAAAGAAAAAATAAGCCATCATAGGCTGCTCTGGAGGAAAATATGCGCTATAAATCAGCATCTCTGATCGTCTTGGCTTGTGCGCTGGCGGGCCAAGCAAACGCGAAGCCGCAAGGCCTAGAGGCGAGCATTACGCGCACCACTTATGGCATCCCGCATATCACCGCCAAAAACTGGAAAGGCATCGGATACGGCGTCGGCTATGCTTATGCGCAAGACAATTTGTGCATGTTGGCCGAAGACTTCGCAACCGTGGCTGGTGAGCGCTCGTTGCATTTTGGCGCCAAGGAGAAAACGAGCCTCGGTTTTGATCCGTTGGACAATCTGGCGTCGGACACGTTCTTTCGCTCCAACCTCGATCTTGCTGCCCTCCGCCGTGACAACTTGAAGACTAGCAAAATCTCGCGCGACTTGAGCGAAGGCTATGTCGCTGGCTATAATCGCCTTTTGCGGGATTTAGGGCCTGATCGGGTGCCAGAGGCCTGTCGGGGAAAGGCTTGGGTGCGCCCGATCACGACCGATGACATGCTGCGCCTGACTGAGAAGAACGCCCTGCGCTCTGGTGCCTTGGTGCTGGCCCAAGCCATCGCCTATGCGGCCCCACCCCAAGAGGTGAAGGCGGACAAAGTCGCCACCCTTACCCTCCCCGATATGCAAGCATCAGGCCTCGGCAGCAATGGCTGGGCCTTTGGGGCCGAAACGACAGCTAATGGCCGCGGCCTGATCGTTGGCAATCCGCATTTCCCCTGGGCAGGTCCATCGCGCTTTTATCAACTCCACATCACCATACCGGGCGTCGTGGACGTGATGGGCGCGACATTGGCAGGCTCGCCCTTGCCCACCATCGGCTTTAACAAAGACATTGCTTGGACCCACACTGTGAGTGCCGCCAAGCATGCCACCGTGTTTGAACTTACCCTCGATCCGGCAGACCCCACCCGCTATCTTGTTGATGGCAAGAGTGAAGCGATGCAGGTCCGCACGATTCAAGTGCCGACGCCTGAAGGGCCAGTCCAGCGCACCGTCTATGTCAGCCGCTTTGGCCCGCTTATGGTGATGCCAGCAGCAGGGCTTAATTGGACGAAGGAACGCGCCTTTGCCATACGTGATGCCAATAGCGGCAATAATCGCCTGATTGATGCTTGGGTCGGGATCAATTTGGCCAAGAATGTCGGCGATATTCGCAACGCCGTGACCAAAACCCTAGGCATACCGTGGGTGAACACAATTGCCGCGGACCGCTATGGCAATGCGCTTTTGGCCGATGTGACAGCCGTTCCCAATGTCTCCGCTCAAAAGATCAAGGATTGCGCGACGCCGCGTTCAGCCCCCTTGGCGCAGCGCCTAGTCGTGCTGGATGGCAGTAAATCGGCGTGTGATTGGGTTATTGCACCGGGCACCCCTGCCCCGGGCCTCATGCCCGCCAGCGATCAGGCAATCGTCGAACGGCGTGACTATGTCGCCAACAGCAATGATAGCTATTGGCTGACGAACCCAAAGAGCCCCTATCGTGTCTTGTCGCCAATTCTTGGTACTGCTGAGGTCGCACGTAATCTGCGCACCCGTTCTGGACTTATTGAGATTGACCGCAGACTGACGGGCACCGATGGCTTTACCAGCACGAAGGTCGATCATGAGACCGCGCGCGCCATGCAATATGCCAACAAGAGCCTTGCCGCTGAGCTCACACTCGATGCGGTTCTGGGACTATGTGCCGACCAAGCCGATCTGGCCGGTGCCTGTCAGACGCTGAAAAGCTGGGACAGGCTTTATAACAATGACAGCAAGGGGGCCTATCTTTTTTGGGCTTTCTGGGAATTGGCCGACAAGCTTCCGGGCAAATGGGCGACACCCTTTGATTTGAAGGACCCAGTGAACACCCCACGTGATCTGGTCACGACTGGGCCCGTTGCAGATCAGCTCCGCGGTGCCTTGCGGGCTGCAGCAGAGCGCCTGACCAAGGAAGGCTATGCCTTGGATGTGGCGTGGGGAAGCGTGCAATTTGTAACGCGTAACGGCGAAAACATCCCCATCCATGGCGCACATGGCAATCTGGGCGTGCTCAACGTGCAAGTCTCTGAGAAAGTTGGCCAAGTGCTCGTGCCACGCCATGGCACCAGCTATCTGCAAATTGTCGGCTTTGATGACACAGGCCCCGTGGCGGATGCGATTTTAAGCTATGCCCAGTCGACAGACCCCGCATCGCCTTATTATGCCGACCAAACCAAGGCCTATGCCGACAAGCGCTGGAACCGCCTGCCCTTTACACCCGCCCAGATCCAAGCGGCCAAAGTGGGCGAGACGTTGAAGCTTAAGGAATAGAGCCCATCAGCCCTTTGTGGGGCGAACAAGACACTGGGGGCCAAGATCGGCGACTTTCTTGACCCCCATGAGCGTCATATTGGTGCGCATCTCTGCTTCAAACAACGATATCAGGCGGCTTACGCCCGCCTCCCCTCCGGCTGCCAGCGCATAGGCATAAGCCCGCCCGAGCATGACGGCATCGGCCCCAAGAGCCAAAAAGCGCAACACATCCACCCCGCTACGAACGCCAGAGTCAGCCAGTATTGGGATCGACTTGGCTACAGCTTCGACGATTGCAGGCAAGGCCGCTGCGGTCGATAAAGTACCATCCAATTGCCGCCCGCCATGGTTTGAGACCACCAAGGCGTCAGCTCCAAACTTGACGGCGTCGCGGGCATCATCAGGGTCTAAGATGCCCTTGATGATGATTTGGCCCTGCCAGCTATCGCGGATCCATTCGAGGTCTTTCCAGCCGATGCTAGGGTCGAAATTCGCGCCAAGCCAGCCGATATAATCAGCTAGGCCGGTCGCTTGGCCACGATAGGCAGAGATATTGCCAAGATCATGTGGCCTACCCAAAAGACCCACATCCAGCGCCCAGTGCGGGTGCGCGAGGGCTTGCGTCATCCGACGCGTACCCGCCCAAGGTCCGGACATGCCCGAATGCGAGTCGCGGTAGCGCGATCCGGGCGTTGGCATGTCTACGGTGAACACCAAAGTCGTCACGCCTAAAGCAGCAGCGCGTGCCAGCGCATCGGCCATAAAGCCGCGATCTTTCAAGACATAGAGCTGGAACCAGATGGGCTGGGCACTGGCTGCTGCCACTTCGGCCATCGGGCAAACGCTGACGGTGGAAAGCGTATAGGGGATGCCCGCCTTGGCGGCGGCTCTAGCGGCCTGCACCTCGCCGCGGCGTGCCAACATGCCCGACAGGCCAACAGGGCCTATGATGACGGGCAAGGCAAGGTCTTGCCCCAAGAGCGTGGTTGAGAGGTCGACGGCGTCCATGGCGTGCAACACGCGTTGCCGCAACAGGATTTGCGACAAGTCTATCTCATTGGCCTTAAGGGTCGCTTCGTCCAGCGCGCCGCCATCGACATAGTCAAACAAGAAGCGCGGCAAGCGCTGTTGCGCTGCACGTCGAAAATCCCTTGGACTGGCAATGATCATCTAGCCCTGCCCCTTCAGACCGCTTAGCCTCAAGCTAAGCACAGCGCTGGGCTCTCAGGCAAATCCGCCACTGGCGTCTTGTTGCTGGCAACGCACTAAACGACTGGTCAGCACCGCAGCTTGGCGATGTTTGACGGCTTCGCGGTAATCGCTGTCCGTTACCATAGCCAGAAAAGCACCAGCACTGGGATAGTTCGCTATGAAGATCGTGTCCCAAGCCTCTGATTCTGGACCGGTTACCATGGCTTGCATGGTCCCCCGCCAAACGATCTTGCCACCTAAGCGGCTGAAGATTGGATCGCTGGTGCGGCCATATTCCTGATAAGCTTCCTCGCCCGTGCGCCCCAGATTAGCGTCTGGATGATCGGCAGGATAAAGCGCCAGCGGACGATAGCGAACCTGATTGAGCATCCAGATCGGCTCATCGCGCGGCAGCGATTTGAACAAGTCAAAGGCTGCCCGTGTTGGATCGACAAAGGCCTCTTCACTCATGATGTTCTCGCCTTTTGCTTAGCCTGCAGCGGCAGGGGCTGCTTGGTCGCGACGCTCTGCATAGATCAGAAGGGGCTTGGCACGGCCTTCAATGACTTCGCCATTGACCACAACTTCTTCCACGCCCTCATACGATGGCAGGTCGAACATGGTCTCCAAAAGCACGCCTTCAAGGATGGAACGAAGACCACGAGCACCGGTTTTGCGCGCGATGGCCTTGGTGGCCACGCACCGCAAAGCTTCTTCGGTGAAGGTCAGCTTGGTGTTTTCCATCTCAAACAGGCGTTGATATTGTTTGATCAAGGCGTTCTTGGGCTCGGTCAGGATTTGGATCAAAGCGGCTTCGTCCAAATCTTCCAAAGTCGCGAACACGGGCATCCGGCCAACGAATTCAGGGATCAGGCCGAACTTCAACAGATCCTCAGGCTCACACTCGCGCAGCACGTCACCCGTCCGACGGTCGTCTGGGCTGCGCACATTGGCACCAAAGCCGATGCCAGCACCCGTGCCACGGCGCGAAATGATGGTATCAAGGCCAGGGAAGGCCCCGCCAGCAATAAACAGGATGTTGGTTGTGTCGACTTGCAGGAATTCCTGCTGCGGATGCTTACGGCCACCTTGCGGCGGCACAGACGCAACCGTGCCTTCCATCAATTTCAGCAAAGCCTGCTGCACACCCTCACCCGACACATCGCGCGTGATGGATGGGTTGTCAGACTTGCGGCTGATCTTGTCGATTTCGTCGATATAAACGATGCCGCGCTGGGCACGTTCCACATTATAGTCCGACGCCTGCAACAGCTTCAGAATGATGTTTTCTACGTCTTCCCCGACATAGCCAGCTTCGGTCAAAGTCGTCGCGTCTGCCATGGTGAAGGGCACGTCGATGATGCGGGCAAGGGTTTGCGCCAAAAGCGTCTTACCGCAACCGGTTGGGCCAATCAGCAAAATGTTCGACTTCGCCAGTTCCACATCCCCATTCTTTTGGGCGTGGGCGAGGCGCTTATAATGGTTGTGCACAGCCACGGCCAAGACGCGCTTGGCATAGTTTTGGCCGATCGCGTAATCGTCGAGAACGTCCTTGATCTCCTGCGGCGTGGGCACGCCGTCCTTGGATTTCACGAGCTGGTTCTTATTTTCTTCGCGGATGATATCCATACAAAGTTCGACGCACTCATCGCAGATAAAGACCGTTGGCCCTGCGATCAGTTTGCGGACTTCATGCTGGCTCTTGCCGCAGAAGCTGCAATAGAGCGTATTTTTTGAATCACCG
>VYLK01000426.1_pt1 | contig 14810 bp, 11 predicted proteins | sample 5114321 | NCBI WGS metagenome assembly VYLK01 (sample SAMN12291792, study PRJNA351875) | freshwater metagenome | isolation source: freshwater lake | place: USA: Michigan, MSU2 Lake | collected 2011-08-16
TCAAGCTGCGGGAAATCAACTACTCGGACGATTCGGTGGACGTGGAGCTGATTGAGCCCATCCCGCCGCCGCCGCCGCCGCCGCCGCCGCCTCCGCCGGACACGCCCCCGCCGCCCAAGCTGCAGGTGCGTCCCCCGGTCGTGGTGCCGAACGCGCCGCCGCCGCCGATGACCCTGCCGATCGAGCCGGTGAAGAAGGAGGATCGCGTCGAGTATCGGGGTCCGCCGGTGATCGTCCCCGGTCCGCCGCCTCCGCCGGCTCCGCCTCCGCCGCGTCCGTCGGTCGTGACGAACCCGAGCTGGGGTCGCCAGGTTCTTCCGGAATATCCGGAGCGGGCAGCCGCCCGTGGCGTCGAGGGTGTCTCCTCGGTCCGCGTCAGCTGTGGTCTGCAACCGAGTGGCAGCCTGACGGATTGTCGGGTGGTCTCGGAAGATCCGGAAGGCATGGGCTTCGGTGCCGCCGCCCTCGCAGCCGCCCGCCGCTCGCGGGTGACTCCGGGTACGGTTGACGGGGCCGCTGTCGGTGCCCGGGTGGAATGGACCGTCCGGTTCCGTCCGCCTCCGCCGGAGTGATCCGACGGATCCAGAACAAGTCAGCGCCCCGGAGGTCCGCCTCCGGGGCGTTTTCTTTTGGGCTCGCGGCTGGAACGGCAGGGCAGGCGACGGGGCGTCCGGACGACAGACGTACACAATCCCATATCCGTCTTGATCGGCGCCCGAGACCCCGCTAGACACGCCGCTCGCGAGAGTGCGCCGCCTTAGCTCAGTTGGTTAGAGCGCCGGTTTGTGGAACCGGAGGTCCTCAGTTCAAGCCTGAGAGGCGGTACCATCTTCCATCGGTCGTCGGCCTGATGCGCCCCGGACCGGGGTACCTCGCCGCAGCCCCGGGCTTTATGCCTCAAGGTCAGCCGGGGATGGCGCGATATCGGCGCCCGGGCGTCTTCGCCGAAGGCCCGTCACGGGTCCGTCAAGCCTGGCGAGGGCCTCCGAGGCCGCGAGATAGCCGGCGGCGACGCCGACGTTGAAACCCTTCCAGTCGCGGATATCCAGCCGGTCCGGCGTCGGCTGGATCAACAGATCCGTGGCCGCGCGCGAGCTCTCGATATCGGCATCCGTGGTCAGGGTGGCCGAGCGCATCAGGATGGAGACGATGGGTGGACCGCGTCGCCAGGCACCGGTCACGATCAGCCGCCAGATCGACGGCGGGTGCTCGATCAGGTCAGGATCCACGCCGCGGGCCTCGGACATATCCACGCCGATGATCGGGCCGCTGTGCATCTGGCGCATGACCTCGGTCGGCAGGTTCTTCAGCACGGCCCCGTCGACGAGCACCTGACCGTCGATGACAATGGGCGGCAGCAGGCCTGGGATGGCGATCGAGGCCCGCATGGCGCGGCGCATCAGGCCCCGCCTGTGAACCTCGATCCGGCCGCTGGTCAGATTGGTCGAGACCGCAAAGAACGGGATCACCAGATCGGCGAGATCGGTCTCGCCATAGGCCTCGAACAGCAGGCGATCGACCTTCTTCGCCCGCGTCATGGCCAGGATCGGGAAGGCCAGGTCCGAAAGCGGATCGCTCTCGACAAAGGATTTGTGGATGCGGGCTTCCAGCTCTTCCTGCGACCAGCCCATCGCCGGACCGGCAGCGATCACCGCACCCATCGACGAGCCGCCGACGAAATCGATCGGCACCCCTGCCTCATGCAGGGCCCTGAGGGCACCGATATGGGCATAGGCCCGGGCACCGCCGCCCGACATGACGACCCCGACGGCCGAGCCGGTGATGACGCGGGCCATGCGGTCGGCGTCGGCCTTGTCCCCCTCCACCGCCTGGAACCAGCGGCCGGGCTGGATGGAGTCGAGCCAGACCGCCGTATTGGCCGGCCGGGCCATATGGGGTTCGCGCAGCAGGATGAGGTCGGTGCGGCGCTGGGCGTCCAGCACACCCGCATGCGGCATGGGCCGGTTGGGCGGGGCCATCAGGCTGTTGCCAACCACGAACAGCCGGTCGACCTGCCGTGCGCAGAGGGCGGCCCAGGCGGCCTCCTCCATTTCGGCGACGTATAGGACGAAGTCGTGGGCGTCCTCGACCCGGCTGAACCACTCGGCGGCCGAGGCGAGGGCGGTCTGGTCGATGACCTGGCAGGTGAAGCCTTCCGCCTCTATCGCTGCGGCGATCCGCTCGACGAGGGGGCGGATCGGGCGAGGGCGGGCCGATATGAAGCCGAACACGCTGGGCTCGCCGCCGCCGGAGCGACGGTCGCGGGCGCGCTGGATCATCAGGCGCGACAGCTCGACCATCAGGTCCGGCTCCGTCCGGGCCGCTTCGAAGAAGGCGTCCCGGGGCAGGGCCAGAACCTCGCAGTCGCGCAGGGCGACGACGTCGGCGGTGTGTTCGGTCCCGGCCAGCATGGCCATTTCGCCGGCGGGCTCACCGGGCCGGATGACGCCGACGAACTGGGGCGGCCGGGCCTCGCCGTGATCGCGGCGGAACACGCCCAGACGGCCGCTGCGCAGCAGATAGAGGGTATCGGCGGCATCGCCCTCGGCGAACAGGGTCTCGCCGCCGGTCAGGGCGAACCAGCTGGCACGCGTGGTCTTTCCGCCCTCGAAGATACGATGCAGGGCGTCTTCCAGCCGGTCGGAGCGGAGAGCGGGCATGGGGGAAGGTTAGCCGGAGTCGTGGGGAGTGATTAGTGGCTAGTGGTTAGTGGCTGGCCACCGCCGGTGAGGAAGCGCGATCAGCGCCGCCCTTCCGCGAGCAGAGACGCTGCAAACACTAACCACTAGCCACTAACCACTAGCCACCCCTACCAGGCCCCCATCTCCCGCAACCGCTTGGCCAGATCCTCCGGCACCTCGCCCGCATCGAGGGTCGACAGGTCGGGCGGGGCGTCCTTGGGCTCCAGATAGCGCCAGCCCTGGAAGGGGCGGCGGGCCTGGGGGGCGGTGCGGATGACCTCGGGCGACAGGGTGATGTGGCACATCGAGGCCTTGCCCTCGCCCCGGGTGACGATGTCGAGGATCGGCATCCGGCAGGTCACCGAACCCTTCATCACCCAGTAGAGCGAACCGCCGTCTTCCAGCTCCGCCGCGCGCTTGGGGGTCATGCGGGTGTGGACGGTCAGCCACTCGCCCTTGGCGGCACGGCGCTCCAGCGTCTCCACCTTGGCGACGCCGACGCAGAGCTTGATCATGTGGAGCGACGTCATTGAGGGGAAGCGTTCGCCTCGACGGTCGCCAGCACCGCATCCGCCGCCACCTGATCGCCGACCGAGACGCCGATATCGCCGACCACGCCGTCGAAGGGGGCGACGAGGGCGTGCTCCATCTTCATGGCCTCCAGCACCACGACGGGCTGGCCTTTGGTGACCGTGTCGCCGGGTTTGGCGGGCGTGGCGACGATCTTGCCGGGCATGGGCGCGCGGAGGGAGCCGTCGGAGGCGGGGCCGCCGGAGGACTGTCCTGAGTGAGAGACCGGAGAGACCGCCCAAGCGTCGCCGCGCTCGAAGATGACGCCTTCCAGACCACTGACGGCGTCGGTGTATCCGAGCGCGACATGCCGATCGACCACGATCTGCCGGGCGTTGCTGCGACCGAGGGCCGACCGTCCGCCGGCAAGTTCGATCTTCCAGGTGAAGTCGCCAGTCTGGTTGGACAGGACGGAGCCTTCCACGAGTTCGCCGCTCAGTCGCGTACGATAGAAGGCCCTTGGGTTGGCGTTGAGCCGGAAACCAACCGCTCCGCTGTCTGCGTCTGACTCCCAAGGAGAAGCAGGCTCCCGGGTCCTTCGCAGGCCGAAATGCTGATTGTCTGCCACAAGGTTCAGGGCGGCGATGCGGGCGTTTTCGGATGGGCCGGTGCCGAGCAGCCGGGGCTCTTCCGCGCCGATGAAGCCGGTGTCGACGTCGCCTTCGACGAACCTCGGATGCTCCAGACAGCGAACGAGGAAGCCGGCATTGGTACGGACAGGCCAGACCTCAACCCCGGCGCAGGCCTCGGCCAGCGTTTCGGCCGCCTCTTCCCGCGTCTCCGCATGCACGATCAGCTTGGCGATCATCGGGTCGTAGAACTGGCTGACCTCGCCGCCTTCCTCGACCCCGGTGTCGACGCGAAACGAAGCTCCCCTTCCCCTCGACGGGGAAGGGGTCGGGGGATGGGGTGTAAGCAGGGTGTGTCCGGAGATGGCGCGGGAGGCACCGTCGCCTTTCGGGCTCGATGACGACCAGCCTGCCTCCACCCCCTCCCAACCCTCCCCCGTCGAGGGGGAGGGCTCAGGAAGGCGGAAATGCTCCAGCTTCCCGATGCTCGGCAGGAAGCCGTTGGCGGGGTCTTCGGCATAGAGGCGGGCTTCCATGGCCCAGCCGTTCAGCCCGATCTCGTCCTGTTTCAGCGGCATGGGCTCGCCGGCAGCGACGCGGAACTGCCATTCGACCAGATCGACGCCAGTGACCTCTTCCGTCACCGGATGTTCGACCTGCAGGCGGGTGTTCATCTCCATGAACCAGATGCGGTCGGCCTTCAGCCCGTCCGAGGCGTCAGCGATGAACTCGATGGTGCCGGCGCCCTCGTAGTTCACGGCCTTGGCGGCCTTGATGGCGGCGTCGGTGACGGCCTTGCGGGTGGCGGCGTCCATGCCGGGGGCAGGGGCCTCCTCGATCACCTTCTGGTGGCGGCGCTGCAGGGAGCAGTCGCGCTCATAAAGGTGGACGACGGTGCCATGTATGTCCCCGAACACCTGCACCTCGATGTGGCGCGGGCGGGTGATGTATTTCTCGATCAGGACGCGGGGGTCGCCGAAGGAGGACTGGCCCTCGCGCTGGGCCGAGGCGAGGCCGTCGGCGAAGTCCTCGGCCCTGTCGACCTTCTTCATCCCCTTGCCGCCACCACCGGCGACGGCCTTGATCAGGACCGGATAGCCGATGGCGTCGGCCTCGGTCTGCAGGCGGGCCAGCGACTGGTCCTCGCCGAGATAGCCGGGCGTGACCGGCACCCCGGCCGCGATCATCAGGGATTTGGCGGCGTCCTTCAGACCCATGGCGCGGATGGCGGCGGGCGGCGGGCCGATCCAGACCAGACCGGCGGCCATGACGGCCTCGGCGAAGTCGGCGTTCTCGGACAGGAAGCCGTAGCCGGGATGGATGGCCTCGGCGCCCGTGGCCCTGGCGGCGGCGAGCACCTTCGCTGCGTCCAGATAGGACTCGCGCGCCGGGGCCGGGCCGATCAGGACGGCCTCATCGGCCTCGCGGACATGCAGGGCCTCCGCATCGGCTTCGGAATAGACGGCGATGGTCCGGATACCCATGCGGCGGGCGGTCCGGAACACGCGGCAGGCGATCTCGCCACGATTGGCGACCAGGACGGAGGTGAACATGGGTCGGTTCTAGATGCGAGCGGGGATGAGTGGCTAGTGATTAGTGGTTAGTGGTTGGCTTGCACCTGCGAGGCCGCGATGACGGCGTCGCCCTTCCGCCGGACAAGGAACTGCAACGACTAATCACTAATCACTCGCCACTAACCACTTCTTCTACTCCGCCCAGCGCGGCTTCCGCTTCTCGAGGAAGGCTCCGACCCCCTCCTGGCCCTCGGGCGAGACGCGGGCGCGGGCGATGCGTCTGGCGGTCTCTTCCATCAGGCCGTGGTCGATACGCTGGCCGCTGACATGGTTCACGAGCCGCTTGGCGTCGCCGACAGCACCCGGGGCGCAGGCCTTCATGCGATCGGTGAAGCCGGCGATGAAGCCGTCGATCTGGTCGGCGCTGTCCAGCACCTGACCGACCAGGCCGAAACCCATGGCCGCCTCGGCGTCGAACAGGTCTGCGGTCATGAACAGGGCGCGTGCCGTGCGGGCCCCCACGGCCTCGATGACATAGGGGGCGATGGTCGCCGGGATCAGGCCCAGTTTGACCTCGGAGAAGGCGAATTTGGTTCCCTTGACCGCCACGGCCATGTCGCAGGCCGCGACGATTCCGGCCCCGCCGCCCATGGCCGCGCCCTCGACGATGGCGCAGGTCAGGGCCGGGATCTCGTGCAGGGCCTTGAGCATCTTCGCCAGCCCCATGGCGTCGTCGCGGTTGTCGCTTTCGGACCAGCGGACGGCGTCGGCCATCCAGGCCAGGTCGGCCCCGGCGCTGAACGTCCCGCCGGCCCCGCGGATGAAGACCACGCGCACATGGTCCGCGCCCTGCAGGGTCTCGAAGGCCTCATAGAGGGCGGCGATGGTCGGGGCGTCGAAGGCGTTGCGCCGGTCCGGACGGTTGATGGTGATGAAGACCACGCCGTCGGCGGTGGAGTCGATCCGGACCAGATCGTCATTGGCGTCCGGTGCCGGATCGGTCAGCAACGGATGGGCGATCGCGTTGATCTCTGCGGCCTCGCCCGGGGTAATGTCGAGCGCATTCAGTTCGGCGTCGGTCGGCTGGCTCATGGCAGGTCCTCTTGAAGCTGTGCGTCTCTAACGCATCACCCGGCAAATCGCATTGCTCTGCCTCAAAGATCACAGTTATCTTGACAGGAGAACGCGGTTCGTTTTGATGACCGAAGGGTTAATCAGGGTCGTCCCAGGGACGAAATCTCCGCATGACGCAGGCATCCGCCCCCCGCAATCGCAAACCGGCCAGGCTGACGCCGGCCAAGTCGAAACTGGCCGCCGAGATTCGCGAGCAGCTCAGGGCCCAGGGCGGGGCGGCCCATCGCGATGTGGTCATCGGGCGCATCCTGCAGAGCAAGGGCGTCCAGGGTCCGGCCGCGGAACGCACCCGTCGCGCCCTGCTGTCGGCTTTCGAACTGCATAGGAACCCGACCCCGGACGGCGAAGCGCCGCGCCTGTTCGACCTGCCGCTCGGCCCGGACTCCTACCGCTGGGCGCTGGACGAGCCGGTGCGGCCGACGATTACATTCTGAACACGCCGAACGTCGTCTCCGGGATCGGGGCGTTCAGGCTGGCCGAGATGGCCAGTCCCAACACATCGCGTGTCTGAACCGGGTCGATGACGCCGTCGTCCCAGAGGCGAGCGGTGGCGTACCAGGGACTGCCTTCATCCTCGTATTTCGCGCGGATCGGGGCCTTGAAGGCCTCGGCCTGGTCGGGGGTCCAGCTGTCGGCGTCGCGGTGGACGGTGGCCAGAACGGCCGCGGCCTGCTCGCCGCCCATGACGCTGATCCGGCTGTTGGGCCAGGTGAACAGGAAGCGCGGGGCGAAGGCGCGGCCGCACATGCCGTAGTTGCCGGCCCCGAAGCTGCCGCCGATCAGGACGGTGAATTTGGGCACCTCGGCCGAGGAGACGGCGGTGACCAGCTTGGCCCCGTTCTTGGCGATGCCCTCGGCCTCGTATTTGCCGCCGACCATGAAGCCCGAGATGTTCTGCAGGAAGACCAGTGGAATCTTCCGCTTGCAGGCCAGTTCGATGAAATGGGCCCCCTTGAGCGCGCTCTCCGAGAACAGCACGCCGTTGTTGGCCAGGATGGCGACCGGATAGCCCCAGATGCGGGCGAAGCCGCAGACCAGGGTGGTGCCGTACAGGGCCTTGAACTCGTCGAACTCCGAGCCGTCGACCAGGCGGGCGATGACCTCGCGCACGTCATAGGGGGCGCGGACGTCGTCGGGGATGAGGCCGTACAGCTCTTCCGCGTCGAAAGCCGGGGCGCGGGGCTCGCGCACGTCCATCTCGACCGACTTCACCGTGTTCAGACTGTCGACGATGGTGCGGACGATCTCGAGTGCGTGTTCGTCGTTCTCGGCGACATAGTCGACCACGCCGGACCTGCGGCCGTGGGTCTCTGACCCGCCCAGTTCTTCGGCGGAGATGACCTCGCCCGTGGCGGCTTTCACCAGCGGCGGGCCGGCCAGGAAGATGGTGCCCTGGTTGCGGACGATGACGCTCTCGTCCGACATGGCCGGGACATAGGCGCCGCCGGCGGTGCAGGAGCCCATCACACAGGCGATCTGGGGGATCGACTTCGCCGACATCCGCGCCTGGTTGAAGAAGATGCGGCCGAAATGGTCGCGGTCGGGGAAGACCTCGGCCTGGTGGGGCAGGTTGGCCCCACCGGAATCGACCAGATAGACGCAGGGCAGGCGGTTCTGCTCGGCGATTTCCTGGGCGCGCAGGTGCTTCTTCACCGTCATCGGGAAATAGGCGCCGCCCTTCACCGTCGGATCATTGGCGACGATCATGACCTCGCGGCCCGAGACCCGGCCGATGCCGCAGATCATGCCGGCACCGGGGGCTCCGTCCGGATCCTTCGCATCGCCGTACATGCCGTTGGCGGCCAGCTGGCCGATCTCGAGGAAGGGCGAGCCGGGGTCCAGCAGCCGTTCGACCCGGTCGCGGGGCAGCAGCTTGCCGCGTGAGACGTGGCGGTCGCGGCTGGCGTCCGATCCGCCCCGCGCGGCCTTCGCCACTCGCGCGTGCAGTTCGTCGCGGAGGGCCCGATTGTGGGCGTCGAGCGCCTTGAAGGCGGGGCTGTGCGGGTCGATGGCGGAGGTCAGCTTGGGCATGGGACTGGTTTAAGGCGGTTCCGGCCAACGCTCCATACCAAATAGCTTTCGTCATTCCGGGCGGAGGCTCGCGTAGCGAGCTGCAGACCCGGAACCCAGCGGTGCCGAAGCGCAGCGAAGGCGATGGTTCGGCGAGCCGCGCTCCCGACAGGTTCGCGCTGTCGCGCGCCGCTGGGTTCCGGGTCTCCGCTGCGCTTCGCCCGGAATGACGAAAGCTGGGCGAGCATGGCCCGCCTTATGCCGCCGCGAAGCAAATCCGGTTGACGCGGAACCTGTGCCATGGCCTGTCCCGCCTCCCATGATCGGCTTCAACGTCCAGACCCGCGCGACCCTGAAGGACCTGCTGCAACTCGCGTGGCCGGTGGTGCTGGCACGCATCGGCATCATGACCATGGGGCTGACCGACGCGATCGTGGTCGGCAATTTCGCCAGCCGGGAACTGGCCTTCCATTCGCTGGCCTGGGCCCCCCATTCGATCATCGTGGTCACGGCCGTCGGCCTGCTGTTCGGCGTGCAGGTGATGACCGCGCGCGTGCTGGGCGAGGGCCGGCGCGAAGAGGTCGGAGCGGTGTTGCGGCGCGGGCTGGCCTATTCGCTGCAGCTCGGGGTGGCGGCCTGTATCGCCCTGATCTTCATCGGCCCCTGGGCGCTGGGCCAGATGAATCTGGGGGCGGGGCTGGCGGAAGGGGCGAGCCCCGCGCTGATCGTTCTGGCGCTTTCGATGCCCGCCTATCTGGTATCGGTGGCGGCCCAGTTCTTCCTGGAGGCCCTGGGCAGGCCCAAGCCCGGCATGGTTGCCATGTGGGTCGCCAACGGGGTGAACCTGGCGCTGAACCTCCTGCTGGTGCCGGACCTGCTGGGGATAGGGCTGGATGGAGCGATCGCGTCCTGCTGGGCGACGTTCTGCGCGCGTGCGGCCCTGGCGATCTTCCTTTTGACCTATATCGCCCGCCTGCCCGAGGCGCGGGCGCTGGGCGTGTTCAGGCGACCCCGGCCCGATCCGGCTGCAGCGCGTGAGCAGCGCAAGATCGGCTATGGCGGGGGCTCCTCCTATTTCATCGAGGTCACGGCCTTTGCGGCGATGACCTTCTTCGCCGGCCAGCTCGGCACCAACGAAACAGCGGCCTGGGCGATCGTGCTCAACGTCTCGGCCATCGTCTTCATGGTCCCCATGGGGATGTCGTCGGCGACGGCTGTGCTCGTGGGCCGGGCGCACGGCGCGGGCGACGGTCGTGCCGTCCTGAGGGCGGGGCTGGTCGGTATCGGTGTGGTGACGGCCCTGACCCTGATCGTGGCCGTGATCGTCTGGCCGTCGGCGGGTCTGATGGTCAGTGCCTATAACCGCGATCCGGTTCTGCTGGCCATCGCAGCGCCTGCCCTGGTGCTGGCGACGCTGTTCTTCGTGGCCGACGGGATTCAGGTGGTGGCGGCCCAGGCGAACCGGGCTGCGGGCGATGTCTGGTGGCCCACCATCATGCATTTCGTCGCCTACGGCGCAATCATGATGCCGCTGGGCTGGTGGCTGGCGCATACGCTCGGGGTGAACGGCCTGGTCTGGGCCGTGATCGTGGCCAGCCTTGTGTCATCGGTGCTGCTGACCGGGCGGTTCGTGCGGGTGGCGCGGCGGCTGGCACCGCAGGGATTAGGGATGAGGGATTAGGGATTAGGGGGCATCGGGGTTGCGATGTCCTCAAGCACTCGCCACTAACCATGGCCAATCCCTAATCCCTAATCCCTGGCCTCCATGTCCCGCATCCTCATCACCTCGGCCCTGCCGTACATCAACGGCATCAAGCATCTGGGGAACCTCGCCGGGTCGATGCTGCCGGCGGACGTCTATGCGCGGTTCAAGCGGGCGCAGGGGCATGAAGTGCTCTACATCTGCGCCACGGACGAACACGGCACACCGGCCGAGCTGGCCGCTGCGGCCGCCGGTCAGGACGTGCGCACCTATTGCGACGAACAGCATGAGGTCCAGAAGGCCGCGGGCGAGGCCTTCGGCCTCAGCTACGACTGGTTCGGCCGGTCGTCGAACGCGCCCAATCAGCGGCTGACCCAGCATTTCGCCGCGGTTCTGGAGAAGAACGGCCTGATCGAGGAGCGGGTCGACCGGATGATCTATTCGGTCGACGACGCCCGCTTCCTGCCCGACCGCTATGTCGAGGGCACCTGCCCACATTGCGGCCATGTCGGTGCGCGGGGCGACCAGTGCGACAACTGCGGGCGGCTGCTGGACCCGACCGACCTGATCGATCCGTATTCGGCGGTGTCGGGCTCGCGCAATCTCGAGGTCCGGGACACGCGGCACCTGTATCTGCTGCAGACCAAGCTGGCGGACCGGATCCGGGCGTGGATCGGCTCGAAGCATGACTGGCAGACCCTGGCCCGGTCGATCGCCCTGAAACATCTCGACGAGGGGCTGATCGACCGGGGCATCACCCGCGACCTGAAATGGGGCGTGCCGGTGGTGGGTCCCGACGGCGGCCCGCGTCCCGGCATGGAGGGCAAGGTCTTCTATGTCTGGTTCGACGCCCCCATCGAATACATCGGCGCGACCGAGGAATGGGCCGAGGCGACCGGGACCACCTGGCGCAACTGGTGGCGGACGGACGAGGGGGCGGACGATGTCCGCTACGTCCAGTTCATGGGCAAGGACAATGTCGCCTTCCACACCGTCAGCTTCCCGGCGACCATCCTCGGCTCCGGCGAGCCCTGGAAGACGGTTGATACGCTGAAGGCCTTCAACTGGCTGAACTGGTACGGCGGGAAATTCTCGACCAGCCAGAAGCGCGGTGTCTTTATGGACCAGGCCCTGGAGCTGCTGCCCGCCGACTACTGGCGCTGGCACCTGACGGCCTATGGGCCCGAGCATTCCGACGCGGCCTTCACCTGGGAGCAGTTCCAGTCGACGACGAACAAGGACCTGGCCGATGTACTGGGCAATTTCGTCAACCGCATCGTGAAGTTCGCCGAGAGCAAATTCGACGGCGTGGTGCCGGACGCGGGCGAGCCCGGGCCGCTGGAAGCCAAGCTGGAGGCCGATCTGCGCGCCGGCATCGCCGAGGCCACGGCCCAGTTCGAGGCCATGGAGTTCCGCAAGGCCGCCGTGGCCCTGCGCGCCGTCTGGGTGCTGGGCAATGAGTATCTGCAGGAGGCCGCTCCCTGGACGGCCTACAAGACCGATGTCGAGCGGTCGGCGGTCGGCGTGCGCACCGGTCTGAACCTGGTCGCCCTTTTCGCACGTCTGGCCGCGCCGGTGATGCCGCATTCGGCCGTGAAGATCGGGGCCGCTGTCGGGGCGACAGACCTGAGCTGGCCGACGGCGGATGAACCTCTGCTGGACGCCCTGCCGCGCGGTCAGACGGTCGCGGCAGCGGGGGTGCTGTTCACCAAGATCGAGGACACGCAGGTGGCCGAGTGGTCCGAACGCTTCGGCGGCGCGGACGCCTGACCATGGATCGGTCGGCCGCCCTCGTCAGGCTGCTGGCCGAGGATCAGGCCGAGGATCGCGCGGTGTCGGCGGGCGAGCCCGCCTGGGTCGCCCTGCGAGTGCGGGACCGGGCACGCCGCGAAGCGGTCATGGCCCTGCTGGCGGAGGGCTGGCCGGAGGATGCGGACGCCCTCCATGCCGCCGCCTGGATCATGAACCACGGCGATCTGTCGGAGGAGGCGGCCCTTGGCAGCCGTCTGGCCGCCCGGGCCGCGGCGCTGGGCCATACCGGCGCGCGCTGGCTGGCGGCGGCTGCGCTGGACCGGTCGCTGATGTATGCCGGCCTGCCCCAGAAATACGGCACCAACATCGTGCCCGACGGCGTCGGCTGGCGGCTCTGGGACGTCGATCCGGCGACCACGGACGCCGAGCGTCTGGCCAATGACGTGCCGCCCCTTGCCGATATGCAGGCGCGTGCGGCGGCAATCACCGCGCCCCAGCCCGATCCGGCCCTTGCGCCGGACTGGCTCAGGTCGGCGATGCGCCGCCGGGGGACGCTGCCGCCGGAGTGACCGTCACCGGTGGCGGTGCTTCCGCCGCAGGCTCGGCGGGCAGGCCCTTGAGGAATTTGGCCTTCTCCTTCTCGCTGATGTCGAGGAAGGCCGGGGCCGAGGCGTTGAAGGCGTCCATCCGGTCGGTCCGCACGATCACCGACCGCGCGCCGTCCCAGATCATGTGCACGGCGACATAGAGGACGATCACCAGGCCGAGATAGCCGATCCAGCGGTGTTTGGTCAGAAGCTTGGCGATGAAGGTCGCGGCCACACCCATCAGGGCGATGGACAGAACCAGACCGAAGACCATGATCCACGGGTGTTCATGCGCGGCGCCGGCGACGGCCAGGACGTTGTCCAGCGACATGGTGACGTCGGCGATCATGATCTGGATCAGGGCGGCGGCGAAGGTCTTGCGCGGGATGCCCAGGGCCTCGGGCGGCGGGCCTCCGCCGTGGTGGGCGGACAGGGCGGTTTCCAGCTCGGCCTCGGCCTCGGCCTGGTCGTGCGTCCTCTGCTCCTGCAGTTCGCGCCACATCTTCCAGCAGACCCACAACAGCAGGATGCCGCCGGCGAGCAGCAGGCCGATGATGGCCAGCAGCTGCACGGTGATCAGGGCGAAGCCGATGCGCAGGATGACGGCCGCGGCCAGGCCGATCAGAATGGCCTTCTTGCGCTGTTCGGGTGCGAGGGCGGCCGCCGCGAGGCCGACGGCCACGGCATTGTCGCCGGCCAGCACCAGATCGATCATCAGCACCTGGCCGAGGGCTGCGGCCTGGCTGGCGAATTCGGGAGACGAGAGGAATTCCATGACGCGCGTCTAAGGCAGGGGGTGGGGCAGGATCAAGCGATGATCGGCAAGGCGGTCACGACCGCTGCTTCCGGTTGGCCTCATAGAGGGCCACAGCGGCGGCATTCGAGACGTTGAGGCTCTCGAACCCGCCGGGCATCGGAATCTTCGCCAGCACATCGCAATGCTCCGCCACCAGCCGGCGAATGCCGTCGCCTTCCGAGCCCATGACCAGGACGGTCGGGCGGTCGTCGAGCGCCTGTTCCAGCGTCAGCTCGGCCGAGCCGTCGAGACCGACGGCCCGCCAGCCCATGTCGGCGAGGGTTTCAAGCGCCCGGCTGAGATTGGTCACGCGGGCGCAGGGCAGACGTTCGGTGGCCCCTGCCGAGGCCTTGGCCAGGGCCCCGGCGAGGGCGGGTGAGTGGCGGTCCTGCACGACGATGCCTTTCGCGCCGAAGGCCAGGGCCGAGCGGAAGATGGCCCCGACGTTCTGCGGATCGGTCAGCTGGTCCAGCATGACGATGACGCCGCCGTCCCCGGCGATGTCCGCCAGCGCCACGCCCTCCAGCGGCTGGACCTTGAAGGCCAGACCCTGATGCACCGCGCCGGGCGGCAGCATCCGGTCCAGGGCCTGGGCCTCGATGATTTCGATCCTGTGCCCATTGGCCAGTTTGTCCCGCTCAAGCTCGGCGGCACGGTCGGCGGTCGCCAGCAGACGGCCCATGCCCTTGCGGGCCGGATTGGCCAGGGCGGCGATGACCGGATGGCGGCCCCAGACGAAATTGTCGGCGTCCGCCTTGGCACGCGACGGGCGCGGCGCGGAATCAGAGAAGGCTTTCGGCTTGGGATTGGGGTTCCAGCCGCCGCGGTCCGGACCGCCCGCAGAGGGACCCTTGCCACCCCCTCCGGAGCCGCCCGGACGGGTCGCGGACCGGTCCCCGAAGACCGGCTTTTTGCCCGATTTCCGGTCGTTGCGTTCTGGATTTCTCGACACTATAAGACGCCCTCCGATTTGGAGCCCAGAGGGCTTTCGGGTCTGGCGCCCCTCCTAAACCAGGCGACGCGGGACACCGAGAGCTTTTGTTGTTTCGTCGACCGAAAGGTCGCCGGCGCATCGGTCCGACGGTTCGAGAACGCGCTGGGGGAATGTCCCGAGTGGCAAAGGGGGGGGACTGTAAATCCCCTGCGTAAGCTTCGCAGGTTCGAGTCCTGCTTCCCCCACCACGCGGTTTCGAAACGACGGTCCGGACCCCATATCGGGTCGGCGGTCGAAGGCTTTCGGGCCTGAGGCCGTCTCCGCGCGGGTATAGTACAATGGTAGTACAGCAGCCTTCCAAGCTGAATATGTCGGTTCGATTCCGTCTACCCGCTCCAGAATTTCGATGATCCACCCGCCCCCTTCCGGGCCACAGGAGTTTTGGCCATGGCCAAGGAAAAGTTCGAACGTAACAAGCCGCACTGCAACATCGGCACGATTGGTCACGTTGACCACGGCAAGACGACGCTGACGGCGGCGATCACGATGACGCTGGCGAAG
>VYLK01000427.1_pt1 | contig 14800 bp, 16 predicted proteins | sample 5114321 | NCBI WGS metagenome assembly VYLK01 (sample SAMN12291792, study PRJNA351875) | freshwater metagenome | isolation source: freshwater lake | place: USA: Michigan, MSU2 Lake | collected 2011-08-16
CTTGGGCTAGAGGCAGGCCATGCAAACTGCCCTCCTTATTCTCGGCCCCACGGCTTCGGGCAAGACCGCCTATGCCATTGATGCTGCTATCAAGCAAAATGGCGAAGTCATCAACATGGACTCGATGCAAGTCTATGCAGACCTCGAGATTTTGACGGCAAGGCCCAGCGTGGCCGAAATAGGCGACGTGCCGCATCATTTGTTCGGCCATATCGATGGAGCCGTCGCTTACTCAACTGGGGTTTGGCTGGCAGAAGCCGAGGCCGCCATTGCTGATATTCAAGCGCGCGGTCGCAGGCCCATTCTCGTGGGCGGCACAGGCCTTTATGCGCATGCTTTGACGCAAGGGCTCGTACCGACCCCACCTGTCCCGCCAGACGTGCGCGCTTCGACTCGCAGACTGGTCGGGGCTGATCCGCGTGCAGCACACGCACGCCTGTTGCAGGTGGACCCAAAAGCGGCCCGGAAGATTGAACCCAAGGACGCGGTGCGCATTGCGCGCGCCTTAGAGGTTTTTGAAGCTACAGGCAGGCCGTTGTCCGACTGGCACCAAGACCCCCAGCCGCCAGTTCTGGCGCAAGGGAATTGGGAGGGCATTGCGCTAATGCCAGACCGCGAAGTCCTTTATGCCCGCATTGAGGCGCGCTTTGAACGCATGATGGAAGATGGCGGCCTCAATGAAGCCCATGCGCTCTACCAGCGCAGGCTGGAGCCGGATTTGCCGGTGATGAAGGCTGTTGGCATGCCTGGGCTGATTGATTTCTTTGAGGAGCAATGTGGCTATGGCGAAGCCATATCGCGCTCCATCCTCGACAGTCGCCATTATGCCAAGCGGCAAATGACCTGGATCCGGAACCGCGCGGCGGACTGGAAGGTCATTCCTGTATGAGCGAAGCCAAGACCTTGGATGTCGCCGCGGCCTATGATGTCTGGGCACCCAGCTATGATGGCTACGACAATCCGATGGTCTATGCGGCTGGCCAAGCCCTTAGCCAAGCAACGCTCGCCCTCGCACAGAAGACAATTTTGGAGTTTGGTTGTGGCACGGGGCGCAATCTGGCGGCTTTTGCAGCGCGCGGGGCGTCAAATCTGATTGGCTTTGATTTTTCCTCGGCCATGTTGGCAGAGGCGCGCAAACGGGATGGCAATTGGACCCTGTTTAAAGCGGACATGAGCGCGCCGATTCCGCTGCCCGATCAGAGTGTGGATTTCATCTTGTTCTCGTTGACGCTGGAACATGTCGCAGACTTGGTGCCACCCTTACAAGAAGCTCGTCGCCTGTTGCGGACCGGCGGTGTGATCAAGATTGTCGAAATCCATCCTTTCTTGTCGCTAAACGGCATATCGGCGCATTTCAAAACCGCGGATGGCCAAGAAGTCATTATGCCTGCTTTTGCGCATCCATTTCAGGACTGGTTAGCAGCCTTTGATCAGGCAAGCCTGCGCGTCGCTGGCCTTAAAGAATGGCAAGCCCGCGACTTCGGCAGAGATGCGCCCGCTAAGATTTTGCGTCGTGGCTTGGATTGGCCGTGGGTGGTCGACTGGACTTTATCCCCTGCCTGAAGTGGCTTTGGCCATTGCGCTTTTCCCGACATTGTCGCAACACACTCGCCAAAGGTTCGTAAAGGGCCGCCAATCAACAGCTCAAGGGGAAAGCCATGTCTGGTCCATTAACTGGCGTCAAAGTCGTCGAATTTGAAGCAATCGGTCCGGGACCTTTTTGCGGCATGTTGCTGTCCGACTTAGGGGCAGACGTCATCCGCATTGATGGCCCACGGTCGCGCTCCGGTGGCGGGGCGAAGGACGTAACGGGGCGCGGACGTCGCTCGATCAGCCTTGATCTTAAAAACCCAGACGATGTTGAAACCTGCCTGAAGCTCTTGGAACAGGCCGATGCCATGCTGGAGGGCTATCGCCCTGGGGTTTTGGAAAAGCTGGGCCTTGGGCCTGATGTCGTCTTGGCGCGCAACCCCAAGCTTGTCTATGGTCGCATGACCGGCTGGGGCCAATTTGGTCCCTTGGCAAAGGCTGCAGGCCACGACCTCAATTATATCGCGTTGACCGGGGCCCTGTGGGCGACAGGCCGGCAGGGGGAGCCGCCAGCACCGCCTCTCAATCTGATTGGTGATTACGGCGGTGGCGCGCTTTATCTCGCTTTTGGTCTTCTGGCCGGTGTCATCCATGCCCGTACCACAGGTGAAGGCCAAGTGATCGACGTGGCGATGACTGATGGCGCAGCCTCGCTGACGTCTATGTTCTGGGGCATGCGCGCCAGCGGTATGTGGCAGGACACACGCGATGCAAACCTGCTCGACGGCGGCGCACATTTCTATGATTGCTACGAGACCAGCGACGGCAAATGGGTATCCATTGGCTCCATCGAACCGCAATTCTATGCGCTTCTTTTGCAGCAGGCCGAAATCACAGATCCCGCCTTCCAAAACCAGTTTGACCGCGCCAATTGGCCGGTTTTGTCGGAAAAGATCGCTGCCATTTTCAAGTCCAAGACACGTGATGAATGGACGGCCATCATGGAAGGCACTGACGTGTGCTTTGCGCCCGTTTTGAGTTGGGAAGAGGCTGCCCAGCATCCGCACAATGTGGCGCGTCAGACCTTTGTGGAAGTCGACGGCGTTACTCAGCCTGCTCCTGCACCGCGCTTCTCCAAAACGCCGGGCACCATTCGCTCGGTCGCGCCAAAGCCCGGCCAGCATAGCCAAGACATTTTGGCCGACTGGGGCATCTCTTCATGAGTGCTTTGGAAGGAACGACCGGGCGCCGCCGCATTTATCTAATGCGTCACGGCCATGTTGATTATGGCTCACGCGAAGTGGTCAAGTCGCAAGACCCCACCATTGCGCGCTTGACGCCACTCGGCAAAGAGCAAGCCAAAGCGGCGGCGGCGGCCTTTGCCCATGTGCCCTTGGATATAGCGATCTGTTCTGGCCTACGCCGCACGCGCGAGACGGCAGAGATTGTGCTGTCCCAGCACGTCTCGCCACCCGTGTTGGAAGATGAGCCCGGCCTAACAGAGCTCCACTCCGGCAAGTTCATCCCGTTTGCGACGCGCGAAGAATTAAGCGCTTATTTGACCTTCACGTTCGAGCAGGCAGGCCAAGAAGGGGCAACTTTCTTTGAAGGCGGCGAGTTGTTCGCCGATGCTTATGCGCGTGCGGTAGCCTCGATTGAAGCCTTGCTGCACCGTCCGGGCTGGAGCAGCGCGCTGGTTGTCGCCCATGAAGGCATCAACCGGCTATTACTGGGTTGGATGTGCGGGGCAGGGCCGTCGGCTTCGCTGCCGTTTGAACAGGACTTGGCCTGCGTCAACGTGCTCGACTTTGATCTCGTACCCGAAGAGGGCGACAACCCAATCAGCCGGATTGAGCGCCGCATCATCAAAGCCACCAATGTCACGCCCTATGGCTGGCTAAAGGCAGGCATGCATCAAACCAGCTTTGAGGCGATCTTTACCGCGCCAGAGCTTGAGGATGAGGTGGAGGGCTAGCGCCCCCTCAATCCCCCGGCGTACGCACTGCTGGCACACCGCGTTCCAGATAACGAATGGCCGTCATCACATGGGTGCGGACGCCGATGGGCAATACGTCTTCATTGGTGTCGAAATTGGGTGCGTGATTGACGGTCCATTGCGATGCTGGCACGCCAGCTTTGCTGACCCCCAAATGATAAAACACGCCCGGAATCACGGCTTGGTAGTCTGCAAAATCTTCAGCGCCAGTAATGGGCGGACGGTTGATGTTGACCTTGCCGGTTCCGGCTGCTTCTTCCAAAGCGGCCTGAGTGGCCCGTGCTAAATTCGGGTCGTTAAAGGTGACATTATTACCGCCATATGGGTCGCCGCTGTTGAAGGCAATCTTGGCCTCAGCGCCATAGGCGGCGGCGAGCGACACCACCGTTTTCTCCATCTTATTCTTAATGTCTTGTCGCTGGGTATTGTCAAAGGTACGCAATGTGCCGCCCATTTCCAGCGCGTCTGGAATGATGTTGTAGCGCACGCCACCATGAACCATGGCAGTCGTGATGACAGTCGGTGTCGCCGTTACGTCAACGGTGCGGGCTGCTAAGCGGTTGAAGTCTTGGATGATGGCAGCTTGCAGCGACATGATGTCGATCCCGGCCCAAGGTGCGGCACCATGGGTCTGCTTGCCCTTGATGAAGACTTGGAACTTATCCGATGCCGCCATAAAGCCACCCGGACGATAATGGATAGTACCTGGTGGGCCCGGGAAGACATGCAGACCGAAAATCGCCGATGGCGCTGGGTTTTGCAGCGCACCTTCTTCGATCATTAGCGACGCACCGCCCTTTTCACCTGGAGGTGCACCCTCTTCGGCGGGCTGGAAGATAAAGACGATGGTCCCGGGGATCCGGTCTTTCATTTTGGCGAGGACTTCAGCCGCCCCCATCAGCATGGCGGTATGGGCGTCATGGCCACAGGCATGGGCAACGGGGACCTTATTGCCGAGATACTCACCCACGGCTTTGGAGGCAAAGGGCAGGCCAGTAGCTTCTAGCACAGGCAAAGCGTCCATATCGGCGCGCAACGCGACAACAGGGCCGGGGCGACCACCGCGCAGGACGGCAACAACCCCTGTCTTGGCCACATTTTCGCGCACTTCAAGCCCGAGTGACTTCAGATGCGCGGCGACCAAGGCACCCGTACGAAATTCGCGATTAGAAAGCTCTGGATGCTCATGAATATCGCGCCGCCATGCCACCACCTTGGTCGCCATCGCGTCTGAAGCCGCATTGATCTCCGCTGCCGAAATTGGCGCTGGAGCCTTCGCGGCTGAAACCATGGAAAGAGCCAAGAGAAGGCTCGCGATGCGGGTGGGGGTGAGGTTTTTCATCATGAGATCGTTAAGTGGAACCAGCATTCTGTCAACCTTATGCTTGGCCCTTGAAACCAGCCAAGACAGTGTGATGACTGGTCCATCGCCAAAACTGCGATAGACTGCGTTGAAACACAGAATTTATCGGGGAAATGGCCATGGCGATCGACTTTGCAGAAGCTGCTGACAAAGCCAAAGCAATCAATCCAGCACCGGCACTAAAGGGCGTCCATCATAGCGCCTTTCGCTGTCGTGACGCCGAGGAGACGCGTAAATTCTACGAGGATATTCTTGGCCTGCCCCTGAAAGCTGCGCTGGTGTTTGAGGAAGAACCGGGCTCTGGCCGCCCGATCCCTTACATGCATCTGTTCTTTGAATTGGGTGACGGCAATTATGTCGCGTTCTTCGATGTCCCTGAAGGTGCCCATAGCGGCAAGTTCAAGATGAAATGGGGCATGGACCTGCATTTCGCGATGGAAGCCGAAAGTCACGCCACCATGATGGCATTTAAGGAGCGGCTGGACCAAGCGGGCGTCCCCTGCTTTGGCCCGATTGACCATCATTTTGTCCACTCGATCTATTTTTACGATCCCAATGGCATCAATGTCGAAATCACCTGCCGCGATCCCAAGCATGATGAGATTATGGCCGAAGAATCCGCCAATGCTGCAGAAATCATGGCGGCTTGGACGGCACGGACAGCCGCACAGAAAGCCCTAAACGCGGCGCAAAAGACTTAATTCCATTCCTGCTGGAGCTATCATGTCCCTAATCTACCTCGTGCGTCATGCAGAGCCTGCCGCCACATGGGGTGCCCACCCCAATCCGGGCCTCTCTGAGCTTGGCCACAAGCAGGCTGAGGCTGCCGCCATCCGCTTAGAAGAGGTTGGGGCCAAGCATCTGATCACCTCACCCTTAACACGGTGCCAAGAAACGGCGCAGCCAAGCTCGGCTGCTTTGGGGTTCACCCCACACATTGAACCGCGCGTAGCTGAAATCCCGGTCCCAGCCCATGTGACCGATCATCGTGATTGGCTGACGAGGGTGATGAGCGGGTCTTGGCAGGATGGCCATGTAGATCAGGGGCTGCGCGACTGGCGTGACCAGATTGGCCAAGCCTTGTTGGAACTCACCCAAGACACTTTGGTTTTTTCGCACTTTGTCGCCATCAATGCGGCCGTGGGTCTTGCGACTAAATCCGACACCGTGACCTGCTTTAAACCCGGCCATGCATCGGTCACGATCTTGCGAAGCGCGGGAGGTGTCTTAACCGTTGAAAGCCTCGGCGAAGAGGCCCCAATCCGCCTCACCTAAATGTTAGCCCTGTCACAAGGGCGTGAGATCGCGGCAATGTGTCAAGTTTCATTGCCGCAGAGGTCTCTGGCATGCTAACTCCCGCGCCTTGCTGCGGTTTGCCTTGCCATTCGGGTTAGGCGTCCCCACCTGCAGCGCACTGTTCAACTGCCTACTCTGTCTTTCTGTCAGAAACTTTGAGGTCCCCATGTTTTCCACCCCCGCTTATGCTCAAGCTGCCGGCGCTGCGGCCCCAGCAGGCCCAGAAGTCATTATGATGCAACTCTTGCCACTCGTGATGATTTTGGTGGTATTTTATTTCCTTCTGATCCGTCCTCAGCAAAAGCGTATGAAGCAGCATACTGAAATGTTGGGCGCGATCCGTCGTGGCGACAGCGTAATCACCTCGGGTGGGATCATCGGTAAAGTGACCAAAGTGGCTGACGACGAATTGACCGTCGAAATCGCGCCAAATGTCGCGGTGCGCGTGGTCAAGTCGACGGTGAGCCAAGTGCAAGGCAAGAGCGAGCCTGTCGTCGCCAATGACGCTAAATCCTAATTGAGATCAGTGCGGACCCGTCTTTAAAGGGTCTGCTTCTGCCGAAGGGCTAGATAGACGTGTTACATGTTGCGCGCTGGCGGGTTCTCGCCGTTATCATCGTTTCCCTCCTGGGCTTGATTTTCGCCCTGCCGAATGCCCTGCCGCAGTCGGTGCGAGATTCGATGCCGAGCTTCTTGCCGAGCAAGACCGTCAATCTGGGTCTCGACCTTCAAGGCGGCTCCTATCTGATGTTCGAGGTGGAGAGCCAAGTCGTCTATAAGGCCCGCTTAGAAACCGTCGCCGATGACCTCGTCCGCGAATTGCGGGGCCAAAAGCGGCCCGGCGAACTTGGTGCTGCTAAAACACCGATTTTGTTCGCCGGTCGTGGGCTTACGCCAGATGGCCAAGTTGCACGCGTCACGATCCAAAACGCGGCTGACGTCCAAGAAGCGATCAAGCGCATCCAAACGCTTGCTTCCCCGGTAATTGGCTTAGCCGGACCTACCGGGCGCAATGACCTTGATGTCAAAGCCGCCCCCGGCAATGTCATCGAAATCCGTTTGACGGAAGAGGCCAAAGTGGCCATGACGCGCCGCGCGGTCAGCCAGTCGATCGAAGTGATCCGTCGCCGGATCGACGAAACCGGCACCAAAGAACCCGCCATCACCCGCCAAGGCGTCGACCGGATTGTGGTGCAGGCCCCGGGCGAGAGCGATCCTGAAAAGCTGAAGCGTTTGGTCGGCCAGACCGCGCGTTTGACGTTCCAAATGGTGGATGAATCTGTCCCCCCCGCAGAAGCCGCTGCCGGACGTATCCCGCCGGGGTCTGTGCTTTTGGAACAACCCGGTCAGCCGGGTGAGCCGTTTGTTCTCGTGCGTCGCCGCGCGCTCGTGACTGGCGATAATTTGACCAAGGCAGACCCTGGCTTTGACCAACAATCGGGTGAGCCTGCCGTGACCTTCCAATTTGATGGCACGGGGGCACGCGCGTTTGCCCGCGCATCGACGGAAAATGTCGGCAAGCGCTTTGCGATTGTACTCGATGATAAGGTCCTGTCGGCACCATCCATCCGTGAGCCCATCTTGGGTGGCAATGGTCAGATTACGGGCAGCTTCACGATCGAAAGCGCCAATGAGCTAGCGACCTTGCTGCGGGCAGGGGCTTTGCCTGCACCGCTGAAAGTGATGGAGCAACGCACAGTTGGCCCTGAATTGGGTCGTGATTCGATCAATGCTGGCGCGACCGCTGGTGTTATCGCCATGTTATTGATCGTCGTCTTCATGATCTTGGCCTATGGCTTTATCTTTGGTGGCATCGCGATCTTGGCGCTGACGATAAACCTGATCTTGATCTTGGCAGCGATGACTGCTGTAGGTGCGACGCTAACGCTGCCGGGTATTGCTGGTCTGATCCTGACAATTGGTGCTGCAGTCGACGCCAACGTGTTGATCTATGAACGTATGCGTGAAGAAGAATTGGCAGGCCGTTCGACGGCTTTAGCAATTGATGCGGGCTTTAAGCGCGCCATCGTTACCGTGATGGACGCCAACGTCACCGCGCTGTTGACTGCGTTGATCCTCTTCTACTTTGGTGCAGGCCCCGTGCGCGGCTTTGCTTGGACCCTCTCCATCGGCGTGATCACGTCGCTCTTTACCGCCATCCTGATGACGCAGGTTCTGGTTGCTGCCTGGTATCGGCAGACCAAACCTAAGCGCCTGCCGATCTGAGGAATACGAACATGAAATGGCCCTTTATCAAGCTCATCCCCAAGAATACAAAGTTTGGGTTTGTTCGTTTTTCGATTCCTGCTGCCGTCGTGTCGGTGGTGCTGTGTATTGCCTCACTCGTATCCTGCTTCACCCTCGGCCTCAATTTTGGGATCGACTTTAAGGGCGGCACCGTCGTTGAAGCGGTTTGGGACAAGCCAATCAATCTGGCGCAAGTGCGCGAGCGGGTCGGTAATATGAATCTGCGCGATGTCGGCGTGCAAGACTTCCAAGAGCCAAACCAAGCGATGATCCGCTTTTTGCCACCTGAAGGGGCTGATGCTTCGGCAACAGTAGATTCCGTAAAGGCCGAGCTGCGCGCCATAATGCCGGGCGTAAAATTCCCCCGCGTTGAAGTGGTTGGGCCAAAGGTCTCAGAAGAACTGGGCACCAATGGTGCCTTGGCACTGGGCATCGCGATTATTCTGGTTGTGCTCTACATCTGGACCCGGTTTGAATTGCAAATGGGCTTTGGTTCCATTGTGGCCTTGGCGCACGACATTATTCTCACCTTGGGTTTTATGTCGATCACCCAGCTTGATTTCTCGCTCACCACGATTGCCGCACTTTTGACGATCATCGGCTATTCGATGAACGATACGGTGGTGGTGTTCGACCGCATGCGCGAAAACATGCGCAAATATAAGAAAATGTCTCTAGGCGATATCATCGACTTATCGACCAATGAGACGCTGTCTCGCACGATTATTACGGCTTTGACCACCTTCTTGGCGTTGTTGGGCCTGACAGTGGTTGGTGGCGAGACGATGCAGGTCTTTACGGTAATCATGCTGTTCGGCGTGTTTATCGGTACCTATTCATCGATCTATGTCGCGGCACCTGTCTTGATCTTGTGGCCACCAAAGCGCGGCGCAGAGAAAGCGGCCGCCAGAACCGAAGCGGACGCGCGGCCCTAATCACGATGCAGCTGGTCCCAGCAATAGGCAAAGGTCGTCCACTGATCACGGCTTATGGTGCAGGCGGGTTCCGCTTTGGTCTGGAAACGGGCGATAAGCGGATTGAAGGCTCCGTCCTAATATTGGCCGATACGCCCTCGGCTTGGGGCCCGCTCACGATGGCCAATCTGGCGGGCGCATCCTTGGCCGCACACTTTGGGCTGATCTTGGCCTTGAAAGGTGAGATTGAGTTCCTCTTATTTGGAACAGGTGCGGACATGTTGCCACCGCCTGTCGGCCTGCGCGACCTTCTAAAAGGTGCCGGCATTGGCTTAGAGATCATGCCAACGCCAGCGGCCTGTCGAACCTATAATCATTTAGCGACAGAGGGCCGTCACTTTGCAGTGGCAATGTTACCTGTAACGTGACATGGCGCTGAAATAGGCTACATAGAGCTCAATCTAGCCATCCGTACTTAAAGGGGAAACTATGGGCGCGCTTCTTTCTAACTTCAGAAACACATTCATCGTCAGTGCGGTGCTGGCCATCCTTTTGATCGCGGTCTTCGCAGGTCAGCCAAATAACACTTCGGGCAATATGCACGAATTGATGGGCCATGCTGCGATGCGCTGGTTGCACGTGTTCTTCGGCATCTTGTGGATTGGCCTGCTCTATTACTTCAACTTCGTACAAATCCGCACCATGCCGAAAATTCCCGATGAACTAAAGCCAGCCATTGGCAAGTTCATTGCACCAGAAGCGCTGTTCTGGTTCCGTTGGGCAGCTGTTGGTACTTTGGTAACAGGCATTCTGATTGCGTGGGCGCGGGGCTATTTGGTCTCTTCGCTGACTTTGAACGCTGCCCATGGCTTTGCCTTGGACGATGGCAGTGTGTTCATCGGCATCGGCATGTGGCTCGCCATCATCATGTTCCTCAATGTGTGGCTGGTGATCTGGCCAAATCAGAAAATTGCTCTGGGCTTGGTGGAAGCCCCAGCAGAAGCTAAGCCAAAGGCTGCGCGCACCGCGATGTTATTCTCGCGCACCAATATGTTGTTGTCGCTGCCCATGTTGGTAGCCATGACCATGCGTCAAACCATGTGGGGCTAAAGCCCAAACCATCCTCTGAAAGCGGCCCGCCTCCACGCGGGCCGTTTTTGTATGGGAGCCGCCATGATCACCCTTACTCCAGACATGATTGAACAAGCTGCCCAAGTCGCACCGGACCAAACCTTGGCGACGAGCTTTCTGGCACCAGAGGCGCGGGCCGGTATGATCGCGCTGATCCTGTTTACCCATGAAGTCGCCCGCGCCCGCCAAGCGGTCTCAGAGCCCATGTTGGCGGCTATTCGCCTGCAATGGTGGCGCGAGGCGCTGGACGAAATTTACACGGGCAAGACCGTCCGCGCCCAACCGACAGCACTTGCACTGGCTGAAGCCATCCGCGCCTTTAATCTGCCTCGGCCTTGGTTTGATGCCCTGGTAGATGCCTTCGGCGCAGAACAAGACGACGTGCCGTTTGAGACTTGGGCCAAGCTGGCCGACCATGGCGACCAGACCTATGGCAACTTCAACCGCTTGGCCTTGTTGATAGCTGGGGCACCAGCCATTTCCGCGCCTTTAGACCGGGTTGCCCGCCACGCTGGCATTCTGTGGCGCTTATGTGACCTCATGGCCCAATGGCCGCGTTGGACGCATCGGCGCCAGCTTTGGTTGCCGCTGGAAGCGCAAGCAGGCTTAGATATTGAAGCGACCTTTGGGGGCAAGACCAGCCGTGAACTGGCAATCGGCCTCCAGCAAGCGCATGATCATATCTTGGCGGCACGTAAGAGGGCCAATCAAGCCTGTGCAGAAGCCGCCTTTGGGCAGGCCTTCCCTGCTGTGGCCTATGCTGCACTGGGCTTTCCCTATGCCAAAGCCTTTAGGTCGCTGCGTGACCCTTTCCGGCAGGTGGCAAGCCTAAGCCTGCTAGAGCGCCAGTTCCGGCTTGTTTGGGCAGTTGCACGCCAGCGTCTCTAGAGCGTTGGTATTATTTCGCGGAGTCCAGCGGCGCGAGGTAAAGATAGATCGCCCGATGTCCGCCGCGATTGAGTGGTCCACCCAAGCGGCAATGCGTAACCTTCACATCGCGCACATAGGCGTGATCATGGGCAATTCCGACGAGCCCGAAGGCTTTGGTGACTGTCGCCCCCATAAAGCCACCGCACCGCACCCGCGTTACATTGCCATATTTACGGAACTGGCTCATCGCGCCGTCCCAAGGAGCCACACCAAAATCGCCCAAGACCGCGACGGGCCCATCTTGATCGCCAGCACGTACCGCCGCGCGGTTCAACTGAGACTCCCGGGCAGCGCCGACCCCTTGCCCGCCATTTGAAGGCGGCGGCAGGGTGGCGATAATGGTCAGGTCGCCTGCCGCTGTGCGCGTGATCGTGGGCTCACCTGGTGTCGTCGAGGACTGCCATCGCCCGCGCGACAATACCGCAATGCTGGTCGGATCCGAAAAATTGGGTCGTTCGATCACGTTCCAGCCTTGCGGCGGAGTCAAAATGCTTTCTGGAGCCTTGGCAATCAATATAAGGCCAGCCTTTTGGCGCTCCGCCTCGCGCAATACTTTCTCAAGCGCTTTGTCATCTCCGGCAACATTGGCCCAAGCCACAACCGCATTTGAAATCTGCCCGCCTTTCGGGGCGGTACCCAATGACGGTAAAACTACGAGCAAATTGATCAGGCCAACCAAAGCTGAGGCGATCATCATATTGCGGCCACGTACCAACGCCCACGATAGACCGGCAGCTAGCGCTAAGAGCGTCCAGTACCAGCGATAGCTAGACACCGCGTCAAACGGATAACCCAAGGGCGCTAGGAAGGACAGCAAGGTAAAAAACAGGCTGATAGCAAAGAGGGCGGTCCCGGCCACAGTGGCTGCCAGCTTTTGCGCAGCCCTTCGCCGTCCAGCCGGGCTGCGCTTCATATTCGCGCGACGCTGTGCTGCCCTTGATGGGCCGGGTGCGCGTTCAATCCGTTGTGCGGTTGAAGTCGGTTCGGGGTTCAATGGCCCGTTTACTGGTGCAGCAGGTGGCGTGTCTCTAATTTCGGCCTCGACTGGGGCGATAGGCTCCGGCGCGGGGGTGGCATCAGGCTCGGGATCACTCTCGTTCCAACCCCTTGGGCTGGTTTCCTGAGCGATGTCTTCTGCAGGATGGACAACTTGGTCCGGCTGAGCCATTGAATCGGGTTCGCCACCTTCGACTTCAATTTCCGCGACCGGTTCTTCAAAAGCCGCTTCAACCGGGGCGTCCACAATTGGCGCGTCGGGCAGAACCTCTGTGTCTGCTTCTGGTTCAAGCTCGGCCACATGTTCAGGCTCTGGATCGGGCGCTTGCTTGTCTGCTGCACTCTCCATCCAATCCAACAGGCTGGGCTGGTTGGTTTCAACGGCGGGGGGTGTCTTGGCTAACGGCGCTGTCTCTTCAACCCAAGCGGGCTCAGCCACCGGCGCTGGCTCGTCAAATACGCTTTGGTCTGGATCTAATGGTGCAGCAGAACTCGCAGCAATGGGCATGGGCTCATCGCGGACCGAGCGTCCCAGCAGCGGGTCATACTCGTCGTCGAGCTCGTCAACAGGTCCCAGTCGCAGGATCGGTTTTGCCATATTTGCCCGACTCTCTCATCCGCCAAACAAGGCTAAAAGCCTCGCGTGCAAAACGTTGCGCACACGCGACAAGGCCCGATCTAGGCCAAGTTCTCCTTTACGGAAACAAGGGCTCCATCGTCAATCCTTGTGACTCAGGCAAGCCAAAGGCCACATTCATGTTCTGAATGGCCTGCCCACCAGAACCTTTGACCAGATTGTCGATCACGCCCACCACAATGACGCGGCCGGGGATCCGGTCGGGGAAGACCGCCAGAATGCAGAGGTTTGACCCCCTTACCCAGCGTGTATCTGGCGAGGCACCTTTGGAGGCCAACTTTACAAACGCTTCGTCCGCATAGCGCTGTTCCAAGGTTGCGCGCACATCGTCCACGGTCGCACCATTGGCCAGCTTCACATGGCAGGTCACCAGTTCACCACGGGTCATTGGCACCAAATGTGGCGTGAAGTTCACCAAAACGGGTGCGCCAGAGGCGTGGGACAATTCTTGTTCAATCTCGGGCGCGTGGCGGTGATTGCCAACGCTATAGGCGTGCAGGCCTTCGGCTGTTTCACAGAACAGATTGCCTTCCTTCAGGCCGCGTCCCGCACCTGACACCCCAGACTTTGCGTCCACAATGATGTCACGCGGCGAGACGACGCCCGCTTCCACCAAAGGCTTGATCGCCAAAAGGGTTGCGGTTGGATAACAGCCGGGGCAGGCGATGATATCGGGCTTCTTGGCAAGTTCTGCCCGAGCAAACTCGGTCAGACCATACACCGCGTTGCGGGTCTTTTCGGGATGAAGATGGCTACGGCCATAAACCGTGGCATAGGCAGTTGGATCGCGGAACCGAAAGTCGGCGGAAAGATCAATCACAGTCACGTGCGATGGCAGCTCGCCCAAGAGCTCTTCACTGGCCCCATGCGGCAAACACCCAAAGGCCACATCCACGCCATCCCAATTGACATCTTCTGCCTTAACCAAGGTGCGATCGGCAAAAGGGTGCAAGTGCGGGAAGAGGTCACCCAGAGAGCGCCCAGCTTGCGCATTGGCCGTAATTGCGCCGACGCGGACGTTGGCATGATGGGCGAGCAGGCGGATCGTCTCCGCCCCCGTATAGCCAGAGGCACCAAGGATCGCGGCATTCAGGGTCTGAGTGGTCATGGGATTTGCCTTCAAAGTCCAAAACGAAAAACGGGCGGCCCGCTAAGGCCGCCCGCTTGAAACATGGATATGTTCGACGCGTAGGTCTTAGCGCTTGGAGAACTGGAAGCTACGGCGTGCTTTCGCGCGGCCATACTTCTTACGCTCAACCACACGGCTGTCGCGGGTCAGATAACCAAATGGCTTCAGAACCGGGCGCAGGCCGGGCTCAAAGCGGGTCAAAGCAGTTGCGATACCGTGACGAACAGCACCAGCTTGGCCTGACAGACCGCCGCCCTTTACGGTGGCGATGACGTCAAACTCAGTGGCGCGATCGGTCACTTGCATAGGCTGGTTGATCACCATGCGCAGAACTGGGCGCGCAAAATAGGTGCCTTGGTCTTTGCCATTGATGGTGATCTTGCCGGTGCCGCGCTTTACCCAAACGCGCGCAATTGCGTTCTTGCGCTTGCCGGTCGAATAAGCACGACCCAAGGAGTCGATTTCGGGTTCACGAACGACCACTTCCACAACACCTTCACCGGTGCCCATGGAGGCGAGGTCTTCGAAGCTCTTTGCTACTTCTTCCATTATGCGGCCCCGACGTTCTTGCGGTTACGACCCTTGAAATCTACCACTTCTGGAGATTGGGCCTCATGTGGGTGTTCGGTGC
>VYLK01000429.1_pt1 | contig 14732 bp, 13 predicted proteins | sample 5114321 | NCBI WGS metagenome assembly VYLK01 (sample SAMN12291792, study PRJNA351875) | freshwater metagenome | isolation source: freshwater lake | place: USA: Michigan, MSU2 Lake | collected 2011-08-16
GCTGACCAACCGACGCGCTCAAAAGCGCTGGAGTGGCTAATGCATCGCGTTGCCCCTGTAAAAACAGGAGTGGCAGAGCAAGCTCTTTCAGGTGTAGCGCTCGGGTGGTATCCGGTTTACCTTTGCGGTGCAGGGGGAATCCGAAAAAAATCAGACCTGAAATCCACCCGGGTTGGTGTGTCGCGACCCACAGTGAACACATGCGGCCGCCAAACGATTTGCCGGAGAGGAAGAGCGGAATCCCGGGGAAGCGTTTGCCGGCTTCGCGAACTGCTGCCTGAATGACCGGAAAAGTATGCGCGGGTGGATCGGGGCGCTTGCGTTGGTGCTCGGTAAACAGGAAGTTGAAACGCAGAACGGCGAGTTGTTCATGGGCAAGCGCGAGGGCAAGGTCGTGTATTAGCGGATGGTCGAGGTTGGTGCCCGCTCCATGCGCCAACGTAATGGCCGCACGGGGAGCATCAGGTAAAAACCAGGAAGCAGTAACATGACGATCGGGGGCAACGGAAAGATGAAAGCGATGGGTTAGCATTAACGTGTGATAACCTCCAGCCTCACCAGTACCGGGAGGTGATCTGAAGGATAATGGGCGCCATCGTGGTCGGGTATGATCTGGTAGTTAGCCGCGCGCCACTCGGCAGAATGAAAAATATAGTCAATCAGCCGGCATGGCTCGCCCACCCGAAACGTGCAATACGTGCCGCGCAGGTCGCCTTCAGGCCGGGAGTCGCGAAGGATGAGATCCTTGTCCGGTTTCAGGAAAAGCTGGTAGCCCGGTTCGGAAACAGCCGAATTTAAATCACCCATGACCACCACCGGAAGAGTCTCCTTACTCCCTGTTCTGATCTCCGCTCCAGCTCGAAATCCGCGAATATAGGTTGTTATGGATCGCGGGCTGTTTTCGCGCGCCAGTCTGCCCACGTGGTCAAAATGGGTATTCACAAATAAAAGTTCCTTGCCCGATTGCCGGTGCTCAAGTAAGGCCACGGTAAAAATCCTCGGAAGGGCCGCATCCCAGCCCTTCGTACCCGGCACGTCTGGTGTATTTTCGGTCAACCACTTGGTGTCCTCCGTCAGCAAGCGAAAGTGTTCTTTTTTGTACAGGATTGCAGAGTATTCACCTTTCTCCCGTCCGTCATCGCGTCCGACACCGGCTATGGCATAATCCGGACGTGCCTTGAGAATGTCGGTCAGCTGATGGTGAAGGGCTTCCTGTACCCCGAGTACATCGGGTTGATATTTCTCCAGGAGGGCCAGGACGTTTTCTTTTCGAAGTTCCCACCGATTCACGCCATCTTCAGGGTTGTCGAACCGGATATTGTAAGTCATCACTTGCAGCGATTGACTCATCGCAAGATCGGGCAAAAGCAGGATGAGTAAGATCCAGCGCTTTTTAAGGAATTCTGCCATGTGCCTTTATTTAAATCTGTGTAGAATATATTCATCATCGGTTCCTGCCTGATGTACCGAGCTCATAATTGGTTTTACCGGTATTTATAATCAAAATCTTCGCGTCGGGAGTCAGGTCCTGCCGGTTTTGCAAAAGGAGAGCGAGACCCGCAATGCCACTCGGTTCACAGGCAATGCCCTGGTCGGTGGCCAGCACGAGTGCTTCTTCAATGAACTCTTCTTCCAGTTCCAGGATTGCTGAGTTTCTCCCAATCCGGTGATTGGCGATGAGCGAATGGATGTAATCGTAATAATCTTTCAGGCTGGGCAGGTGGTAGGAAAACAACTTATCCAGCCGGCTGTTGGCGTTACGCGTGGTAGCACCGTAGAAGTTACACTGGCTAATTGTGTTGATGTCTCCGCGGAATCGTGGATCATGTTTGTAGATGCGGTTATTGAATTCCCGCTCGGCTATGATCAACACGTTAACGAACAGATCGCCAGTACCAAACGGGATAAAACAATGTTGTGGATTTTCGTTGAGGATTTCATACGAGAGCCAGTCGTAATAGTTATCGTTGTAGCGGTCCAGGATTTCGCGGTAGGTAATGTCGATGCCGGTGGTGTTGTCGGTCAGCGCTTTGATTTCCGTGCTCGTGAGCGGCTTTTGAGCGAGGTCGGTTTCATACACCACGCACCCCATATTGCGCAAGCTCGTTTTGATCTCCGGCTTCAGGCGGTGATCTACCAGCACTTTCAATACGGTGTTCACGCGGAAGAGGTTGAAAAAATGCTGGATCGCCACAGCCGCGCTGCCGGATGAAATGAGGGAAATTTCTTTGATGTTATAGCGCTTAGCCTTAATAACTACCTCCCAAGCCATACGGGCTTTATGCGTCCCGGTTGGATTAGTACTTTCATCTTTCAGCCACACATTGGTAAAGCCGGGAACAGTGATGGAAAAGGTGCGTGAGGCCGGAAACTGTGGATTGAAGAAGGGCCGCGGCGGGAACTCTGGCTTATCGGGATTATTAAATGAAGGAATGCTGAGATCACCCCCGACATCAAGACTTTCTTCACGGTCCTGCGGCTCATCGAGCAGTTGCTTTTTCATGATCTCCATCTCTTTACCCGACAGTTTCTGGAGCAGCAGATCAGCCACTTTGTTGGCAAACGAGTCGAGGTTGGCGGGCGGCGCCGGCATCGTTGCCGTTTCCGGTTTGTCGGTATCCAATAAGGGCAGGTACTTCTCTCTAAATCCATGTAGGATCACGCCGTTCCAATCGTACTGGTTACCGGTGGCATATAAGCACAGAAAATCGCGTAGCGACTTGGTGGCACCGGGGGGGCTTTTCAGATTGAAGGCTCTGCGCAACAGGTCTTCGGTGGGACCCTGCGGGTATTGCAGCAATAACGTGGGGTGCTTCTCTTTGTGTCGCTCCAGAAACTTATGCAAGGCTTTTTGCAGCATGGGGATAAAACTCCATTTACCCGTTCCCCGCGAACGATTAATGAACTCCGAGTCATTGAAGGTTTTGCGCACGAGGTCCAGAATCTCCTGGGGCATAACTTTGGCAGTAGCTTTTTTTGACATACGGATCTGTCTGGTAACCGAAAGGTAAAACGAATTCGAAAAGTATCCGCCATCGGCTTACCCCTTATTTGCCGCGGACATCGGGGAGTCTCCTTTTGGCCTGGAGAATACATTCCTGCCATCCTCTGCTCCACTGAAACTAATTTCGACAAAATCCTCCGTTTCGCCACGGATTTAAGCCGAAGATCTTAATTTGTGTAACAATTACTCGATTTGTAGGAATTGCTGGAAGGTAAATCAGGCTTTTCTCAGGCAACAGCCAAACACTTTGTACCCGCCATGTAGTATTTGTCGGCAATCGGCTTATACTCCAGTCGGGTAGCAGGCGCACCCCGCACTGTACTAAGGCAACTTATGCTAATTTAATCGTACAGTAAGAATACGATAACAGTGTTTGCATCCGAAACCAGAAGCCCAGCACCCGCTATCGTTTTACTGTGGCAGCTACAAACCGGCCATTCCAGCCACCGCGGTAGCCTATCTCGCGTTTGGGTGCGCTGCCGGTATACCTGGGCGGGTGTATTTCTTTATCTTTGAACCGGGAAAAGTTCATGATAAAAATCAGCGCCGTTATCATCACGTACAATGAAGAGCGAAACATCGCACGCTGCATCGACTCTGTGCGGGCGGTTGCAGATGAAATCGTGGTGTTGGACAGTAGGTCAACCGACCGGACCAAAGCCATCTGCCTGGAGAAGGGAGTACGCTTTTTTGAACAGGAGTTTCTGGGCTATGCGCGGCAAAAGAACCGCGCCTTATCTCACGCTTCCAACGATATTATCCTCTCCCTGGATGCCGATGAGTATTTGTCGTCCGAACTGACGCAGTCGATCCTGAATGTGAAAGCAAATTGGGTGTACGACGGCTACCGTGTAAACCGCCTCTCGAGCCTGGGGGGCACGTGGATCAAAACCTGTGGCTGGTATCCGGATCAAAAGCTCCGGCTGTGGGACCGCAGAAAAGGGAAGTGGGAAGGTGACGCCGTTCATGAGCGGGTCGAAATGTTCACGGAGGCAACACTTGGCCACTTGAAGGGCGATTTATTTCATCGCTCGTATGATAATATCTCTCAGTTTCTGCTCAAAAATCAGATTTACTCAACCATCCACGCCCATGTAAACCGCTACCGGGCACACTCCAGCGTATTCAAAATCTTATATAAAACGCTTTTTGCTTTTTTCAAGGCGTACATCCTGCGGGCCGGCATCCTCGATGGCTACAAAGGGTTGGTGATTTCCGGCTCTACGGCACACTGGGTGTTTTACAAGTATGCGAAGCTGCTCGAGGCCAACAATAATGTGCGTACGTCGGTACTGATTCTGCACGATGAGCCGACTAACGATTCCCTGATCCGCATGCTTCATGCACTCCGGATTCAAACGGAGTTACCCGATGAGATCGTACTTGTTACCCCACACGCTACCTTTCTTGAGGAGTCGCACATTATGCGGTTTCCGGTGCCGGTAAAAGAGCTGGTGCCCGAGTCCGGCATTGGCGGTAATGAAATTATACGGCAGGCGCTGGAAGAGTACCTGATTGTGGTGAAAAGCACCACCCCTTTGGATCATCATTTCGTGGCCGGGCATCGCCAGCTGGCTTGGCGAAATCGGATCGTGGCAGGAGGAAAGTCGCAAGAACTTCTCCCCTCTTTTTCGTGGCAGGCTGAGGTGAACAACGGCAGTGTGTCGTTCTGGAAGGACGACTTCGACAATGTGCTGCTTTACCTGGATATGCCAGTCGTCACCCGACCTTTACCCCTGCGCCAGGTAGAGGATAACCACAAATCGGTATCGGTGGTCATCCCCAACTACAATGGCCGGCATTTATTCGAGCACACGCTGCCACCGCTCCTCGAGGCACTGCGGCTGGCTGATCTTGACTATGAAGTGATTGTTGTAGACGACTGCTCCACAGACAACTCGGTGGATTTCCTTCGACAGAACTTCCCCGAAGTCCGCATCATCCGTAACGAAATCAATCGCGGCTTTTCGCCCACCATCAACCGAGGCATTCGGGCTGCCACCCGCGACCTGGTGCACTTACTCAACAGTGATGTGAAACTGTTACCCGATTATTACACTCATCTGCTGCCTTACTTTCAGCAATCCGATACCTTCGGAGTAATGGGGCGCATCGTCAATTGGGATGACGACGGGATTCAGGACGGCGCCAAACTGCCCACTTTTCAAGGTGCCAAGATCAAAACCTTTAAGAACTATCTGCCGCTCGAAACACCTTTTCCAAAAGGAATCCTGACTATGTATCTGTCGGGGGCCGAAGCACTTGTTAATCGCCAAAAACTGATAACTCTCGGGGGCTTCGATGAGCTCTTCGCCCCTTACTACATCGAAGATTACGAACTATCACTCCGGGCCTGGCGAATGGGGTGGAAATGTTACTATGAGCACCAGTCCGTATGCCGCCACAGAACCAGCTCGTCCATACGGAGTAAAAGCCGCAAGCGCCAAATTCAGACCATCTATTACCGCAACAAAATTTTCCTGCACGCCATCCACCTGCCGAAATCCCAGATGATTATTTACTTTCCCCAATTGGTGTTGGAGTGCCTGGCCCGGCTGCTTTCTTTTCGTTTTCACTACCTGCAATCAATATTCCTCTACCTGAAAGACCGGCGGCGGTGCATCACATCCCGTGCGCGCTTCGAAGCCATTCTGGCGGAGGCTCCGGGTCAACAATCCCTCGATCAAGTGGCATCCGGCATCCGGCAGAGTTTGAATCGGATGATGATCTGGAGGTTTTGAACAGGTGTAGGGTTCCACCCGCCGGTTTACTATTTTTGCCTCGCTGATGGACGAAATCTCCCGACACGTTTATTCCGAAGAGGAAAAGAACCACATCTTCAATGAGGAATTTTTGCCACTCATCCACTCCATGTACAACTTCGGGTACCGTTTGACGCTTGATGCAGACGACGCCAAAGACCTGGTGCAGGACACCTACCTGAAAGCCTACCGGTTCATCAACTCCTTTCAAAAAGGAACTAATGCCAAAGCGTGGCTGTTCCGGATTCTGAAAAACAGCTTTATTAATGACTACCGAAAAAAAAGCAAGGAGCCCGGTAAAGTCGACTATCAGGAGGTGGAGGCCTATTACAATTCCGATGAGGTGGACCGGCAAATCACCCCTGACCTGCGCGTAGAATCGCTGAAGGATATGATCGGAGACGAAATTTCCAATGCGCTGAATTCTCTGGAAGTGGATTTCCGCACGGTGATCATACTCTGTGATCTGGAAGGATTTACGTATGAGGAAATGGCCAAGATATTCGACATACCAATCGGTACCGTACGCAGCCGTCTGCACCGTGCGCGCCAACTCTTGAAAGAAAAACTCAGTAGCTACGCCCGCTCGATGGGTTATAAAAACACCTGACCGATGAATACTCCTTTCAACCCTTTTACGCTACCGGGCGGCGAGGCTCCCACCTGTAGAGAAATGCTGCAACTTATTCTCGATGGAGAGTCTACCCGTGAACAGCTCGAATATTTTGTGCTTCATATGGAGCAGTGCCCCCCCTGCTTTCAGTCGTATGAAGTGGATATGCAAATCCGCCAGTTGCTAAAGTCCAAATGCTGCCGGGAGGCCCCCTCAGGACTTAAGGAGGCCATACAGATTAAACTCAACGGGCAAATCAATTTCTGAATGGCCGGCAAGGCGATTATTTTTTCGGCCCCGTCCGGCTCCGGCAAAACCACCATCGTCAAATATCTTTTGGCCAACAATCACGATCTGGGCTTTTCTATTTCGGCCTCCACCCGTGACCGCCGCGGGCGAACCGAGCAACATGGCAAGGACTACTACTTCTTAACACCACAGGATTTTAAAGCACGCATTGACCGCCAGGAGTTTATCGAATGGGAAGAAGTCTATCCCGGCAACTACTACGGCACGCTGAAGTCTGAGATTGAGCGCATCTGGGCAGCGGGAAAGAACGTGATCTTCGATGTGGATGTAAAAGGAGGTGTGAATCTCAAAAAATACTTCGGCCGGAAAGCACTGGCTGTCTTTGTAAAAGTACCCTCGCTGGAAGTGCTGCGGGAACGCCTCACATCGCGGGGAACAGAAAGCCCCGAAGCCATTTCCGCCCGTCTTTTTAAAGCCGAGTTTGAGATGACGTTTCAAAATCAATTTGATGTGGTGCTGGTCAATCTCACCAAAGAACAGACATTGGAAGATGCACAAAAGCTGTATGATGATTTCAAAAACACACAGCCGTGAACGTGTTACCAAGATGCACGGCAGGCAGCTGGAGTAGCCCGCGGGTTATGCGCATAGAGCCGTTCATGACGCGCCATGCGATGAAAGGCCCCTGCTCGCGCCGTACCCATCCTGTGAGCATGCCGAACCCATGCCTGAAAACAAACACGATCCGAGAAATTATACGGGTCACATCCCCAACACTCGAATTATGCACCGGGCAGGTTTTGTAAGCATCATTGGTAAACCGAACGTAGGGAAGTCATCCCTCATGAACAAACTCGTAGGCGATTCGCTGTCGATCATCACTGCCAAAGCTCAGACTACCCGCCACCGGATAATGGGAATTTTGAACGGGGCTGATTTTCAGATCGTCTATTCTGACACACCAGGCCTGCTGGAGCCCCGCTACACGCTGCAGCAGGCGATGATGAACTATGTGAAAGTCTCGCTTGAGGACGCAGACGTTGTGCTATTGGTTACTGAATGGGGTGAAAAACTGGATGAACTGATTACCGAGCGACTTCGGTTAGTGCGCGCCCCACTGGTGGTGATTGTCAATAAGGCCGACTTGGCACCCAACGAAAAAGCTGTTCAACAGCACATAGCCTATTGGGCGGAAAAGGTGCCTGCAACCGCATACCTCGCCGTTTCGGCAAAGACAGGCGCGGGCGTTGATGCCATCCTTCCGGAAATCTTACGACACTTGCCCGAGCATCCCGGCTATTATCCAAAAGAAGAACTTACGGACAGAAGTGAGCGCTTCTTCGCTGCCGAGATTATCCGCGAGAAGATCTTCCTCAACTACGAAAAAGAGGTCCCCTACAGCACCGAGGTGTCCATCGAGAGCTTCAAGGACGACGGAAAACTGCTCAAAATCCGGGCGGTAATCTTTATTGAGCGCGATTCGCAAAAAGGAATTCTCATCGGAAGGGGTGGCGAGTCCCTGAAAAAAGTAGGCACGGAAGCACGTCACGACCTGGAGAAGTTCTTCAACCGAAAGGTATTTTTGGAAACTCACGTAAAAGTGGCCGAGAACTGGCGGAAGGAAACGGCACGGCTGCGCCAGTTTGGATATCTGGATTAACCCTGCTGGTTCGGGTAAAGCAGCTATCTTTGCGCCCCCGATGGCGAATATCGTTGCAATAGTAGGTCGGCCCAATGTGGGCAAATCCACCTTTTTTAACCGAATGGTAGAACAGCGTCAGGCCATTATGGATGACCAGCCAGGCGTGACGCGCGATCGCCACTACGGGTACGCCGAATGGACTGGCCATTATTTTACGGTGATCGATACGGGCGGATACGTGACCGGATCGGATGATAAGTTCGAAAAAGAAATCCGGCGGCAGGTGGAGTTAGCTCTGGAAGAATGCAGCCACGTGATTTTTATGGTTGATTGCAAAGACGGACTAACCGCGTACGACAAGGAGTTTGCCAACGTCATCCGCAGATCAAAAAAACCGGTGTTGATAGCGGCCAACAAAGCCGACACACCTGAAAAGTCGATTCTCGCGGCTGAGTTCTACGGTCTTGGTTTGGGCGAGGTTTTTCCCATTTCCGCAGAAAATGGAGGCGGCACCGGCGAATTACTGGATGAACTGGTCTCGCACTTTTCGGGTGCAGGGGTGGAAGATCCGGATGCCGGCATCCCAAAAATTGCCATCCTGGGCCGCCCCAATGTTGGCAAGTCATCGTTACTGAATGTGCTGTTGGGTGAGGAACGCAGCATTGTTACAGACGAGGCCGGAACCACCCGTGATGCCATCCACTCGCGTTATAAGATGTTTGGTAAGGATTTCATCCTGATCGATACAGCCGGCATTCGGAAGAAAGCAAAGGTGCGGGAGGATGTTGAGTTCTACTCCGTTCTGCGGTCGCTGAGGGCTCTGGAGGAATGCGATGTTTGCATAGTGGTGATCGATGCCACCCGCGGCCTCGAGTCGCAGGATGTGAACATTGTGGTGCTGGCTCAAAAACAAGGCAAGGGTATCGTTTTGATGGTCAATAAGTGGGATTTGATCGAAAAAGACAGTAAAACAGCTGATTCCTTCAAGAAAACCTTACTGGAGAGCCTGGCCCCGATCGACTACCTGCCTGTCATCTTTGCTTCAGCTTTAACCCGTCAGCGAGTCTTTCAGGTGATGGAAAAGGCGGTAGAAGTCTTCCACAACAAAACCAAAAAAGTACCTACATCGGCATTGAATAACGCACTATTGCCGGAAATTGCCCGATATCCGCCCCCGGCAATAAAAGGGAAGTTGATTCAAATCAAATACATTACACAAGTAGCGGCCAAAACACCCAGTTTTGCATTTTTTTGCAACCTGCCACAGTATGTGCAGGAGTCGTACCAGCGATTTTTGGAAAACCGGCTCCGGGAGAACTTTGACTTCGAAGGAGTGCCCGTTCGACTGTTTTTCAGAAAAAAGTAAAAAAGAGGCTATTCCGCAATCGATTTCCCGTGAATTACCCGAAAAATTATTACTCCGCCCCCGTAATTACCCCATAACTGTTATATTTGCACCCAAAATTTAACAACCTGTAAACTATGAAAAAAGTAATCGCATTATTGATGGTATGCGGTTTCGCATTTGCCTTTGTAGCCTGCGGTGGCGGTAAGACTGAGTCTACCGAAACGACTGACAGCACTGCAACTGAGGCTCCTGCTGAAACAGCACCTGCTGCCGACACTACTGCTACCGATACTACTGCTGCTCAGTAGTAAATTGGTTCCAGAAGCAACAAGGAGGCTTTAGTAAAACTAAAGCCTTTTTTATTTTTGGGATTTTCAAACGTATCATCAACGCACAATCAATCCGGCTGCATCTTTCCCGGCATGTGCCCGCACATGCGCTGGATTACTGTGTATCGCTCTGGGAGCAAGCCCCCTTCCATTTCAAAGTGAGCCAGGCACGGGCCACAAAAGCAGGAGATTTTTGCGCTCGCCCGGGTTTGCCCAACCGCGTCACGGTGAACGGGGATTTATCTGCCCATTCGTTTCTGATCACCTTCATTCATGAAGTGGCGCACCACAGGGTGCACAACCGCTTTGGGCATCGGGTTCAATCTCACGGGGAAGAGTGGAAACAAACTTTCCGTGATTTGATGGAGCCCATGCTTACGGAACAGATCTTTGCCGAACCCCTTTTGACGGGACTGCGGAAGCACATGCAAAACCCCAAAGCGTCAACCTACTCAGATGCAGCCATCACCGCATTGTTGCGAAAGGAAGATCCGCAGGGGCGGCAGCAGTTACTACTCTCCGATCTACCCGCGGGCAGCATTTTTCAACTTCGCAACCGGTGGTTTGTAAAAGGAGAAACCAAACGAACGCGTGTTGTTTGCCGGGAGCACCGAACACGCAGGTCCTACCTCGTTCCGGCAGATATACCAATCACGCAGGCGCAGTTGAGTTTGTTGTAGTTTACTTGCCGTGCTGGATAGCCCGGCGTACGTTTCCGTGTTTTTGTAACAACCTTTCGGCCACATCCTCGGGTACACCCAGTTCCTCCATGATCATTTTAGTGCCCCGGTGTACCAGCTTGCGATTGGTTAGCTGCATATCCACCATCTTGTTACCCTTGACACGGCCAAGGCGGATCATCACCGTTGTGGAGATCATATTCAAAACCAGTTTTTGTGCAGTACCGGCTTTCATGCGGGTGCTGCCGGTAACAAATTCGGGGCCCACCACCACTTCAATCGGGTGATCAACTTCCTTCCCCAGATCCGTATTTTGATTACATGAAATACAGCCTGTCACGATCCCGTTTAACCGCGCAGCGCGCACACCTCCGATAACGTAGGGCGTACGACCGGAGGCAGCTATTCCAATGAGGACGTCTTGTTTGGAAATATGATGTTCCTGCAGATCTTTCCAGGCCTGCTCCCAGTTGTCCTCAGCATGTTCTACTGCCTTCCGGATGGCACGATCACCACCAGCCATGAGCCCGATTACTTTTCCCTCCTGCATTCCATACGTGGGCGGAATTTCAGAGGCATCCACAACACCCAAACGCCCGCTGGTGCCTGCCCCGATGTAGAAGAGCCGGCCGCCCGCTTTCATTTTCTCAATAATTGCCTCCGCCAGCAATTCAATCTGAGGAATGACACGCTGTACGGAGAGGGCCACCGTCTGGTCTTCGCGGTTGATGTTTTCCAACACCTCGCGTATACTCATGTCTTCCAGGTTATTGTAGTGCGATGTCGCTTCGGTGGTTTGCATCAGAGATCTTTTTGGTGATAAAGCGCCAGCCCGGCAATCGGACCCTCCTGGATATTCTTGACGATGATACCTTTGTCGTTCGCCACCTGCCGCAGCAAGTCGCTGAAATAGAAGGCTACCGACCCTGTGAAATGTACTTTTAAATTTTCATAACCGGGGTAAAGCATCACATTGTTTTCATAAAAGTCAGCGAACGCCTGATAGACCAATTGATAACAGTATGGCTCTTTCAGGTGCTGGAAAATAAATTTCATGAAGCTTGCCAGGAACGCGCCAGGCTTTTCTTGTTGGTATACTTTCTCGAGGACCTCCTCGCGCTGCCACGGAAAACGGGCATAAAAACGAGCAGCAAGATCTGCCGGGGTCTGCTTGCGGAAGTAGTCTTTGATGAGCCGCTTGCCAATGTACGTGCCCGAACCCTCATCGGCCAGAATCCAACCCAGGTTCGCCACGTTGTACACAATCTTTTCGCCATTATAGTGGCAGGAGTTCGAACCCGTACCGAGAATGCAGGCAATCCCTTCTTCGTGTCCGCAGAGCGCGCGCGCCGCCGCCAGCAAATCCCACCCAATTTCAATCTGTGCTCCCGGAAAGAACTCCAAAAATGCCTTTTTGATCAGTTCTTGATTCTTGTCGGAGGATACCCCGGTGCCATAAAAAAAGATCTTGTCTACTGATCCGGCAACAGCCGGAGCCAATTCCTTGCGGATGATATCGTACAAATCATCAATGGGTTGATAGTAGGGATTGAAACCCAGGGTGTGCAGCTGCTGAACAGACTTATTCCTCTCCAGCATGCGCCATTCGGTCTTCGTCCCTCCGCTGTCGGCAATCAAAATCATCCTGCAATTTAGTCGCCCAAGCGAGCAATCGGCAAAAATTTTTCAAACACTTGATCGGTATGCGGCGCGTCGGCCAATTCAGGGGTTAAATCCTGGCCTGCCCAGTGCTCATAATGCGTACCCCTGCGCCATAGCCTGGAGGAAGAAACATCATAGATCAGCCCGCGAAAAGCGATCCATACGTCGGCCTTGTCCTGGCCGTTGCGCAAGGCGAGTTGGCTACGCGAAATGAGGGGCAGATGTTCCGTGTGCGACATGTGCGATATTTCTAATCGGCCTACAAAAATGTACATTGCCGGATGAATTCGATACACATGCGCCTGAGAATCTTCCTTTGGATCGTGTTGGCGGGCTTTTGCGGCGGGGCCTGCAATACCGGAAAACCGGCCAACCGAATGACTGACGAAGAACTGAAAACGTACGCTCGTGAGCTGGCCCGCCGGTATATCATTACGGATGGCCATGTCGATTTGCCCTTCCGCCTGAAGATGGCCAACTTTCGGGTTGAGCGGGAGTACCTCGGCATCCCGGTTGCCACAACCGAGGGTGATTTCGATTATGAGCGGGCGAAAAAAGGTGGCCTGGACGCCCCATTCATGTCAATTTACATCCCCTCATCCAATCAGTTGCTGCCGGACATGGGCAAGAGCCTGGCTGACACACTGATCAACATGGTGCGGGGAATTGCCGCGGAACTGCCCGACAAATTTGCACTCGCCAACTCCCCCGCGGAAGTGGAAGCCAATTTCCGCGCTGGAAAAATCTCGCTGCCCATGGGCATGGAAAACGGTGCGCCGGTGGGTAACGACCTGCGCAACGTACAGTACTTTTTCGACCGTGGCATCCGCTACATCACCCTCACCCATGGCAAAGACAACCAGATTTGTGATTCGAGCTACGATACAACCCATACCTGGAATGGATTAAGCCCATTCGGCCGACAGGTAGTGGCCGAAATGAATCGTGTGGGCATCATGGTGGATATCTCCCACGTAGACGACAGCACTTTTTACCAGGTGTTGCAACTGACCGCGGTTCCGGTGATTGCCTCCCACTCATCGTGCCGGGCATTTACACCCGGATTCGTCAGAAATATGGGTGATGATATGATTCGCGCGCTCGGCAAAAACGGGGGGGTAATTCAGATCAATTTCGGCTCCACCTTTTTGGATTCAACTGTTCGGGCAACCAATGAACAAAACCGCGAAAAACTTCGAGCCTTGTTGACCGAAAAGAATCTGAAGTTCACCGACTCGCTGGCGAAACCCTTAATCGAACAATTCCAGAAGGATAACCCCTCGCTTTTTGCCGATGTTGAAACGGTCGCCAACCACATCGACCATGTGGTAAAATTGGCTGGCATTGACCATGTGGGGCTGGGCTCTGACTATGATGGTGTGGGTGATAGCCTGCCTACCGGACTTAAAGATGTATCGCAATATCCAAATCTGATCTACGTGCTCCTCAAGCGCGGATATACGGAAGAGGATATCGAGAAGATATGTTACAAGAATGTATTCCGCGTATGGGGGGCGGTTCTGGCACATGCTGGCCAGGCCATCTAAACATGTATTCTGAACTGCAAGGAAATACAATGAAAGGATTCATTGTTCTAGTCATTTTGCTGGCGTGTGGCGGCAATGCTTCCGCGCAGGCACTTTCTGCGAAACAACCCCGCGTAATGGGTATGCAGGTGATCAAAGATGCACCGTCGGTGATCTGCTATGCGGGCACAACGGATTTGCCGGCCAACCTGCCGCCGCCGGCCGAGTACCTGAAATGGAAGAACAACCGGGTGACAAGCGGCCGGAGCACGGGGGCACAATTTGAAGTAACCTATGTTGGCTTTACGCCCGAAGCTCAGGCAGCATTTCAGGAAGCCGTAAACATCTGGTCTGCGCTTATTGAAAGCCCGGTAAAGATCCGAATTCTGGCAAATTGGACACAGTTGGGCGCCGGCGTATTGGGTGGAGCGCAAGCGGGCGGCTATGTAGGCAATTTCACCGGTGCGCCCCGCGTCAATGTGTGGTACCCGATCGCGCTGGCTGAAAAACTTACAGGGCGGGAGATCAATCAGGCCTCTGACCCGGATATCGTTGCTTCTTTCTCCAACTCAGCCAACTGGCACCTGGACATCGGCAGTCTGCCGCCGGCGGGTCGCTTTGATTTGATCACCGTGGTACTGCACGAGATTGGTCATGGCCTGGGCATCACGCACGGCTTCAGCGTTTCCGGCGGAGCGGCCTCCCTCTCTATCAGCGGATTTCCTATCGTCTCGCACACCTTCATGGAGAGTGGCTCTGCCCAAAACCTGGTGAGCAACTTTGCAGCGCCCGGCGCGCCACTTGGCGCACAACTGGTTAGCCAGGACTTGTTTTGGAACTCGCCTCTCGTATTGGCCAACAACTCAAACGAACGTGGTAGGCTGTACGCACCGGCTTCTTTTGCGCCCGGCAACAGC
>VYLK01000431.1_pt1 | contig 14685 bp, 17 predicted proteins | sample 5114321 | NCBI WGS metagenome assembly VYLK01 (sample SAMN12291792, study PRJNA351875) | freshwater metagenome | isolation source: freshwater lake | place: USA: Michigan, MSU2 Lake | collected 2011-08-16
ACCGATCTTGAAATTGCCGAGTGAGCGTTCGGCCTGCGCACCCCAATAACGGTCAGAAGCGACTTCGATGGGGCCAAATGTATCGGTTTCGGTGCGCGTGCTCATGGGGTGCCTTTCAGGTGATGTTGGTGACGGCTTAGCTGGATCGATCAGCGTTTTGAAGGGGGTGACGTGTCCTCAGCCGCAGCAGCGGCTGCCTCAGGTGCAAGCGGCGTGAGGTGCACCCGTTTCCCGCCCAAGACGAGGTCGCGCAGCTCCGGTTCGGCAGCTTTAACATCGCCACTTTTGAATGCCTCTTGCGCGGATTCGTCATAAAGGCGGACGGACTGGACCAAGCCAACCCAGCCATTGCGCGTCTGTTTGAACACCGAAACACCCTCGTCGCGCGACAGTACCAGAACCTCGTCGCCCTGTTCGCGATCCACGTTCAAAAGCGCGACGGTGCATCGGTCGAATTCGCGCATTGGCTCATACATGAGGCAACGCGGAACGACATAGCCCGGCAAAGTGGTGAAGTCTTTGGCTAGGAAACTGGCTGGCAGTTTCGCGCCCTTGGGGCTGACAATTTTAAGGCGCGAAAGATCGGCTGGTTTGGCCTCTTCTGCCTCAAAACCTGGTTCGTCGTAATAGCGGCGGCGTTCCAGCTTGCCCTCGCTGGCGCGTTTGGCCCAGCTCGCGATGGATGGATCGGATGAGGCCACAAGCTTGTCGAGTGCTGACTTGCCGTAGGTACCGGTATCGGCACTTAGCACGAACCAGTCAAAGCGCTCTGGCTTGACCTTGCCTGAGGTGAGACGCGCCACCTGATTGTCGACGCTTAAGCGCGCAGGCGAGGCGACGGGCGTCAAGATCGCGATGAAGACCACGCACTTAAACACGGCCAAACCAATATTGAGGGGCTTTAGTTTCTCCATCCACGGCCCGCGCCAGAAAATCGCGACGCTATAGCCAATGCCATAAGCCAACGCGATCACCACCACCATGCCCGCCAAGGTGCGATCAATCGTGAGGCCGTATTGGTTGATCCGCAGGCCAAGGCTCCACGCCGCGAGGACGGCAAAAACCAGTAACAGAAACGCTGCCAGCCAGACGCACCATTTCAAGACGACATGAACCTTGCGATCCTGCTCACCTTGCTGAAAGGCCGCATTGATCAACAGCACAAAGCCGATGCACGCACCTAAAAGCGTGGCCGTCGCGGCTTTGGTATCCCACAAGGGTTGCAAACCACTAAAGGCTAAGCTGACCGCAAAAATTGCCCCGATTAGAGTGATGACCGGCAAAAGCCACGCTAGAACCCCTAAAGCGAGGCCTCTTACATTGGCTAAAAGCTTGGGCTGAATATCGCCAAGATGCACCGCACTCGCGAAGGCAAGGCCGGTGATGGGCAGGGCAAAATACTCGTTCCGCAATAAATCGGTGAGCCATTTAAAGCCGATAAAGCCCAATAGCGCCGCACCCAATTGCAAAATGCCCCAAAACAACAAGGTGAAGCCAATGGCGAGGACCAATTGGACCCCACGTTTCCAAGCTTCATCGAAATAGAGTTCGTAGGTTGCAAACGGTTTGCCAGCTTGATCGGCGCTCGACACCAATTCATTGCCGATGAAAGTGAGTGCCAACAAAATCAGGATGTATTGCAATTCGCTGGAGTTGCCATCACCGGAGTAAATTCGCACATGCCACAGGATGAAAAGCAACCCGGCTGCAGCAACGCCTGACCAGATGGCAAGGCTAGCTCGCCGCATCACGGCAGCACCTGCCCAGATGATAAATGCCACAAGCGCTAATGTCTGCGCCAAGATTTCCCGCCAGTCTTCCGGCATGATGGACTCGGCAAACTTTTTGTTGTCGTCCCCAATCAAGAACGCAATCACAAGACCGAAGATGAGACCGACGCCAAGGCGCAGGAATAATGCCGCGCGTTCTGAAAGGGGTTGGCTCTTAACAATCATTCTGGACACTCCATCACGCAGGCACTCATCTATGTCTTGCCACGTTTCCAAATCGTGCACATCTCATTAAGGTAGCCGCATGAATGACGAGACACCTCTTTGGCAAAAAATGGCGACAGCTGGTGCCATGATGATTCAAGGCACGCCACAGGCCCGCGCTCTGGGTATGCGCGTTGTCTCCATCACCGAAGCCCGCGCTGTGGTCGAAGTGGATTGGCGCGAGGATTTGGTGGGGGATCCTGAAACAGGCGTAATCGCTTCAGGAGTTGTCACGACCTTGTTGGACAACACATGCGGCGTGGCAGCCTTTGCGGCTTTGAGCGAGCCTATGTCCACAGCCACCCTTGATCTTCGGATTGACTATATGCGCCCGGCCAAAAAAGGCGCGACCATCCGGGCCGAAGCCCATTGCTATCGCATGACCAAGACGGTCGCCTTCGTGCGTGCCTTTGCTTTTGATAGTGACGATGAAACCGATCCCGTCGCCGCCGCCCAAGCGGCCTTCATGATGGGGACCTCTGGTCGCATGGGGCAAAACCGGAGGCCACCGAAATGAGTGAAACATCCGCTACCCCGGTCCGCGTGAATTTAGGCGAACTCAGCGCCATGTTTGAGGCCGTGCCCTATGCGAAATTTCTTGGTGTTCAGTTTGAACTCAAGGGTGATGAACTAACGGCCATCTTGCCCTTCAAGGATGACCTGATCGGCAATCCCATGTTGCCGGCTCTACATGGCGGGGTCGTCGGCGCTTTGATGGAACTCACGGCAGTGGCGCAGATTTTCTTAGCACAAGGTGGTAAGAGAATTCCAAAAGTTATTGATATTTCGATTGATTATCTACGGTCTGGTAGGCCCGTGGATACCTACGCCCGTGCCCATGTGACCAAGCTTGGTCGACGCATCGCCAATGTGCGGGTTGAAGCCTGGCAGTTTGACCGCGCAGACCCCATCGCGGCCCTACACGGTCATTTCTTGCTGAAAAGCGATGAGGCTGAAGCGGAGCCTAAGGCTTAGTCAAACACACGCGCAAAGATCGTGTCGACTTGGGCGAAGTGGTGGCTGTCATCAAACAAGCTTTGGATATGCTCAGGCGTCAACAGGCTCGTGACTTGGCTATCTGCAAGCAGGCGGTCTAACAACGCGGTTGCGGGGCGTGGGCTTGGCATGGACCATACCGCCATCGCATTGGTCTGCACCATCTTATAGGAGTCCTCACGGCTCGCCCCGGCTTGGGTGAGGGCCAAGAGAACGCGTTGGGAGTTATGTAGCCCGCCCAATAAGTCGAGGTTTGCCTTCATCCGCTCTGGATAGATCAACAGCTTTTCCATCACGCCGGCGAGGCGGTGGAGCGCGAAGTCGAGGTGGATGGTGGCGTCCGGGCCAATGCCGCGCTCGACACTGGAGTGCGAGATATCGCGCTCATGCCATAAAGCGACATTCTCAAGTGCAGGCACAGCGGCGGAGCGGACGAGGCGGGCGAGGCCTGTCAAATTCTCGGTCAGAACTGGGTTGCGCTTGTGCGGCATGGCTGACGAGCCCTTTTGGCCAGGCGAGAAGAATTCTTCCGCTTCCAGCACTTCGGTACGCTGCATGTGGCGGATTTCGGTGGCGAGGCGCTCAATCGAAGAAGCGACAACTGCGAGCGCGCAGAAGAAGGCCGCATGGCGGTCGCGCGGAATGACTTGGGTTGAGACGGGCTCAATCGCTAGGTCCATTTTTGCCGCAACATGGGCTTCTACGCGTGGGTCGATCTGGGCAAAAGTGCCCACCGCGCCAGAGATGGCACAGGTGGCGATTTCGGCTTTGGCGGCAATCAGGCGGGCCTTGGCGCGCTGAAACTCAGCATGGAAGCCAGCCAAGGTCACGCCGAATGTGGTGGGCTCTGCATGGATGCCGTGGCTGCGGCCGATGCGTACGCTATGCTTATGCTCTTTCGCCCGGGTCTCAATCGCTGTCAGCACACGGTCGACGCCTGCAATCAACAAGTCACTCGCGCGGGCCAATTGCACAGAAAGGCAGGTGTCGAGCACGTCAGAGCTTGTCATGCCTTGGTGGACGAAGCGGGCGTCAGGGCCGACGATCTCAGCCAAATGTGTCAAGAAGGCAATAACGTCATGCTTGGTCTCGGCCTCAATCGCGTCAATGCGAGCCACGTCAAACACCGCGTTGCCAGCCTTATCCCAAATGGTTTTTGCCGCTTCCTTGGGGATGACGCCAAGATCTGCCAGCGCATCAGCGGCGTGGGCCTCAATCTCGAACCAGATTTTGAAGCGGGTTTGAGCGTCCCAGATGGCGATCATTTCAGGGCGGGCATAGCGGGGGATCATGGTGGCGTTCCGTCATCAAGCAAAGGGCCGCTGGTGAGTCCCACCGGCGGCCCTGTTTTGTAGCTGTTGGCTGTGAGGTCAAGCGCGGAAAGCCGCGCTTGGGCCTAGGAAGCGGTTGCGGCTTGATCTTTTGCAGTGGCGTCTGCCGTCGCAAGCAAGTCTTCGCGGATTGTGTTGCGAGCCAGCGCGAAGAACAAGATCACCAACAGGCCAACCGAACTGGACGACAACAGCGACCAGCGTATGCCTTCGGCTTGAGCGGCGCCACACATGGCGTCCCCAGCGGTTGCTGCACCCTTGGCGCAGAAGCTGGCAAACTCGGCCCCAGCCGGACCAATGCTGGCAAAGTGTTGGCTGGCGAACATGTCAGACAGGAAGCCAACCGCGGTAGGACCAGCGCCAAGCCCGATCATATTGACCACGAACAGCATTAACGCCACCGCGGTCGCCCGGCTTTGCGGACGGACCAAGCTTTGCACCGCGGCATAGACCGGGCCGTACCAAACCGAGTTCATCAAGGTTGGAATCGCCAGTAAGAAGATACAGGCCAGAGTGCCTTCTACGAACATACCTGCCCAGAAGAACGGAATCCCGACGATGAAAGCCAGCATGGGCACCATCATATAGGCTCGTGTATCACTTTTCGCAGCCCGATCGGCGACAAATCCCCCAATCATGGTCCCGGCTACCCCTGCAAAAAAGGTCATGAGAGCCATGGCCGTACCGATATCCCCCAGTGGCATACCGTGCACACGCGCGAAGAAAATTGGCAAAAATGCAGCATGACCGTAGCCAAGAAAGGAGATTGTCGTCGCGGCCCCTACTGCATACCAGTAGGATTTGCGGGCCGTTAATTCACGAGCGGTTTGAGTGAGACTTGGTGCGGAACCAGCGGCACCTAGTTTCACTAATCCCAATTTACGCGGCTCTTTGAGCGTGAGTAAGGCGATCACACCAATGATGATCCCGGGGATGCCAACGGCAAAGAAAGCGACCCGCCAGCCATAATGCTGGGCGATCCACGCCCCGACAATATAGCCCATAGCGGTGCCGACTGGCACGCCCAAGGAGTAAAAGGCGATTGCCGACGCGCGCTTTTCAGCAGGCACATAGTCTGAGATCAGCGAGTGGGCAGGGGGCGTACAACCTGCTTCACCCACACCCACACCAATGCGGGCGAGCAGCAATTGGGTGAAGTTTTGGGCCAAGCCGCACAACGCGGTAAAGCCACTCCACACGATCACAGCCGTGGCAATGATGCCAGGGCGGTTTCCACGTTCGGCATAGCGGGCGATGGGGATGCCTAAAATGGTATAAAAGAAGGCGAAAGCCAAACCGATCAACATGCCCAATTGGCCATCAGAAATGCCAAGGTCCTTCTTAATCGGCCCTGCCAAGATCGCCACAATCTGGCGGTCGACGAAGTTGAGCGTATAGATGATCAACAACACCCAAAGGGCATAGCGCACATAGGCCGGGCTAAGGGCTTGAGGCTCGGCTGGTGTTCCAGAGCCGATTATCGTGTCTGACTGTTTGTCCATCCGGTCGTTCCCCTTTTAGGCAGGTCTATGCCTGCCTTTCTTATCGGCCTACCATCGGGCCGACGTGGAAAAAAGCAATGCCATGGCGCGATTTATTTGCATGGCTAAAGGTTGGGCTTAGTTGGCACTCATCGCTTTGACTTCTGCCATGTCCTGCTTCAGCGTTTGGCGTGCAAGTAAAAAGAACGCGACCACCAAGACGCCGAGCACACTGTGCCAAGCAAGTGATAGGCGTAGACCCTCCGCTTGAGCCACCGTGCAAATCGCTTCGCCAGCGGTGGCTGCTTTCTTGGCGCAATAGGAAGCAAACTCCAGCCCTGCAGGCGCGTTAGCAGCAAAGTGCTGATGGGTCAGGATGTCGGACACCAGACCTACCGTGAAGGGGCCAAGACCGAGGCCGACCATGTTCAGCACAAACAGCATCAGCGCCACCGCAGTCGCCCGGCTTTGTGGGCCTACGAGACCTTGAATGGACGCATAAACCGGCCCGTACCAGATCGAGTTCAAGAGGGCGGGAAGCGTCAAGAAGGCGATGGCGAAGTAAGCATTGTCAGCAAACATGCCAAACAAGAAGAAGGGGACTGACAGAATAAAGGCAACCATCGGAATGGTCATGTAAGCACGCACATCCGTCTTGGCTGCCCGATCTGCGATAAAGCCGCCAATCATAGTGCCCAAAACCCCGGCCACGATGCCGCTGAGAGCCAGTAGTGTGCCAATTTCTGTCAGTGACAGGCCGTGGACCCGCGCTAACATGACCGGGATGAAGGCGCTCTTCCCATAGCTGAGGAAGGAGATCATGGTCGCGGCACCGACCACGTACCAATAGGACTTCCGGTTAGTCAGTTCTTTAGCCGTCGCCAAAAGCGTTGGACCAGACCCGGCTTTAGGCTGCGGGACGAGACCAAGTTTGCGTGGCTCCTTTAAGGTAAAATACGCTAAAGCGCCGATTGCTACGCCGGGCAGTCCGACGATTGCGAATGCCCACCGCCAGCCGAAGGCGTCAGCAATCGTTGCCCCGATGATCAATCCTAGCGCGCTGCCGATCGGCACGCCCAAGGAATAAAAGGCAATCGCTGATGCGCGCTTTTCGGCTGGTACGTAGTCAGAGATGAGGGAGTGAGCCGGCGGTGTGCAACCAGCTTCACCTACGCCAACACCGACGCGCGCCAGCAACAAATGCCAATAGTTCTGAGCCGCGCCAGACAAAGCGGTAAAGGCACTCCAGATCACCACCGAGACAGAGATAATTTTGGCGCGGTTGGCGCGTTCGGCAAAGCGGGCGATTGGCAGGCCTAGGATGGTATAAAAAAAGGCAAAGCCAATGCCCATTAAAAGGCCTAGAGCGCTATCGCTGATACCAAGGTCTTTTTTGATCGGGCCGGCAAGAATGTTGATAATACCACGGTCGAGAAAGTTGAGCGTATAAATGATCAACAACATCCAGAGCGCATAACGCACGTAAGCAGCGCTTAAAGGGGCAGGGGCACCTTCTGTCGTTGGGCTATCGGATTTTGGGGCCCACGCGCCCAAGGTTTCGCGTTGATCTGACATGACATCTCCCCGTTTCATTTTCTTTGTGCTTTTTTGATTCAAGCACTTTGATTTGACCTCCAGCTTAACCAAACTTGCCCACTTGCAAACAACTGAAGTGGGCAAAACACGTTTTTGTGTGAGTTTCTTCTGTGATTAAATTTAAATTCCAATAAACCATCAACACACAGAAAATAATTCTAAGAAATTTCGCTTGACCAAGGAGTGGCGCATGTTTATGCCTTTGCGATAAGTTTGAGGGATCCCATCATGCGCAACGTCGCACTTGTACTTGTTAGAATGCCGCGGCTTGGTGAGGGATAATCCTTTCACCAAATCGCGGCGATGTAACACAAGGGGCTCAACTGGCCCCTTTTTTCATGCCTAAAAAACCGCCATAAGCACGCAAAACTTGGAAGCCTACCCCGATGTACGACACAGAGATTGAGACCAGCACCATGACGCAAGCCGAACCTATTGAAATGACGGGTGCCGAAATTCTGGTGCGGGCCATGCAAGAGCAAGGCGTGGAGACGATTTTTGGCTATCCCGGTGGGGCGGTCTTGCCAATTTATGACGCGCTCTATCAGCAAGAGCAGATCCACCATGTTCTGGTGCGTCATGAGCAAGGGGCAGGCCATGCGGCTGAAGGCTATGCACGCTCAACCGGTAAATGTGGTGTTTTGCTGGTGACTTCAGGACCGGGGGCAACCAATGCAGTCACCGCGCTGGTTGATGCCCTGATGGATTCTATTCCTTTGGTCTGCATTACCGGCCAAGTGCCCTCGCATTTGATCGGGTCAGATGCGTTTCAAGAATGTGACACAACGGGCATCACGCGCTCTGCCACCAAGCACAATTATCTGGTTAAGGACGTCAATGATCTTGAGCGGATCGTGCATGAGGCGTTTCAAGTGGCCACCACGGGCCGTCCGGGCCCCGTTCTGATCGATATTCCTAAGGACGTTCAGTTCAAGAAGACGATTTATCGCGGCAAGCCCAACGACTTGTCGCCCAATTACCGCCCGCCCACGAACCCAGACCTTGTGGCAATTGAAAAAGCGGTTGAGCTGATGGCGAGCGCCAAAAAGCCGATCTTCTATACCGGTGGTGGTGTCATCAATGCCGGGCCCGAGGCATCCAAACTGTTGCGTCAATTGGCAGCGGCAACGGGCTTCCCCGTGACTTCAACCCTCATGGGCCTCGGCAGCTTCCCCGCCAGCGACCCGCAATGGCTGGGCATGTTGGGCATGCATGGCGCGTATGAAGCCAATATGGCGATGCATGATTGCGACGTGATGATCTGCTTGGGCGCGCGCTTTGATGACCGCGTGACCGGGCGCTTGGATGCGTTCTCGCCTAACTCCAAAAAGATCCATGTCGATATTGATCCCTCCAGCATCAATAAGAATGTGCGGGTGGATATTGGCATCGTGGCAGACGCAGGCAAAGCGATTGCCGCCCTACTGGCGCAATGGCAAGCCCGTGTCGGAAAGCGCGCGGAGATTGCCGCTTGGAACGCGCAAATCGACACATGGCGGGCGCGCAAGGGCTTTGCTTATCGCCAAAGTGGGGAGGTGATTAAGCCCCAATATGCGGTGGAGCGCCTCTATGAACTCACCAAAGACCGCAAGACCTTCATCACCACCGAAGTGGGCCAGCATCAGATGTGGGCGGCGCAATTTTATCGCTTTGAAGAGCCTAACCGCTGGATGACCTCTGGCGGCCTCGGTACCATGGGCTATGGCCTGCCTGCTGCGATTGGCGTGCAAATGGCGCATAAGGACGGCTTGGTGATCGACATCGCCGGCGAAGCCAGCATCCAAATGTGCATCCAGGAAATGAGCTGTGCGGTGCAATATGGCTTGCCCGTCAAAATCTTCATTCTGAATAATGAATGGATGGGCATGGTGCGCCAGTGGCAACAATTGCTGCACGGCGAACGCTATTCCCAAAGCTATTCCCACTCCTTGCCCGACTTTGTGAAACTAGCCGAAGCCTTCGGTGCCAAGGGCATCCGCTGCGAGGACCCAGCCCTTCTCGATGCCGCGATCCAAGACATGATCGACTATGATGGCCCCGTGATCTTTGACTGCCGCGTCACCAAAGACGAAAACTGCTTCCCCATGATCCCATCAGGTGCGGCGCATAATGAGATGCTCTTGGGCGATGATGGTCAGGACTTGGGGACCGCGATTGATGAGAAGGGGCGGCAGTTGGTTTAGGGGGGAACCCACTGTGACAACAATGCCAAGAAGCGCTTTGGTGCAGATTCTGCTGCACGCAAAGCGCTGAATTAGTGTGTGATTGTCTGCTTACGTCCGTCAAGGCACGCTTCGCTCTCTGGCCTTGACTGCCGCAAGCAAACCCAGCACCCCGACGGTATGGCCGCCAGTTCAAGCGGGTCAAGGGCAGAAGCGAAGCGACCCTTGACGCGCTCTAACTGGTAAAAAATAATTGAAACAAGGTTTTGCTTGACCATAATGGTCACCAAAACCGTTCCCAAACGAATCCTCCAAGAAGGCGCGTTATCGCCCCACAATCTCATTCCGCGCCGCCTGAGCGAGAAACGCACTCCGGGTTAGTTTGCGGGCAGAAGCGGCGGTGTCGATGGCGGCGAGGATGCCGGAATCGAGTGAGATGTTGATGCGGGTGGGCGTGTTGCTTGCGGCGATATGGGGCACCAAAATCAGGAAGGCACCATTTGCCAAATCCTCTTTCGCCAAATCGCGGATCGTCTCGATGCTGGATGGCTCGATGACGCGGTCATTTCCTTCGAAATAAAGTGACACGGCGTCAGTGGCTTCGCGCACAACACTTTCCAGATCATCTGCAGCGGAGAAGCAGCCCTCTAAATCTGGAAAAGAGACGCCAAAAGCGCTGTCCTCGTCCTTGTGGACGACGCCGTGATAATAATGCATCGCGTTGCCTTTCATAGCCACCCTGCCATTTTCGCAATGGATCGCGCCGTTCCGAGGGGCAGGTCTTTCTTTGGATGCGGGACGATCACAACCACGCCGTCTTTGGCGAATTTGTGATGTGAACCCTTGCTCGCAACCAAAACAAACCCTTCGGACAAAAGCCGCCTAACGATTTTCTTGCTGTCGCGCTCCATTGAGATAGAGTAATTGGAGTAAGTGACCCTGTCAATTAGTGTGTAATAAAATGTGTAGAATTTTTGGTTTAGCCATTCCCGTCACCACCAATTACCGTAGTCCCGCTTAACCGCTGGCAAAGGAGCAGCCTGTGATCCTGAAGAAGTTTCCATTTTGGGTAGCTGCACCCGTTGCAACTTGGGCGATCTTTGTTGCCTACTATTCAATGTTTCCTGTACCATGTACCCCGGTCCCTGTGCATGGTTCAGGACGGGAGAGCTGGTATCCTGACAGGGACGACTTGGACGGCGAGGGGACTGATCTTTCAAGCTAGTGCCCCCCAGTTCAAGCGGGTCAAGGGCAAAAGCGAAGCGACCCTTGACGCGCTCGAACTGGTAAAAAATAATCGAAACAAGGTTTTGTGTGACCGCAATGGTCACCAAAACCGTTCCTAAACGACTTTCAAAGGCACTTCTTCCGAGCCCCCCAAAATCCCCTGTGACACTACCAAAGTTTTACCTTAGTATTACCTCGTCCAACCAAAGGAAGCAGCCAATGAGCGATGGTCTCGTCTCCACTAAGGGCCAAGTGGTGATACCTAAGGCCTTGCGGGATGTGTTTGGGATCAAGCCCGGGTCCAAAATTCGGTTTGCCAATGAGAATGGCCAATTGGTGGGCCATGTTGTGCCGGAAGAAGCGATTCCGTCGCTGGACGTTTTGATTGCTCAAGCGCGAGCCTTGTCTGCGCCCGAGATGGCTGACTTAGGAGAGGCGCAGGGCAAAGAGGTCATCGAAGATGGCTGGATTGCGCCAGACAATGTGCTCGACATGGCGGCAGATGATCTGATTTCAGCGTGGAACACCCACGTGCAAAGCGCCAAGCATGCTTGATCGCGGCGACATTGTTATGGTCGATCTCAAAGGCAGCCAAGGGCGAGAGCAAGCGGGTTTTCGTCTAGCTTTGGTGTTGACGCCTCAAGCCTATCACGAGGTCAGTTCAACGGCGATTGTGGTGCCGATCACCTCAAACCCCAGTCCGTGGCCGTTCAAATTGGCTTTGCCGAAAGGTGGACGGATTGAGGGGTATCTGTTGGTCGATCAGATCAAATCGCTCGACCGCACGGCACGTGGGTTTCGCGTGCTGGACCGTGTGCCGGCTGCGACTTTGAGGAATGTGGGCATCTTGCTGGACCGTCTGTTGAAAGAGCCGACTTCGCTGTGAACGGAGCGGGCAATTTTTGACGCCATTCATCCCAAGCTCTCGGCCACGCTCCGACCAGATTAAGCTGGACGCTATCTGCGTCTTACGCTAATCTTACCTTTCAATGAAGGGACTCCACGATGGTTGTGACAACATTCTCGACGAAGGGGCAAGTCGTCATTCCAAAGGCCTTGCGTCATGCCAAAGGCTTTGATGTCGGCGTGCAGGTTGAAGTGGTTGACCATCCAGAAGGGGTGTTGTTGAAGGTTGTGCCTGCGCGGAAAAAGCAACCCATAGCGGCGCTGATTGGTCTACTACAGCCGCGCTATAGCGGGCCGATGGTGACGGTTGAGGAGATGAACCAAGCTATAGAAGATGCAGCTGCGGATCGATTTTCGCGCGCAAAACCATGATCAGTGTCGACACCAACGTCCTGATCCGCGCTATCGTTCTCGATGACCGCAGCCAAGCAGAACAGGCCACCCGACTGTTATCAGAGAATATCTGCTTTATAGCGCGCAGCGTGGTGCAAGAAATCGTTTGGGTTCTTGCGAAATCCTATCGCTTTGGGCCCCCCGACATCGGCTTGGTCTTGGAGGCTTTAACCCAGTCTGAGCAGATCGTGCTCGAAGATGAGCCTTTGATCATTCAGGCCCTTGATTGGTACAAAAAAGGCTTTGATTTCGCGGATGCGATCCATCTTGCGGCAGCGCTTAGCTGTGAACGGCTTGCTACTTTCGACCAAGCCTTTATCAAGGCAGCCCAAGCCCTTCAAACCCCCATTCCGGTATCCCAACCATGACCCAGCCCGGTTCCGCATATTTCATTCCTGAAGGCGAAAGCCCGATCATTCGCACCACTTTGGCCGTGATCGTCACCAATGAGCCCGGCGTTCTGGCCCGCGTTGTTGGGCTGTTTTCCGCGCGAGGCTATAACATCGAAAGCTTGACGGTCGCCGAAACCGATCATGAGGCGCATACGTCGCGTATCACCATTGTGACCTCGGGCACGCCCAGCGTCTTGACCCAGATTCGCGCGCAATTGGGCCGCTTGGTGCCAGTTAAGCGTGTCATCGACTTTTATGGCGACAGCGATGCCGTCGCGCGCGAGTTGGCGCTGATCAAAGTGGCGGGCACCGGCGATGTACGGGTCGAGGCCATGCGCCTGGCCGATGCCTTTAAGTGCCGGATCATGGATGCGGGCTTGGACCATTTTACCTTTGAATTGACTGGTTCTTCCAAAAAGCTTGATGATTTCATTGATTTGATGCGTCCGCTTGGGTTGGTTGAGGTCTCGCGCACTGGGGTGGCCACCATCCGGCGCGGCAAAGACGTGATCTAGACGGCAACGCCGACGGCCAATTTAGTTTGGCAATCGGCCTTGTTTTGGCCCAAAGTTCAGGTTTGGATGGATGGATGAAAAGCTCTTTTCGATATTTGATAATGCTGGCCATTGCCGCGGTCTTGGGCTTGACCATCTATTTGGTTGGCAAAGCAGAACCCGAACAAAAGGCCTTGTTTCTGGGCGTTGATGGCGACCCACGCATGCGCCTATGCGACAGCCCTGTGAATGGCGAGTTGGCCGACCCGGCGGTTTTGAAGGCCATGGGCATCGATACGCCCTTTGCCAAAGCGGATGAGGACAGTGCTGCCTATCGCGTGTCGGTCTTGCGGCCTGCTAGTCAAGAAAGCATCAGCATCACTTTTTCCACGCCAAAATCTGAGCCCGGGCGTTACGCCATGGTGCGGTGGGATGGCAAAGCCATTAGCCGCGCCAGTGGGAGTTTAGATGTGACCGATGCCGCAACCTTTGTTTATGCCTTTGAAGACGCCAAAATTTGGGGTGACCTTAAGCGCACCATCGAAACCTTGGCGCGCGCAGGCCAAGCCACTGCTGTGATCGAAGTCCGTGCGCCTAAGCGAGAGCGCTGCATCTCTACCCGCTATGATGATGAAAGAGTCCGTCCGCTTTTGGCGGTATTTGCGAAGAAGCTTGGCTTGCAACCAGGTGCCTTGCCGACAGGCGGGCTGGTTTCGCCTGAGGCTAGCTTTGTACCAGTCGCGCCGAACAAAGCGAATTAGCGGAGGGGACCTATGAGACGTTTAACTGCTGTTCTGATGGGATCCTTAGTCCTTGTCTATGTCTTGCCATCGGTGAGCGTGATGGCGCAGTCCACAAGAAAGCCCACCACGCAGGCTAAAGCCCCGGTTAAGGCCCCGGTTAAAGCCCCGGTTAAAGCAAAGTCCGCAGTGAAAGCAGAATGGACCTCCACGACTACCCCGGTGGGCAATGCAACACCCGCACCCGAGACGGATGTGCCGACGCAGCCAACGCCATTGCAGGCGCTACCCGCGGCTGAAACTGCTGCCCCGGACGGCCTACGTGCGGCGCAAGCGATTACCAGCGAACCCGCGCCGCCGCCTAAAGTGTTAGACGAGAGTGAGGAATTGTTGGCCATTGATCGGGCATTTGCAGAGAGCTTGATCGCCAATGGACCCCTTAAATCCTATGAAGCCCTGATGTCGAGTGAAGGGATTTTGCACGATGCCTCAGGCTCGTCGCCAGCAGGCGCTGCAGGGGCCCAAGCCCGCTTTGGCACGTTCCCGGCGGACGTAACTTTGGACCGTAGCCCGGAGAGCGCCATGGCCGCTGGTGGCTCTGGCTCGTCATGGGGGCGCTATGTAATCCGGCGTGGCGACAATCAGCTCAGCCTTGGGCGTTATGTCACGGTGTGGCGGCGCGAAGCCGGTGGGTGGTTGATTGTGACAGAGCTTGCTGCAGGGCGTGCCGGTCCCCAAGCTGCCCCAGCCGCCGGGCCATTACCGCGCAGGCCACCCAGTGCTGCACCCCGTCCATCCGCGACCACCCCCCCGAACTGATGGTTTTGCTGAGATCGAGCGCCGCTAAGCTGATGGCTTCGATTGACCTGAACGCAAAAAAACGCTCTTAACCCGGGGCAAATTCAACTTAGTCTGCACATTTGTGCCGCTACAATTTCAATCTGGAGAGAAAAAATGCGCGTGTTCTATGACG
>VYLK01000432.1_pt1 | contig 14655 bp, 3 predicted proteins | sample 5114321 | NCBI WGS metagenome assembly VYLK01 (sample SAMN12291792, study PRJNA351875) | freshwater metagenome | isolation source: freshwater lake | place: USA: Michigan, MSU2 Lake | collected 2011-08-16
GGCGCTGGCGCCTGCGGCATCGGCAGCGCCCCCGGCGGCGGCGGCGCCTGCGGCCTGCGCCAGCGCCAGGCACAGCGTGCTGGTGATGAAAAAGTCGGCCAGGATGGAGCTGATCACCGGCCCGGCCGCGGCGCTGCCCAGCAGCGCCACCAGCAGCGGCACGCCCATGAAGCCGGTGTTCGGGAAGGCCGCCACCAGCGCGCCGAAGGCCGCATCCTTCAGCCCCACGCGTTCGTTCATCGTCACGGCGATGGTGAAGAACACGATCAGCAGCGCGGCCGTCACGTAGACCGCCAGCACCACCGGGTTCAGCAGGTCGAACAGGGGCGTTTCCGCGCCAAAGCGGAACAGCATGCACGGCAGCGCGAAATACAGCACGTAGCTGTTGAGCCCGGGGATGGCGCTCTCAGGCAGCACGCCGCGCCGCGCGGCGAGGTAGCCGCAGAGCACCAGCGCGAAAAACGGCAGCGTGACGGCGAAGATGGAAGACACGGGCGCGGAGTATCGCAACCCCGGGGCTGCTTCATCGGCCGCGGGCGGGGCTTCGTCGCACGGCCCGGCAGGCCGGGCGAGGGCTGCGTAAGCTCTGGGGGTCGCGGCCTTCGCCCGCTGGCACAGGAACTCAGCCCCATGTCTTCTTTCTTCTCGGCCCTGGGTCGCGGCCTGCGCGGCGCCTGGTGGGCGCTGGATTTCACGCGCCGGGCGCTGCTGAACCTGCTCTTGCTGGCGCTGCTGGGCCTGCTGCTGTGGCTGTGGCTGCGCGACGGCCCCGAACCCCTGCAGCCCAAGACGGCGCTGGTGCTCGACCTGCAGGGCCGCATCAGCGAACAGCGCGCCGAATCGGGCCGGGGCAGCGCGCTGCGCCGCCTGGAAGGTGAACGCGACGACCAGACCCGCCTGCGCGACGTGCTGGCCGCGCTGAAGGCCGCCGAGAAAGACCCCGCCATCGCCCACGTGCTGCTGCTCACCGACGGCCTGCAAGGCGCCGGCCTGGCGACGCTGCGCGAGGTGGCCGCCGCGATGCAGGCCGTGAAGGCCGCCGGCAAGCCCGTCTACGCCTGGGGCTCGAACTACGACCAGCCGAGCTACTACCTGGCCGCCCACGCCACCGAGCTGTGGCTGCACCCGATGGGTGGCATCGAGATCGTGGGCTACGGCCGCACGCGCAGCTACTACAAAGACCTGTTCGAGAAGGTGGGCGTCACGGCCCACGTCATCCGCGCCGGGCAGTTCAAGAACGCCGCCGAAACCTTCTCGGCCAACGGCCCCTCGGAACAGACGAAGGAGTCCGACGCCGCGCTCTACAACGCGCTGTGGTCCACATGGACCGGTGGCGTGGAGAACGCACGCAAGCTGCCCGCCGGCAGCGTGATGCAGGCCATCGATTCATTGCCCGACAGCCTGGTGGCCGCCGGTGGCGACCTGGCGCGCTGGGCCGTGCAGCGCAAGCTGGTCACGGCGCTGAAGACCCGCGACGAGATGCGCGCCCGCCTCATCGAGCTGGGCGAGAAGGCCGAAGCTGCGCCCGACAGCAAGGCGCCGCCCACCTTCCGCCAGGTGAACTGGCGCGCCTACCTCGCCCGCCAGAAGCCGGCCAGCACGGGCGACGCCCTGGGCATCGTGGTGGCCGAAGGCGGCATCAGCGACGGCCGCGCCGGGCCCGGGCGCATTGGCGGGCTGAGCACGGCCGAGTTGATCCGCCAGGCGCGTGAAGACAAACAGATCAAGGCCGTGGTGCTGCGCGTGAACAGCCCCGGCGGCAGTGCCTTCGGCAGCGAGCTGGTGCGCCGCGAGCTCGAACTCACGCGCGCGGCCGGCAAGCCCGTGGTGGTGAGCATGGGTGACGTGGCGGCCTCGGGCGGCTACTGGATCAGCATGGCCGCCGACGAGGTGGTGGCCGACCCGGCCACCATCACCGGCAGCATTGGCGTGGTGGCCATGCTGCCCACCGCCGAAGGCGCCTTCAGCCAGCTGGGCATCCGCGCCGCGGGCACCAGCACCACCTGGCTGGGCACCGCCTACGACCTGCGCACGGGCCTCGACCCGCGGCTGCGCACGCTGATCCAGAGCAGCGTCGATCACATCTACAAAGACTTCATCACCCGCGTGGCTGCGGCGCGCAAGGCCACGCCCGAGAAGATCGACGCCGTGGCGCAGGGCCGCGTGTGGGCCGGCAGCCAGGCCATCGGCCACGGGCTGGTGGACCGGCTGGGCGGCCTGAGCGATGCTGTGCGGGTGGCGGCTGCACGCGCCAAGCTCAACGAAGGCCACCGCGTGGTCTACGTGGAAGCGCCGCCGGGGCGGCTGGACCAGTGGTTACAGCGCTTCGGCCTCAGCGAGACCCTGGGGCCCCTGCTCAGCAGCCTGCAGGCTTGGCAAGGCGCGGCGGAAACGGCCGCCGCCGCCGCCGCGCTGGCGCCGCTGCCCGCCGCCGCGGCGCTGCCGGTGCTGCAGGAACTGGAGGCGCTGGGCGTGCAGCCGAGCGCCATGGCCGCTGGCAAGCGGCCCTACAGCGCGGTGCTGCACTGCCTGTGCGAAGTGCCCTGAAGCAGGGCTGAGGCACGCCGCCGCGGCTTCAGGGCAGGCGGGCCTGGATCAGCACGTCCACGCGCCGGTTCGGCAGCAGGCACTCCTGCAACTCGGCCGGCTTGGTGAAGCGCTGCTCGCAGCCCTCGATCTGCTGCGCATCGCCGCGCGCGGCGGTGCTGATGAGCGCGGCGTCCAGGCCCAGGCGCACCAGTTCGGCCTTCACGGTGGCCACGCGGCGCTCGGAAAGGCGCTGGTTGTAGTCGCTCTGGCCGGTGCTGTTCAGGCGGTCGGCGTGGCCAGTCAGGGTGATGGACTGCACCACCAGCTTCTCGCGCAGGATGCGCTGGGCCAGCTGCTCCAGCCGCACGCGCGAGTAGGGCCGGGTCTGGCCGATCTCGTGTTTGTCGAAGTTGAACACCACCTCGGCCGAGAGCTGCAGCAGCCGCTCGGTGACCGGTGGCACAGGCACGGGCACCGGCAACACCACGGGTGCGGGCACCGGGGGCGGGGCCGGCAGCGGTGGCGGTGCGGGTGGGGGCGGCGGCGCCGGGGGTGTGCAGCTGGCCGCCAGCGCCTGCGCTTCGCCCAGCAGGTCTTCGGCGATCTGCACGTAGGGCTTGGCGTGGCGCCATTGCTGCTGCTTGTGCTCGTTGCCGGCGTGCACCAGCTCCACCTCGGCACAGGCGGCCTTCTGCTGCGCGCAGGCCCAGCCGCTGTGGCCGCGCAGCGCGGCGGCGCGCTCCCACAGGTCGGGGCGCAGGCGGTCGGCACCGTTGACCAGCGGGGTGTCGGTGGGCAAGGGGCTGCGGCCCTGCTCCATGCCCACCACGAGCTTCTCGGCCTCGGCCAGGGCCTCTTGCGGGAAGGCGCTGCGGTCGTTGCGCGTGTACTCGTGGAAGCTCACGTCCAGCCAGCACTGCGCCTTGCTGAGGAAGTAGTCGCGCACCGGCCGCCCGCGGTCGTTCAGGCCCTTGATGCGCGCCTGCATGGCCTCATACGTGCGCTGGTCGGCGCTGATGGCTTCGTCGCTGATGCGTTCGGCCGGTGGCTTGAGCTGGGCGCCCTGCGCAAAGGCCGGAGCGGCGGCCATGCCGGCCATCAAGGTAGCCAGCGCGGCCGTGAATGCGGCCATGAACGCGGTGGCCCGGGGGAAGTGTCTGTTCATCGCGGCAGGCTCCGGTTGACCTCGCGGTCGCGGCCCTTGAAGAGGTTCTCGTCGAACTTGAAACGCAGGCGCAGGTAAACGCCGCGGCGGGTGTACTCGTAGCCGGTGAGGTCGGCATCGCCGGCAAAACCGCTGGCGTTGAAGCCGGCAGAGAGCCACAGGTTCTGGCGCAGCAGGTAGCCGGCTTCCACGCCGTAGGCCGTCTGGCGCGCGCCGCTGCCGCCGAACTGCGCAGCGGCGAGCACGCCCACATCCCAGTTCTCGGTGAGGTCGTAGACCAGCCGGCCGGCGATGAGCCGCGCCTTGAAGCTGCTGGGCACGCCGCCTTCGAACACATCACGCTGCCACTTCGCGGCCACGCGGCCGGTCAGCCACCAGGGGCGGCTGGGGTGGTAGTCGCCATGGGCCGAGGCGATCCAGGCGCGTGTGCGCAGCTCGCCCACCAGCGCGTTGCTGGCGTCACGCTCGGTCTTGTATTCCAGCTTGGCCAGCGCGTTGACGCGGTTGGTGTCGGTGTCGCGGTAGGCCACACCCAGCTGGGCGCGGTCTTGCAGCACGTCGCCGCGCGCGGCGTAGTCGGTCTGCAGCAGGTGGTTGCGCACCAGCAGCGTCCAATCACGGCTGAGCTTGCGCGCCAGCAGGCCCTGCCAAAGCAGCGTTTGGAAACGTTCGTTGTCGGCGGTGCCGGCCACGTCGCCCGAACGCCGCAGCTCCACACGCGTGCTGCCGCGCCACAGCGGGTGGGCCGTCCAGTCCAGGCCCACGCTGGCGGCGTTGACGGGGGCCGTGCTGCCGCTGACCACGCGCAGGTGCTCGTAGGCGCTGCTCACGCGCCAGCCCTCGGCGATGTCGTGCACGTTGCGCACGCCGCTGGCCTGCACGAGGTCACGGCCGGAGATGGCATCGCGCAGGCGGTACTCACTGAAGGCCTGCGTGTCGCGCAGGTAGCTGCTGTCGATGCCGAGCGCCACGGTTTCGGCGCTGCGGCCGGTGTCTGACACACCGCCCAGCTGCACCCAGCCGCTCTGGCGCTCGTAGCGGCCATACAGGCGCGTGCGTTCGGCCAGCAGGTAGTCGCCGCCCAGCGCCACGCGACGGCGGGCGTCGCCCGAGATGTCGTTCTCGGCCTCGGCGCCCAGCGAGAAGCGCTCGGTGGCACGCCAGCCCAGGCCCAGGCGCAGGCTGTCGCTGGAAAGCGCCGTGCCGGCGGGCAGGCTGCTGGCCGCGGGCGGCAAGCCGCCGCTCTGGCTGATGACGGGCAGGCCGGTGGCGGGGTCCACCGCCTGGTTGCCGAAGCCGAGAGCTCCGCCGCCCGAACCGCTGCCGATGCCGCTGCTCAGGCCCAGCGTGTTGTCAAAAGGCCAGCTCAGCGTGCCGCCGGGCAGCGTGCCCACGGTCTCACGCGCGCGGCGGAGGCTGGCGTCGAGCGTGAGGCTTTCGCTCACGTCCCAGCGCACACCCAGGCCGGCACCACTGCGCGTGCCGCCGCCGGCGTTGCGGTCTTCACTGCGCAGGCCTTCGGCATAGAGCTTGAACCCGTCAGCCACGCGCACACCGCCCTTGGCATAGAGCTCGCCGCGGCCACCGTTCAAGGGCGCCGCGGGGTTGTTGAAGAGCGGCGAAGAGCGGCCCCAGAACACACGGGCTTCGGTGTTGTCGCCCTCGTGCGCGAGTTCCACGCGCGCGGCTTTGCCATCCACCTCGCCCGTGCGCCCGGCCAGCACGGCAGCGGTGCTGCGGTTGGTCGGGTTGGTGTTGACGGTGCTGGTGCTCTGCGCCGCTTCCACCACCAGCGCGGTGCGCGGCGCCAGGCGCAGCGTGGCGTTGGCGCTGACCAGTTCATACGGCGCCAGCGCGTTGCGGTCGGTGACCACCGAGCCGCCCACCTCCACGGCCGAACTCAGGCGCCACTGGCCATCGGCGCCCAGCACCCAGAAGGCCTCGCCGCCCTGATCGACCTCGTAGGTGATGCGCAGGCTCACCGGGTTGAGCTGTTCGTCCACCGCCGGCAGGAAGCTGGTGAGCAGGATACGGCCCGAAAAAGGCTCGAAGCTGTAGTCCACCAGCCGCACCAGCGCGCGAACGCTGACGATGCGCGAAGGCTGCTGGCGGTCGCGCACCACCACCTCCACCTTCTCGCTGCCTTCCAGCACGCCGTTGTTGCGCAGGCCGTAGGGCCCCGAGCCCTGGCTGGCGATCTCTTCCACCACCTGGCGCAGCGTGTCGCGCGTGGCGAAGACGTTGGCCGTCACCGCGCCCGCTTCGTGGTGCAGGCGCAGGCCGGTGGCGGTGCGGTTGTAGTTGCCCAGGCTGCGCTGCTTCAAGGACGCCACGGCGCCCTGGCCGATGGCCTGCGTGAAGCCATCACCGGTGACGAAATCGCCGTACAGCGCGTAGCTCTTGTCCTTGTCGATGCGCACGTAGAGGCGGTCGCCGCTGCGCGCGTCGAAGCTGCGCAGCGAAGCGTCGCCGTACACCGGGTAGAGCTCGTCGGGCCGCACGTCGCGCAGCAGGCGAGCGCGCGTGGCCTTGTCGCTGTCGTAGGCCGCGGTGAGCAGCAGGTCACCGCGAATCGTGCCCTTCAGGAAGAAGGCGGCGCGGGCCGCCAGGTTCGCCTTGCCGCCGTTGAACTGGCGGCTCCACGATTCGATTTCCTGCTCGAAGCCGTCTTGCCGGCGCGGCTGCGAGAGCTGCACCTTGTTGCGGAAGCTCAGGATGCCTTCCACCAGGCCGGCTGCCACCATCGGCCGCTGGTCGGGCACGAAGCTGATGACACCGGCCGCCTCTTCGCCGCCGGCGCTGATGCGCACGCGCACGTCTTGCGCTTCGGCCGGGGCCAGCAATGTGAATTCGGCAAGGCCGCCTTCCACCTTCAGCTGCACGCCGGGCGTGGCGCGGTCGGCATCGAGCCGGCGCGGGCCGAATTCGTCAGTGCGCGCACCCGGCAGCAGCACGCGGCCACCGGAATGCTCGATGGTGGCGAACACGGCCTGCTTGAGCGGCTGGCCGTCGCGGCCGAAGAGGCGCAGCGTCAGGCGCACCGGCGCCTGGCCGTCGGCGGGCACGGCGTTCTGGTCCACCTCCACCACGATGCGACCCACGGCGCCGTTCGGCGCGTAGTCCACCCCGCCCTGCTCGCCGCGGAAGCGCAGCGGCGCCTGCGCGTCCTGCCCGGGTTGGCGCGGGTAGAGCGTGGCGTCGCCCGCGGTGCTGGGCGTGTAGCGCACGTCGGCCGGCGTGCCGGCGGGCGGCTGGGTCTGGGCCTGCACCGCGGCCTGGGCCGCTGCAGCCACGGCGCCCAGGGCCAGCCAGCGTGTCAGTCGATCGGTCATGAAGGGCTCAGCGCGCGCCATCGCTGCCTCCTTCGCGGCGCGCACCGGGCGCGGTGCCGCTGTCGCGGCCGGCCGGGGCGGGTTGGTTCATCGGCAGCTTGGAGGTGGGCACGTTGGTTTCATCGGCCGCGGGCTGGGGCGGCTTGGGTTTTGTGTCGCGCGCTTTCGGCGCCTGCTGGTTGGCGCCGTCGGTGCCTTGCTGCGGCGAGCTCAAGGGCGTGAGGCCGTGCGCCTTGCTGTCGAAGCGCAGCGCCGGGCCGCCCTTCTTCTCGGGCTCGGGCGCGCGCACCTCGCCCTGAGCGCGGCGGGCCTTCACCTGTTCCAGCACGGTGTTGCTGCAGCTGCCCTCGATGAAATCGGCGCGGTGCAGCTCGCCGTTTTTCAGGTCCAGCCACAGGCTGCCGGCATCGCCCAGGTTGCGGTTGCTGGAAGTGGTGAGGCGCGAGCCCCGCGGCAGCGTCAGCGGGTCGGCCTTCAGCACCGCGCTGCGCGGCGGCACGCCGCAGACGCTGTACTTGCCTTCGCTGTCGCTGATGAGCGTGGTGCCGTCCTGCATCACCAGGCGCACGCCCGGGATGCCCAGCTCTTCGGCGTCTTGCACGTGGTTGCCGTTGCAATCGACGAAGACCTTGCCCAGCACGCAAGCGTCGGTGGTGAACACGCCGCCGCCCACACGCACGCGGAAAGCGGCGTCGTTGGTGGCCACGCTGCCCGGCAGCGGGTTGAAGCCGGCGTCCACGCAACCCGCGGGCTGGCCGCAGGCATGGCCGCGCGCGCGGTTGATGCCGTCGCCCTGCTGCGCCCCCACGTCCACACGCAGGCGGTAGCGCAGCACGAGCTGGCGGCTGGCCGGCATGGGGCCGAGGTTGAAGGCGAGCACCGGGCCCACACCGCCTTGCGGATCAGCGATCGGCACATCACCCACCATCGCCGTGCCGCGGATGTAGGTGAAGCCCGCGGGCAGGCGGTCGACCACCGTCGTCTGCCGCGGCAGCGCACCGCTGGGCACGCTGACGGTGATGGTGTAGCGCACGCTGTCGCCCACCTCGGCCTGCGCCTTGTCGCCCGTCTTGCTCAGCGCCACGGCGCCGGGCAGTGCGGGGTCGAGCGGGATGTGGTTGTGGATGATGTTGGCACCGCCCGAGCCCGAAGTGAGGCTCAGGAAGTAGGTGGTGGCCGTGCCGATGGCGCCCGTGGGCGCGGTGGCCTGCGGCTGCACCGGGAACACCGAGCCCGCACCGCCGCCCGGCACCAACGGCCCGGCCGCGGGCGGGATGGCGCTGGAGACGAAGCTGTAGCCCGCCGGCGGCGTGACCGTCAGCCCGAAGGTGCAGCTCGCAGGAGCGCCCGGGCCGAAGAGGAACTGGTAGAAGCCGTCGCTGCCCACCGTCATCGAGGCCGCATCGCCGCTGAGCGTGTAGCCGCCCAGCGTGGCGCCCACCAGCGCGGTGGCCGGGTTCCAGCCCACGCAGGCGCCCACCGGCGCCAGGCGCACCACCGAGCCCGGCACTGGCGTGCGCAGGCCCGAGTCGTAGACCACGCCGCTCGGGTCCACCGGCAGGCTTTGCTGCGGCAGGTCCTGGCCCGGGGCCAGCACCACCGTCAGCGCCGGCGTGTTGCCGGTGCCCACGCAGGAACTGGCCGTGCCGGCCGGTGGCGTGGCGTTGCAGGTGGCGCCGCTGCTGCCGGGTGCGGTGTTGCCGTTGACCGGGTAGCCGTAGACCACGCCCGAGCCCGGCTCGCGGAAGCGCACCGCCAGCGGCACGCCGGGCAGCAGGTTGGGCACGCTGTAGGCGCCGCTGGCGTCGGTGGTGGCGCGGCCGACGATGGTGCCGGTGGCCGGGTCGACCACCTCCACCAGCCAACCGGCCAGGCGGCGGTCGCCCGCGTCGAGCACGCGTGAGCCGCTGCCGATGTCGTACCAGACCGTGCCCGACACCGAGGCCGCACGCTGCACCGGCGTCGGCGTGCGGCAGGCGTTGTGCTCGATGGCCGGCGTGCACACCGGCAGCGCGGCGGGGTTGTTGTTGAAGGCGTCGCGCTCGGCCGCGCTGGGGCCGCGGGCCGGCAGTTCGCCGCCGCCTTCGACCATCACCACGTTGTTGACCGGCGAGGCCGTGGCCGCCGCGGCACCCACCGCCACGCTGGCGGTGATGGCATCGGCCGCCACCGCGCCCGCGGCGATGACGGTGCTGCTTCTGCAGCTGAAGCTGCTGGCGCCCACCGCGCCGCTGCACACCCAGCCGTTGCCGGTGGGTGTGGCGGCCAACGTCAGGCCGGCGGGCAGGCGGTCGCTGACGGTGTACGCGCCGCTGCTGGCGATCTCGCCCACGTTGCGCACAGTCAGGCGATAGCCGCCGCTGTAACCCACGGTGAAGGGCGCGCCCACCGCGCTCTTGCTCACGCGCAGGTCGGGCGAGTTGCCGATCTCGCCGAAGTTGTTGTTCAGCGCCTGCGCGCCCGGGCCCAGCACCACGGCCGCGATGGCCGAAGGCACGGTGCCCGGCCCGGTGGCCGTGCCGCCCAGCGTGCCGGCGCTGGTGATGCCGTTGACGGTGCCGGCCGGCTGCGTGGGCTGCGTGACGGTGTAGGTGCCGGGGCGCAGGCCGTCGAAGCTGTAGCGGCCGTCGGCACCTGTCACGGCGGTGAGGCTCACCGCGTTGCCCAGGTCGTCGGTGCCGGTGAGCACCAGGGTCACGCCGGGCAGGCCGCCTTCGCCGGGGCCGACGATGCCGTCGTTGTTGTTGTCGGCGTAGACGATGCCGCTCAGGCCCGCGGCCGGCACCTCGCCGAAGTTGTTGGCCACGGAGGCCGCCCCCACCGCCAGGCTCACCGCCGTGATGGCGCTGGGCGCTGTGGCCACGGCCGTGGCCGTGCCGCCGGTGCTGCCGGCCACCGTGCGGCCGTTCACCGTGGCCGGCGGCTGCGTGGGCTGGCGCACGGCGTAGTTGCCCGGCGCCAGGCTGCCGAAGCTGTAGCTGCCGTCGGCCGCGGTGGTGGTGCTGCGGCTGATGCTGCGGCCGGCCGTGTCGGTGCCGGTGAGTTCGATGGTCACGCCAGCGATGCCACCTTCGCTGCCGTCGATGAGGCCGTTGTTGTTCGCATCCAGCCAGACGCGGCCTTCGATGGAACTGTTGTTCGGGATCTCGGCGAAGTTGTTGCCGCTGGAACTGGCGCCCGAGGTGGCCAGCACGATCCCTGCCACCGCGCTGGGCAGCGTGGCCACAGGCGTGGCGCTGCCACCGGCGCTGCCGGCCGTGGTGATGCCGTTGCTGGTGCCGGCCGGCTGTGTGGGCTCGGTCACGGTGTAGGTGCCGGGGCGCAGGTCGGCCACGCTGTAGCGGCCGTCGGCGCCGGTGACGAGGTTGCGCGTGACGGCCGCGCCGGTGTCGTCGGTGCCGGTGATGACGATCGGCACGCCGCCCAGACCGGCGTCGCCGGCGGTGTCTTGCAAGCCGTTGTTGTCGAGGTCGAGGAAGACCGTGCCGCTGAGGGCCACCGGCAGCAGTTCGCCGAAACGGTTGTCGGTGCTGCTGCCGCCAGCCGTCAAGGCGATGCCGCTCAGGCGGCTGGGCGTGCTGCCCACCGCCGTGGCCGTGCCGCCCGTGCTGCCGGCGCTGCTGCGGCCGTCGAGGGTGGTGACGGGGCCGGCTGCGGTGTTCACCACCGGTTGCGCCACCTGCTCGGTGACGGTGTAGCCGCCGGGGCCGGCGGCCAGCAGGTCGGTGAAGCTGTAGTTGCCGGCGGCGTCGGTGGTGGCGGTGCGCGTGACGTTGTTGCCCGCCGCGTCGGTGCCCGTGAGCGTGATCACCACGCCGGCAATGCCGCTTTCGCCGCCCTGGCGGATGCCGTCGTTGTTGGCATCCAGATAGACCGAGCCCGAGAGCGTGGCCGCGCGTTCACCGAAATGGTTGCCAGCCGAGCCCGTGGTGGGCAGGTTGCTGATCGTGATGGCGTTGCCCACGCCGCTGCTGCCGCTGCCGCCGGGGTTGGTGCTGCCTTCGCCGTAACCGGTGGGCTGCACTTCGCACAGCGTGTAGGTCAGGCCGGCGGACACACCGCTGAAGCTGTAGTTGCCGCTGGCATCGGTGGTGGTGGTGGCCACCACGGTGCCGCTGCAGTTGGCGCCCAGCACGAGGCGGATGGTCACGCCCGGGATGGCGCCGTCGCCCGTGCCCAGGGTGCCGCTGCCGTCGCGGTCGATGTAGACGGTGCCGGTGATGGGCGCGATGGGCAGTTCGCCAAAGAGGTAGCCCGTGGCCTGCACGGCGGCGCCCAGCACCGCACCAGCGATGCGGTCGTTGGTGGCGGTGCTGCCGCCGGCGCTGCCGGCAGTGTCGCGGCCATCGTTGAAGACACCGGCCGCGGGCGGGATGGCGCCTTCGGTGACGGTGTAGCCATTGGCATCGCTCTGCAACAGGCCGTCGAAGCTGTAGTTGCCGCTGGCGTCCGTGACGGTGCTCAGGCTCACCGCCGCACCGTTGATGTCGGTGCCAGTGAGGGTGATGGGGACACCGGCGATGCCGGTTTCGCCCGCATCGCGCACCCCGTTGTTGGTGTTGGCGGGCGTGGCGGGCGAGAAGTCGGCATACACCGCGCCGGCCAGGCTGGCCACGGTTTCGCCGAAGTTGTTGTTGGGCGAACCGGCCGCGGCCAGGTTGGTGACGGTGGCCACGTTGCCGGCGCTGCCATTGGCCGTGCCGGTGCCGTAGCCGCCGGGCTGCGTCTGGCAGACGAGGTAGTTCTGGAAGGCCCGCACGTTGTCGAAGCGGTAGGTGCCGTCGGCGGCCGTGGTGGTGGTCTGCACCGTCGTGCCGGTGCTGCAGTCGGCGCCCTGCACCAGGCGCAAGGTCACGCCGGGCAGGCGGCCGGGTTCTGCGCCACCCAGCGTGCCGTCGCGGTCGCGGTCGATCCACACCAGGCCGCTGACGCTGCTGAGCTGCACCTCGCCGAAGTTGAAGGCCGTGCCGTCGGCGCCGCTGGAAAGGTCGATGCTCGCGATGCGGTCGGTGCCCGCCGCGGGCGTGTTCGGCTGCGCCGTGCAACCGCTGGCGCAGGCGCTGCCGCCGACCAGGCCCGGGTTCACCGGGCCGTTGGCCAGGCCGGCCGGGCTGGCGGGCAGCGGCTGCTCCAGCGTGTAGGGCACCAGCGGGTCCAGGCCCGTGAAGCTGTAGCTGCCGTCGGCCGCGGTGGTGGCCGTGGCCAGCAGGCTGCCGTCGGTGGCGTTCAGCAGGCGCACCGTCGCGCCAGCGATGGCGGGGTCGGTGGCGGCATCGCGCAGGTTGTTGGCGTTGGCGTCGAGGTAGACAAAACCCGACAGGCTCACGCGCCGCAGTTCGGGGAAGTTGTAGCTCGTACCGCTGACGCTGGCGCCCAGCACCACGCCGCTGTGGCTGCTGTTGCCATTGCCGCCGCCGGCCGCGTAGGTGCCGCCGGCGCTGCCGGCGGGTGCGGCCACGGGGCCGTTGTCGTAGCCCGTGGGTTGCGTCTGCGTGAGCGTGTAGCCCGCGCCGTTGGAGGGCGCGAGGTTGTTGAAGAGGTAGTTGCCGCTGGCGTCGGTGGTGGTGCTGCGGCTCACCGCGTTGCCGTAGGCGTCGGTGCCGGTGAGCGTGATGGTCACGTTCGCCACGCGCGGCTCCTGCGCGGCGGCCTGGGGCGTACCGCCGTTGGCGCCGCTGCGCACGCGGTCTTCGAACACCGTGCCGGCCAGCGACGAGCGCTGCACCGTCACCGTGCTGTTGCCGGTGTTGTTGCCGCCGGGGGTGTCGATACCGCCGAGCTTGATCGGGTCGGTGTCCACCGTGGCGCTGTTGGTCACGCTGCCGCTGCTGGGGTAGCTGGTGATGCGCACGGGCACGGTGATGGTGGCCGTGCCGCCGCTGTCCAGCTGGCCGAGCGCGCAAGTCACCGTCACGCCGCTGCGCGTGCAGTTGCCGTTGGCCGGCTGCAGGCTGCGGGTCCAGGTGATGGGGCCCGTCACTTCGGCCTGCGCGGGCAGGGTGTCGGTGAGGTCGGTTTGCAGCGCATTGCCCGGGCCGTTGTTGACGACGGTGATCACCCAGTCGAAGGGCTGCATCAGCGTGGGGCTGGCCACGGTGGCGGTCTTGCTCACGCGCAGGTCCACGCGCTGGCGCGTGGTGGTCTGCTCGTTCTCGGCGTTGTTGGCGGCCTGGGTGTCGGGCTCGTTGGAGGACACCGTGACCACGTTGTTGAAGATGTCGCCCGTGGGCGCCGGCTGGTCCAGCACCTCGAAGCGCAGGAAGATGTTCTTGGTGGCACCCACCGCCAGCTCGCCGACGCCGGCGCCGGTGCTGGCCGTGCCCGCGGGCACGCTGCAGGTGAAGGCCGGGATGGCCGTGCCGGGCGCAGATGTCACGTTAGCCACGCTGCACAGCGGCACCGGGTTGCAGGTGCTGCCGCCGAAGGTGGTGACGTCGCAGACGAAGCGCACGCGCTTGCCAGCCGGTGGCGTCATCGTCTCCGTCACTTGCGCGCCAGTGGCGTAGGACGGGCCGCTGTTGTTCACGCTCACCTGGTAGGCCAGGAAAGAGCTGCCCGCCGTGTAGGGCACGGGGTCGAAGTTGACGGCGCCGACGCGGTCGGTCTTGTTCACCAGCAGGTCCACCGCAGCGGCAGTGACGGCCAGCGTGGCGCTGCGCTCGTTGTTGCCGTTGTCGCCACCGGCGGGGTTCTCGACGCTGGTGGTGTTCACGCGCGCCAGGTTGCCGAAGCTGCGCGCCGGGTTGCCGGCCTGGAAATTGGGGCGCACCAGCAGCGTGATGGTCTGCGTCTCGCCATTGGCCAGGGTGCCGATGGTGCAGTTGAAGCTCGAGCTGCCGGGCGTGAGCACGGCGCCGGCCGCGATGGAACAACTCGAACCCGCTTTCGACGAGGTGATCTGCGTCACCGTGACGCCGCTGTCGCCGCCCGGGAAGGTGAACTGGTCGGTCACCGTCACGCCCAGCGCCGGGCTGGGCCCGTTGTTGCGGAAGGAGAGCACGTAGGTGGCGACCTCACCCGCGCGCACGGCGCCCGGCGTGACCGACTTGCCCGTCATCTCGACATCGGCGATGGGCTCGATGACGACGGTGTCGCTGGCGCTGTTGTTGTTCGGGTTGGGGTCGCCTTCGTTGACGTTGCGCACCGTGGCGGTGTTGGTGAAACTGCCTTCGCTCAGCGGGCGGTTGACGACGATCACCACCGTCACGCTCTGGCCCTGCAGCAGCTGCCCGCCGTTCTGGCTGCACACCACTTCGTTGCGCACGCTGGTGCAGCCGAAGGTGGCCGTGCTGCCGGCCGAAGGCGTGGCCGTCAGCGAAGCGATGCTGGTGTTGTTCACGAAGGCCGGCAGGCTGTCGCTGATCACCACGCCCGTGGCGGCCTGGGGCGTGGCCGAGACGTTGCTCACCACCAGCGTGTAGGTGACCGAGCCCTCGCTGGTGCTCACCGTCTTGTCGCCGCCCGTGGGCGTGCTCGTGACCTTGGTGATGGCCAGATCGGGCTGCACCGTGGTGCTGGTGTTGGTGGCCGTGGCGCAATCGTTGGTGGGGTTGGGGTCGGCCTCGGCCGGGGGCGAGGCCAGGCCCGCGCCGGCGCCGGCCGGCACCGAGCCGCCCGTGCACGCGGTGT
>VYLK01000434.1_pt1 | contig 14588 bp, 11 predicted proteins | sample 5114321 | NCBI WGS metagenome assembly VYLK01 (sample SAMN12291792, study PRJNA351875) | freshwater metagenome | isolation source: freshwater lake | place: USA: Michigan, MSU2 Lake | collected 2011-08-16
GGCGGGCGTGGGCGGAATATTCGAATCGGTAGGGAAGCGTGTCGGGGCTTATCACGTATACCGGTTCGGGCAACACCAGGCGATTGTAGCCTTTGGGTTTGGGTTGAAAATCCGGCGTACAGGAAAAAAACAGCAGGCAGGCGAACCCCACCATCGCCCACCTGCCGTTGTCCCAATCAGAACGGAAGGTCATCCGTGGCGTTGTCTGGCACTTTAAAATCCTCCGCTGGCGTATTGTATTGTGGCGCATTGGGCCTGGAGTCTACCCCTCCTGCCGCAGGTGCCGCATTGCGGCTACCGAGCATCGTCATGTTGTCGCCCACCACTTCCGTAGTATACCGCGTAACGCCCTCTTTCTCCCAGGAGCGCGTACGCAACTTCCCTTCGATGTACACCAAATCACCTTTGTGCAGGTATTTGGCTGCCACTTCGGCCTGGTTGCGCCACAGCACTACGTTGTGCCACTCGGTAATCTCTTTCTTCTCGCCCGTGTTCTTGTCTTTGTACGTTTCGCTCGTGGCCACCGAGAAATTGGCTACCGTGGCGCCATTTTCCAGATTCCGCACCTCGGGGTCTTTGCCGAGGCGACCAATTAAAATCACTTTGTTTACTCCTGACATAATTATTTTTGATTTACGTTTTTCAAAAGTTATTTCCGCTGGCGCGGGATAGGTTGCTACAAAAATAAAAATTACCAGCTCAACGTCATGCGGAAGCCTTAAGATAGCCAATGGTTTCCAGATAGCGGGTCAGAATGATCGGCTTGGCCAGTTGATCTACGCTTTTTGCAGTGTGCCAGCGAAAACCGGGAGGCAGTTTTTTCCATTCCTTTTTGAGCTCGAGCTGGTAAAAGCGGATGTGCAGTACCTGATGCGACAAGAGATGGCGGAAATCATGGCAGGAAACCGGATTCCCGTTTGTGGCGGCTGCCGGCAATTTGAGGAGGTGTGGGCGCAGGCCGTCCCAGCCTACCGCGCGCCTTGTTTCCACGAGCCAGAATTCATTCAGCCCGCGCCAGATATCGGGGGCATCGCGCGTATGCATTAGTAATTTCTTTTTCCACTTCAACACCAGGTAATTAAAGTGGCGGTGGCGAACCTTCTGTTTTTTGCCTTTGACGGGCAGCGTCTGCTGCAGGTTGTACCGGTGGGCGAAGCAGCGCGTCTGGAAGACGCAATCAGCGCAACCGGGGTTTCGGGGTGTGCAGTGAAGGGCCCCGAACTCCATCAGCGCCTGGTTGAACAACTCCGGATGCTGCGGGTCGAGCAGAGCGTTGGCCTTTTCGAAAAAAAATGCCCGTGCTGCCGGGGCGGCGGTGTCCTGCTCAAAACCAAAAATCCGGGCCAGCACACGAAAAACATTTCCGTCAACTACAGCCACGGGCTGTTTGAATGCGAAAGAAGCGACCGCAGCCGCCGTGTAGGGGCCAATTCCCGGGAGAGACTTCAACGCTTCGAAGTGGCAGGGAAACTGTCCACCATGTTTTTCTACCACTGCCCGGGCACAAGCGTGCAGGTTTCGGGCACGGCTATAGTAACCCAAGCCCTGCCAAAGGCGCAACACTGCACCAATCGGCGCGGCCGCAAGGCGATGAACATCGGGGAATGCTTCCAGGAAACGAAGGTAATACGGCAATCCCTGCGCTACCCGGGTTTGCTGTAAGATGATTTCAGAGAGCCAGATCTTGTAGGGATCAACTGTATCGCGCCAAGGCAGTTCCCGCCGGTGCCGTTGGTACCAATCGATGAGCGTTCGGGCAAAATCCGTCTGTTGCATGGTACCAAGAACGGTTGAAACTGCCGAAATGATTTCCGAAAACCAAACAAAAAACAGCCGGCGTTCAACTCGCTGTGCAAAACGCTGAAAATTCAATCTATCTCGGTGACGATCAGCAAATTCATTTTGCGTTTGTGATTTGCGCGTATAACTTTGCCCACCTAAATTTTCTTGGTCTGTAACCCAAAAACCTGTGACGAAGGCTGACGTAATCAATCAAATTGCGGATAAAACCGGCATCGATAAAGCCGATGTAACCGCTTCTGTGGAGGCTTTCTTCTCCATCGTGAAAAGCAATATGGCCTCGGGCCATAATGTCTATGTGCGCGGTTTTGGAAGTTTTATCAACAAAAAGCGTAAAAAGAAAATTGCCCGTAACATTTCACGAAACACTGCTATTATTATTGATGAGCACTATATTCCCAGCTTTAAGCCGGCAAAGATTTTTCTGAATAAGATCAAAAACAGCGAAAAAGTTAAGGAAATGGCCGGCAAAGCGACTGCTGAAGACATGGACGTGGATTAACGCTGCTGTGCTACCTGGCTCAAGGGCAACATGTGGAAAACCCGGATTTTATTAGTAGTAGTGGCCGTTGGCCTCTCGGCTTTACTTTTCCTGCTTCCGAAAGTAGTGGTAGAAAACGACAGCCAGCTGACGGCGGCGGATTCAGCATCGCTGCAGATGTTGCCCTCGGGTCACCAGCCAGTGCCGCCCATCGTGTCTGCAGCTATTCGGCGGCTACGCCAACAGGTGGCGTTGGCTTCCCAAAATGAAAATTATTCTATCTTTGCCGACTCGTTGCAAGATCTGTATGCCGAAATCGGCAAATTTGATAGCGCAGCCTGGTTTGCCGAGCAAGCCGCCACGTTCTTACAAACAACTGATGCTTACCGTATTGCCGGAAATCGCTATTACGAGGCGTACACATTTGCGATGGAGCCTGCCAAACAACGTTCACTGGCAGCCAAGACCCGCGAGTACCTCGAAAAAGTGACTGCTGCCCAGCCCCAAGACTTTGAAGCGCGCAATAAGATTGCGATGACGTTCGTCAGCTCCGATGCTCCCATGCAGGGTATCATGATGCTGCGGCAGGTGCTGGATGAGGACCCCCAAAATGAACTGGCACTCTTCAATCTGGGCATGTTATCCATCCAATCGGCTCAATACCAACGGGCGATTGGTCATCTTACGCGTTTAGTGGAGGTGAACCCAAGCAGCACGCAGGGGCGCTTGTTGCTGGGGGTGGCCTATCTGAAGAGTGGCAACAAGGCGCGTGCGCGGCAGGAGTTTGAGAAAGTGAAGGCAGAAGACAGCGACCCTTCCGTGCAAGCCACGGTAGACAGCTATCTGCAGGAAGTGAACCAAAAATAAATCCCGCGAAAGCGGCACATTAAAAAAAGGTACTATGCCGAGTGGTAAAAAAAGAAAAAAACACAAAATGGCGACCCACAAGCGCAAAAAGCGCCTGCGGAAAAATCGTCACAAAAAGAAGTAGAACGCATCTCTAAAATCAGTTTTGACGGAGTTTTAAGAAGACAGGGCCCAACCTAAGGCAAATTGTAAAGTCGTCTACCGGTATGCAGCGGCACCACGAAGTGCAGGGGTAACCGGATGGCCCAGAACGGTAAGAATTCCAAAAAGATCTTTTTCAGATGATTTCTAGCAGCAAGCCGACGGAACGAAGTTCCCCGGCACATTAATTATTTTAAACATCCAAAACTTGAGTTTTGAGCAATGAACTAATCATCAGCGCCACTCAAAACGGATGTCGTATAGCCTTACTGAAAGACAAGCAACTTGTTGAATTCCATGAGGAATCGGAAAACAGCAGGTTTATGGTGGGCGAAGTGTACCTGGGCACTGTAAAAAAAGTAGTTCAGGGACTGAATGCCGCGTTTGTAGACATCGGGTACGAGAAGGATGCCTTTCTGCATTATCTTGACCTGGGCCCGCAGTTCAGCAGCCTTCAGAAGTTCACCAAACTTGTCAGGGGGAAACGCCTCACCGGAGGGAAACTGGATAAATTCCAGCTTGAGAAAGACATTGATAAGCATGGCAAAATTGGCCAACAGCTTGTCAAAGGTCAGCTCATCCCGGTGCAGATTGTAAAAGAACCCATTTCCACCAAAGGCCCGCGACTAACGTGTGAGTTATCGATAGCCGGACGCTATCTGGTAATGGTGCCCTTTTCGAACTCTGTAAGCATTTCCAAACGCATTGCCAGCAGCGAGGAGCGAAAGCGCTTGCAGCGCATCATCCAGTCCATTAAGCCGGAAGGATTTGGCGTAATCATCCGCACCGTGGCTGAAGGCAAAGACACGGCTGAACTCGACCGCGATCTGCGCAATCTGGTGAAAAACTGGGAAGACGGCATCGCCCGCATGGTTGATGGCCAACCCCGCGAGAAGATCATCGGTGAACTCAGCAAAACCAACTCCATCCTGCGCGACCTGCTGAACGAGTCGTTCGACAATGTGCAAACAGACGACAAGAAGATGTTCGAGGAGGTGAAATCGTATGTGAAGACCATTGCGCCCGAGAAAGAGAAAATTGTAAAACTCTTCACCGGCAAAGCAAAAATCTTCGAACACTTCGGGATCGAAAAACAAATCAAGTCAGCCTTCGGGCAAACGGTCAGCCTCCGCGGCGGCGGCTATCTTATCATTGAGCACACCGAGGCCTTGCATGTGATTGATGTCAATAGTGGCAATAAATCCAACCGCGAAGAAAATCAGGAGAACACGGCTCTGTCGGTAAACCTGGAAGCCGCCCGGGAAGTAGCGCGCCAACTGCGTCTGCGGGACATGGGCGGCATTATCGTAGTCGACTTTATCGACATGCGGAATCAGGAACACAAAAAACTGATTTATAAAACGATGCGCGATGTGATGGCCGAGCACGACCGGTCTAAACACACTGTGCTGCCGCTATCCAAATTCGGTCTGATGCAGATCACGCGCGAACGTGTTCGGCCACAGATGAATATCGTAACCAAGGAGGTGTGTCCGGCTTGCAATGGCACAGGTTCAATCACCGCTTCCATTCTGGTTACGGATCAAATTGATGCGCACCTGCAGCATTTGCTTGTGAAGCAGAACGAAGCCAACCTCGTTTTGGCCGTACATCCGTTCTTGTATGCGTATTACACGAAAGGGATTTTTTCGCACCGCGTGAAGTGGTTCCTCAAGTATAAACGTTGGGTGCAGATCGTGAAGGACACCTCACTTGGAATTACCGAATATCACTTCCTCAATAAAGACGGCGAAGAGATTGATCTCGGAGCGCAACAGGCACCCACCGTGCCGGGAGAGAGCGAATAATCTGCGCGAGCGATGATGAGAAAAAGGTGCCTCCCGGGGCACTTTTTTTATGGGCGAACCGATCTGCCGGTAACACCATCCGCTGAAGGCTGCGGTTGATAGACGCACCCCCTGTCTGCCATTCCCGGAAACAGTCAAAGCCCGGCCCTTGCTGCTGCCGGCGGCTTGCACAAGCGGTGCCTGTTATGCCGATGCGAAACGAAATCTCCAAATCGCCCGCCACAAACTACATGATTTAGGCGCGCCAAAGCACCCTGCGATCCCTTGCAGGCAACTCCACACCCGAATCCTCGGAGCGGTGCTGCTTTTCGGATCTTTTTGCTTTGCCCGGCGCAGTGCCAATACGAACACCCGATTTCGAAAAAGGGATTGTCGGGAGTTTGCCGGTGCGATGGCCTTTCCGTCTCGCCCTACTGCCAACCTGACATATTACCCCGACTGGAACAATCCTTGACACTAAGGTGGAACGATCATAACACATTAAAATCTGATTGACTATGGCAGAAGTGGCAGAAAAAGGTTCGATTTCGATCCATACCGAGAACATTTTCCCCATCATCAAGAAATTCCTGTATTCCGACCATGAGATTTTCCTGCGCGAACTGGTCAGCAATGCGGTAGACGCCACCCAGAAGTTGAAGAAGCTTGCCTCCCTGGGTGAGTTTACGGGCGAACTGGGTGAACTGCGCGTTGAAGTCAGTTTCGACAAAAAGAAGAAAACGATCACCGTCAGCGACCGTGGCATCGGCATGACGGGCGATGAAATCAAAAAATACATCAACCAGATTGCCTTTTCCGGCGCTTCCGAATTTCTCGAAAAATTCAAAGACAAGGCCGACGCAAAAGATATCATCGGCAAATTCGGCCTGGGGTTCTATTCCGCTTTTATGGTAGCCGATGAAGTAGAGTTGATATCCCGTTCTTACAAGGCTGGGGAAGACGAAACTGCACGCTGGACCTGCGACGGCTCTACCGAATTTGAACTCACCACAGCCAAACGCGAACACCGCGGCACCGATGTTATTCTGCACATCAACAAAGATTCGGAAGAATTTTTAGATGAGTGGCGCATCAAGGGCATTCTTGAGAAATACTGCAAGTTCTTGCCGGTTGAAATCAAGTTCGGCACCAAGGACGAAAGCGAAGAAGACGGCGTAGATGCCGAAGGTAAAACCAAATACAAAACCGTTACCAAAGACCGGATTATCAACAACCCTAATCCGATCTGGAGCAAGTCGCCCGGCGAACTGAAAGACGAAGACTACCTGAAGTTTTACAAAGAGCTTTATCCGTTTAGCGAAGATCCGCTTTTCTGGATCCACCTGAATGTGGATTACCCGTTCAACCTGACAGGCGTTTTGTACTTCCCAAAAGTGAAGAACGACTTTGAGCTGAATAAGAATAAGATTCAGTTATACTCCCGACAGGTGTTCATCACCGATGAAGTAAAGGACGTGGTACCGGATTTCCTGATGCTCCTGCACGGTATCCTCGACTCTCCCGACATTCCACTGAACGTTTCGCGCAGCTACCTGCAAAGCGATGCGAACGTAAAAAAAATAAGTCAGCACATTTCCAAGAAAGTTGCCGACAAATTACAGGAACTGTACAAAAAAGACCGGGCAGATTTTGAGAAGAAATGGGATGACATCAACATCTTTGTAAAATACGGCATGATTGCCGATGAAAAATTCTACGATCGCGCCAAAGAATTTGCCTTACTCAAGAATACGCTTGGGAAATACTATACCCTGGACGAGTACCGCGAATACGTGAAAGATCTGCAAACCGATAAAGATAAAAATACGGTTTACCTCTACACCTCCGACACCGGCAAACAACATACCTATATCGAACGGGCCAACCGAAAGGCCTACGATGTACTGGTATTGGATGGGGTGCTGGACAGCCACTTCATCAATACACTGGAGCAGAAACTGGATAAAACTCAACTCAAGCGGGTAGACAGCGATACCATCGACAAGCTGATTGTTAAAGAGGAAAAGCTGGAAAGTGTACTTACGCAGGCCGAACAAGAACAGGTGAAATCAGTTTTCGAGAAAGCCATCAACAACCAGAATATGACCGTGGCGGTTGACGCCCTGAGCGCTGACGATATGCCCGTACTGGTAACGATGAGCGAGTGGATGCGCCGCATGAAGGATATGGCTAAAACAGGCGGAGGTGGTATGTACGGCATGATGGGTAACATGCCCGATAGCTACAGTGTTTCCGTAAACGGAAATCACCGCATCATTCAAAAGATCCTGAAAGCCGAAAGCGATGAGCAACGCGAAAAACTGGCGAAGCAGGCCTACGATCTGGCTCTGCTGTCGCAGGGTATGTTGAGCGGTGCCGATCTGACCAACTTCGTTAAACGAAGTGTAGAGCTGGTCGGCTAATCACCGTGACCACAAAAAAAGCGCGCCGCGGGAGCGCTTTTTTTTTCGGGCATCACTTCATCCACTCGAACACCTGGTAGTGATCTCCGTTCATGCCGAGTTTTCGGTAAACTGCCTGCGCCTGATCATTGGTTCTATCAACATACAGCCGGATTCCCCTCAGTTCAGGATCAAACTGTACCTGTTTCTTCATATGCAGGTAAAGAAATTTGTAAATCCCCTGGCGGCGATATGCGGGCAGAACATATACCGATTGAATCCACCACACATTACCGCAGCGCCAGTCGCTCCACTCGTAGGTTATCATCAGGCAGGCAATCACCTCACTCTCCCGTTCCACTACAAAGTAGCAGCCTTTGGCCGGGTCTGCAAAAACAGCCTCCACACCCCGGGTGACAGTAGCCAGATCGAGTGTAATGCTTTCAGTTTCCAGCGCCATGCGGAGTTGGAAATCAATCAGAACAGGTTGATCGGCAGGTTCGGCAGCTCGTACACGCATAGCAGTATGCGCACAAAGATAATCCGTGCATTAACGAGAATGAAGTTCCCGTAAAAATTGTTCGGCCGTGTCGAGGTACTGAGTCTTCTTTTCCGCCGTCATTTTATCGGCCACGCTGGTGATCATCCGCATGCGGTGATTTTGCCGAAAGTCATCTGCGTGTTGCAGGATGTAGCGCCAATACAAGGCATCCCAGACGGCACACCACGGGCCTTTTTTGTAATCGCTCATTTTCAGAATGTAGTTCGATCCTGACACATACGGCTTGGTGGTCATTAATCCGCCATCGGCATATTGCGTCATGCCGTACACATTCGGCACCATCACCCAATCATAGGCATCAATAAATAATTCCATAAACCATTGATATACGGCATCGGGATGAAAGCCGCACAGATGCATAAAGTTTCCCAATACCATGAGTCGTTCAATGTGGTGGCAGTAGCCGGTGGCGAGCACTTTGCTGATGGTATCATCTACCGGTGGGATGCCGGTGGTGCCCTGGTAAAAGCTTTTCGGGATCGGCTGTTGCAGGCGGAAGTAATTGGCAGTGCGTTGCTTCGCGCCCTCGCGTTGGTACACGGCCCTAATAAACTCCCGCCACCCGATGATCTGGCGCACAAAACCCTCAAGGCTGTTGAGTGGGTATTTCTTCCGTTTGTGATAGGCGAATGTGCGTTTTAGAATCTGCTGCGGTGACAATAAGCCAATATTCAACAGGGGCGATAGCAGTGAGTGAAACAAAACGGGTTCACGCTGCACGATGGCATCTTCATAAGCACCAAATTGCTGCAACCGGTTTTCGAGGAAGTCATCGAGTGCCTTGCTTGCATCGGCAGCTGTGACCGGGTAGGCAAAACCATCCGTCGTTCCATAATGGTGGGGAAACGTGCGGTTCACGTAATTGCACGCCTCCTGCACAAAAACAGAGGCGGGAAAAGCCACAGGTTTAGGAATTGCCAAGCCGGCCGGCACCCGCTCCCGATTCGCTGCATCAAAACTCCAGCTCCCGCCGGCAGGTTGTCCGTTACCATCTACCATGATATCCATTCGCTTGCGCTGCCAGATGTAAAAGTTGGCCATGAAGTAGCGCTTTTCCTTGCGCTTGTAATCATCGAACTGGGCTGAGGTGGTCAGGAAATTTGGCGACTCCAGTTGGTGAGCCGTCAGGCCCGAAACGGAAATGGCTTTCGCCAATCTTCGCGAGAGGTAGTCATCAACCGGATCAGTAAAATAAACCCGCTGATACCCTTCGGTGCGGAGCGAGTTCAGTAATTTCTGAAGAGAAGCCTGCGCATGCTCCACATACACCACCCGATGGCCAGCCCGCTCAAGGTCATGCTGATACGCCTTCATGGAGGCGCGGTGCAGTACCAGCTTTTGCTTGTGAAACGGAAAGTAAGAGAAGAAAAGCCCATGCTCAATCAGATAGACTGTTCGCGTGGGCACCAGTGAGGGATGTTCCTGAAAAAGCTGATGGGGAAAAATGAGTACGGCTTCCATGTGTAACAACAACAACCGCATTGTGATTTGGTTTATTGAACCTGATACGCTACTGACCGGAGTTCGCACCTGCTGAGGAAATCAAAAGCGGGTAACCTGCGAAACCAACTCCAGATGGGGCGGCTCGTGATACCAGAACTCACCTCAAAAAATACCTTCCGGGAATTTCCGGCGCCTTTGGCCGTTCTACCTCGGTGAATTTGCCGCCCAGACTATCTCTGGGTATGGGCTTCAAAATCCGCCTTGCGTTGAGCTCGAATTACTGGAGTTTCCGTCAAAAACTATTGCTGAAATGAGTTCTCACTGAAAAATAAGAATCGTGTGCCATCAGTAGCCACCCAGATATTTCCGACCAAACCACTCACCGGAAACGAGCAGTAGCAGCAAAAAGAAAACCCATTTGAGATTAAGAATAGATTGAAATGTCTCGTCTGCCCGGAGAATGCTACGAGCCGGTGTCTGGTTTATCGTATCGGCAACCGCTTCGATGTCTGACCATTCAAAAAAACGGCCGCCGGTTTTTTCACTGAGTTGCAGGAGCAACTGAAAATCAGCAGTTGTCTGCTGGCTTTCCGGACTTTGGGCGTTAACGATGAACTCGCCGCCGGCGCGTTCGGTTCGGGTGTTCCAAGCCGTCGTGGCCTGGTAGCGGTAGACACCCTGCGGTAGATTACCCATCCGGTAACGGGTGTTGCCGGGACTGGTGGTGTAGGTATAGCGGCGGGTAAGCTGACCTTCACCGGTCAACTCCAATTGCACGGAATTTCCGTAGATCTGCTCGAACAATTCATTGTACAGCTGGCTTTCGAATACCACAGGCTCTGTTCCGGAAAAAACTGGGCGAATGGGGAAGCTGCGAAACCGGCTGCGATCTTCCCGTGTGCTCAGAAATTGGATCAGTTTCGCAGTGAGTTCATCGAACGCATCCTTTTTTTCGGTCTCCCGGAACTCACTCATCCGCCAACGCCAGATGCCATCCGCCAACAGCAAAGCCCGCTTTGCCTCCTGGTCACTCCACGTCAGTAGCAGCGGACGCGCCGTTACCACGCTGCCGATACGCTGATGCAGCAGCACGTTTGCATCCGCCGGAAAGGTAAACTTGCCGAAGGGAACCGACACGGGTGGATACCGCGCTAGAATTGAACCGACATTTTCGCTAAAGGCAAAATCACGGAAGCCAACGTTGAGGACGGGTGTTACTTCATCACGCTGCGCGCTATTTTCAAAAACAAATGGTAACCCCTGCGCAGCGAACAAGCGCGGGTTGGTTTCATGACCGGTAATCAGCCAGATGCCAACCGGAGAATTTTTCCATTGTTGTAACACGGGCACCATTTTCGGGTCGAGCGCCTGGTGTAAAATCAGCAGGTCAATGGTACCGTTTTCCCACCCGGCCGGGGCCGGTTTCACCTCGGGAATGTGAACGATCCAATCATAGTTGGCTTGGGCCTGCAGTACAGCCTCAAGTGCTTTGATGTCGGGATGCGGTGCCGGAGCGACCAACACAACGCGCTTTTTGCCGTCCGCCACTTCGAAGAACAATGTGTAGCGGTTGTTTTGCAGATTTCGCTCATGTACGAGCGGCTCCACTTCCACCTCGAGTCGTTGCAATCCCTTCTCACGGGCTTCCAATTCAAAATCAACTACAAGTAAGGACTCTTCCGAACTATTTTTTGTCTGCGAGGCCAGGAGAAGGCCTCCCTTACGCACCCGCACAATAACCGGCACATTCGGCGCACGTGTGATCAATACTTCAGCCCGTACCGGAAACCGGTTGCCCTGGTATACAACTTTATTGTAGGCCACGGTGCGAATTGCCAGATCCGGGCGCGCCGTCGTATCACCCAGGCCGACCGTGTGTACGGGTGTGGGGTAGTCGAGATACAGCGGGGAACTGCCACTGTTGTACACGCCATCCGAGAGGAGGATTACACCGGCGAGATTTTTCCCTTCGAAGTCGTTTTGAATTTTCCGAAAGGCACCAGCAAGATCAGAGTGATCATGGTTGAACGTGAGGGAATCACTGCCCGACAGTGTGCGCTGTTCCATTTCGTAATCGCCTGCTGCCAGCTTTCCGCTTACGGCCGACAATTTTGCACGCACGGTTTCAAGTGCAGCATCACCAGCCCCATCGCGCACCGAACGCGAATCATCAATGAGCATCACCCATACAGGCTTTTCGGATTCGCTGCGTACCCATTTCAACAGCGGCCCCAACAACAGAAACGCGAGCAAACTCACCAACATGGCCCGTGCGATCGCCAGCGCACGGTTCACCCGCATCGACCAGGGTGTTTTGGCGGTATACAATAGCCAGGCATACGCAATGCCAACTGCGAAGCACACCAGGATCCACCCGGTTGAATATTCAAGAAGAAGTCGTTGGTGATTCAAATCAATAGCCGTATTTATCTCCCCATAATTTTTTCAAGTACTCCCGAAGTTCCGCTTCACGCGGATTCCGGCCCGGATCAAAGAAACGTGTACTTTGGATTGTGTCCGGCAAGAACTCCATGTTGGCAAAATTGTCCACATAACCGTGCGCATATTGATAGCCCTTGCCGTAGTCCAGCTCCCGCATCAGTTTCGTAGGCGCATTGCGAAGCGAAAGGGGAACCGGAAGATCACCGGTTTCGCGTACCGCAGCGAGGGCACTTTCAATCGCCGCATAGCTGGCGTTGCTTTTTGGTGAACAGGCCAGATAGGTTGTGCACTGGGCCAGGACGATGCGTGCTTCCGGATAGCCGATGAGCGTAACCGCCTGAAATGTGCTGGTGGCAAGCACGAGTGCCGTCGGATTGGCATTCCCGATATCTTCGGATGCCAGAATCACAAGCCTGCGGGCGATGAACTTGACGTCTTCGCCACCTTCGATCATCCGGGCAAGGTAATACAAAGCAGCGTTTGGGTCACTGCCTCGGATGGATTTGATAAAAGCCGAGATGATGTCGTAATGCTGCTCTCCGCTTTTGTCGTACAGCGCAATGTGCTTGTGGGCCACGTCCATCACCAATTGATCCGTGAGGGTTATATCGCCCGAAACGGAATCACAGATTAACTCCACCAGATTCAGCACCTTGCGGGCATCACCGCCGGAAATGTTGAACAGCGCCGCAGTTTCCCGTAGTTCGAGATGGCGGCCTTTCAGTTTCAAATCATTCTGCAACGACTGCCGGACGAGACGAAGTAAATCATCCTCGCCTAAAGGTTTGAGCACGTACACCTGGCACCGCGAGAGCAGCGCCGCGTTCACTTCAAATGAAGGATTTTCTGTTGTAGCCCCGATTAGCGTGATGGTTCCTTTCTCCACCGCTCCGAGCAGTGCATCCTGCTGCGACTTATTGAAGCGGTGAATTTCATCGATGAACAAAATCGCACGGGTGGTGTGCCTGGCTCTTTCGATTACCTCGCGCACATCTTTTACACCCGCGCTCACGGCGCTTAACACATGAAATGGCCGCTTTACTTCATTGGCAATGATGTTAGCGATCGTGGTTTTGCCTACCCCGGGCGGACCCCAGAGAATCATGGAGGGCACATTGCCGGTTTGAATCGCTTTGCGGATAATGCCACTGTCGCCAACAAGATGTTGCTGCCCCACGAGGTCCTCCAGGCGTGAAGGCCTCATCCGTTCGGCTAAAGGCTGGGCATTTTCAAACATCTTAAATCATCAACAGGATCCAGAAGAAGCTAATCCCAAAAGCAATAATGATGCAGATGAGGAATAAAAAGTAAAGTACTAGAAACTTGGCGATTGTCTTTACCCAACCTTGAGCGTACATGCGCTTCATGGCAAAAACCAAATAGAAGAGGATCCAAAATCCAATCGCTACGCTAAGCCAGGAGAGCCAGGGCACCAGGCCCAGGAGTAACTGAACCGAACCGGCAAAGTACACGAAGTTATAGTAGTAGATGGAAAACACCAGGTGCTCACTGTAATAAAATCCTCTGCGCGCATATAGTAGTTTGAGCAGCAGGGCAAACACGGGCAGTAGAAAAAAGATAACCTTGGAGCTGTTTTCCAGGAGCGGTTTTCCGATGGCCTCACCCATGTTCTCCTGATTTCTTCGAAAGCGTTGGTTTAGTTCAATACCCGGGATTTCCATTTTTCGGCTAAACCAACCATCGCGTTCGGCTTCCGGCAGCGCCAGCTGAGTGGAGTCGTATTCTTCTACCGAGTTATACTCTGATCGGCTGATGCTGAAACCCGGGCCGCGGTCTACCTTGCGAGGTGTCGCCAGATCCAGTGAGTCCATCGTCCTTTGCGTCATCACCCATTCGTCCGGGTTGTTCGGGTTGCGGGGCAGCCGGTCGAGCAGCGAATCGACACGGGGATTGTCGAAGTCGTTTTTCAATTGCTCGATGTCAGACCGATCTAATTCAATGGTCTCATCCGGTACATCATTCACGATAGTGAAAAACAGGAAGAAGAAGACAAAACTGATAAACACGTACATCCGGGCCGGGTGGTAGTAGCTTTCGCGCTTTCCTTCATTGTATTCCTTGGCCAGGAAACCAGGCTTGGTGATCAGGTACTTGGTCGTGCGAACGAATTTGCCTTCATAACTCCAGAACGAAGAGATGAAATTGTCGAACAACTCGCGCAACGTTTGCCGCCTGGGCAGATCTTTCTGACCGCAATGGGAACAAAAGACATCGGTGAGCGGGGTGCCGCAGTTCAGGCAGTTCTCGTTATGGCCTTTAGGCGCAGTATTTTGTTCGGCCTCAATGAGTGCTTCGGCCTCGGGCATCGATTTTTCCAGCTCGTCCATCAAAAAGAAAGTTTTTTGATTATCTCTTGTGCGCGGGTGAGCATTGCATCCGTGAAATCGAGGTGCGTGACCATGCGTATTTGCGTGGGGCCGAATGCCAATGCTTTTACCTGATGGCTTTCCAGGGCAGCAAGGAACTGTTGCGGTGTTACCGAAGGGACGAGTTCAAAAATGATAATGTTGGTATCTACCGGCATGATGGATTTTACCCACCGCTGTGCGGCAAGGATTTGGGCCAGTTGTTGGGCCCGGTAGTGGTCTTCCCGCAAACGCGCCACATGGTGATCCAACGCGTAGATTCCCGCCGCGGCCAGC
>VYLK01000438.1_pt1 | contig 14512 bp, 8 predicted proteins | sample 5114321 | NCBI WGS metagenome assembly VYLK01 (sample SAMN12291792, study PRJNA351875) | freshwater metagenome | isolation source: freshwater lake | place: USA: Michigan, MSU2 Lake | collected 2011-08-16
CCCCTCAGTTTTTGCCAAAGGCGAAATCGGTGATCTACCTGCACATGGCCGGGGCACCCTCGCAGCTGGAGCTCTTCGACTACAAGCCTGAGCTTCATAAACTGGACGGACAGGATTGCCCGCCCTCACTGCTGGAAGGAAAGAAGTTTGCCTTTATCCGGGGAGTACCAAAAATGCTGGGTCCCCAGGCTACCTTCAAACAATATGGTCAATCGGGTACCTGGGTCTCCAACTATCTCCCGCATTTTTCGTCCATCGTGGATGACGTCACGATCTTGAAAGCTGTGCAAACGGATCAGTTCAATCACGGCCCCGCACAGTTGCTCATGCATACGGGCAGTGCGCGCCTAGGACGCCCCAGCATGGGGGCGTGGGTTACGTATGGCCTCGGCAGCGAGAACCAAAACCTGCCAGGCTTTGTCGTGCTCACATCGGGTGGCCGCGATCCGGATGCCGGCAAAAGTATCTGGGGCAGTGGCTTCCTGCCGTCGGTTTACCAGGGGGTGCAGTGCCGATCGGAGGGCGACCCCGTGTTGTTCATCAGCAATCCCGAAGGCGTGAGTCGGGAAGACCGCCAACATTCCATTGATGCAATTCATCACCTCAACCACATCACTCACCGCGAAACGGGTGACCCGGAAATTCTCTCGCGCATGGCGCAGTACGAGATGGCCTTTCGCATGCAGATTTCGGTTCCGGAAGTGATGAACATCAACGATGAACCAGACTATATCCACCAGATGTACGGCACCCAGCCGGGAAAAACTTCGCTCGCCAACAACATGCTGCTCGCCCGGAAGCTGGTTGAAAAAGGGGTACGCTTCATCCAGGTATTCGATTGGGGTTGGGATAGTCACGGCACGGATGCAAACCTCGCCATCGACATCGGGTTCATCAACAAATGCCGCAGTGTAGACAAAGCCATGACCGCATTGATTCTTGATCTGAAACAACGCGGCCTGCTGGATGATACGCTGGTGATCTGGGGCGGTGAGTTTGGGCGTACGCCCATGGCCGAGAACCGCGAAGGGAAAGCCAATCCGTTCAAGGGGCGCGACCATCACACAGAAGCATTTTCCATCTGGATGGCCGGTGGCGGTATCAAAAAAGGATTTACGTTTGGCGAGACAGACGAAATCGGCTACAGTGCCATAAAGGGAAAAGTGACCCCGTACGACATTCAGGCTACCGCGCTAAACCAACTCGGCTTTGACCATGAGCAACTCACCTATGAGTTTCAGGGGCGGCCCTTCCGGCTCACCGATGTACACGGTCGCGTCATCCACGACATCATCGCCTAAACGAATACAGCATGGAAATCACCCGAAGAAAGTTTTTGGCCTCATCGTTTACGGCAGGTGCAGCACTTGCTTCTCTTCCATCCGCTTTCGCGGATAATGCCGCAGCTCCGGGCTATCAGTTATTGATACTGGCGACGAATTGGGGTTTTCAGGGATCGTGGGACACGTTCGCAGAACGCATACAAGCCGCCGGCTATGATGGCGCAGAGATTTGGGTGCCCGGTGACCAAAAAGAGCGCGATGCCTTGGCGCAGACTTTCGCGAAGCATAGCCTGAAACTCGGCTTATTGATTGGCGGAAGTAACCGCAACGCAAAGCTGCACGCGCAGGAGTTTCAGGATGCCCTGCTTGCCGCCGTGAGCATGAAGCCCCTCTACATCAACTGCCACAGCGGCAAAGACTACTTTTCTATGGAAGCGAATCGCCCGTTTGTTGAAATGACGCAGGCGACAGTCGCCCAGGCCAAGATCCCGATCTATCACGAAACCCATCGGGGCCGGATGCTATACTCCGCGCCGGTTAGTCGCCAGTACCTGGAAGCCTTTCCGCAAATGCGGATTACCCTGGATGTTTCACACTGGTGTAACGTGCACGAGTCGTTGCTGGCCGACCAGCCCGACACGGTCGCACTTACGCTGAGCCGCACCGATCACATCCACGCACGAATTGGCCATGCAGAGGGGCCACAAGTCAATGACCCCCGTGCGCCCGAGTGGAAGGCGGCTGTAGATGCGCATGTGGCGTGGTGGGATGAAGTGGTGAAACGTAAACGGCAGGAAGGGAATATCCTCACCCTACTGACCGAGTTTGGCCCGGTTGATTACCTGCCTGCATTACCTTTCACGCGGCAACCCGTAGCCGACCAGTGGGCGATTAACCTGCACATGTTGGAATTTTTGCGAAAACGCTATTCGTGATGCTGGAAATTTTTGGCCGCTTTCATCCTTTCGTCGTCCACCTGCCCATCGGCATGCTGCTGCTGGCGTTTGTATGTGAATGGCTGGCTGACAGTGTGCACTGGGCTTACCTTAAGCCCGCAATTCCGCTTATGCTGTGGATGGGCACGGCATCGGCCGGGTTGGCGTGTGCCTCGGGTTTGGTGTTGCGTCAGACAGGTGAATATGCCGGAGGCATCGACACGCACCAGTGGCTGGGCATCACGCTTTTCATAATCTGTGTGGGCTATTTGGGGTTACGCCAACAAATCCTGAAATCAGGCCATGCGAAATGGGTAGCGATGGCGTTGACCCTGTTGCTCACGGCTACCGGCCATTTCGGAGGTACGCTCACACACGGTGAAAATTATTTGTTCGCAGCAGCAAACTCACCAGCAGCCTTAGTCAGTTCGGAGACCGGAATTTTTGCGGATGGGATTCAACCCCTGCTGACGAAGCGGTGTGTGAGTTGCCATGGACCCCATAAGCAAAAAGGGGGACTGCGACTTGACGGACGGATGTGGATTGAGCGAGGTGGAAAGCACGGCCCCGTGGTGGTAGCGGGTGATGCCGGCGGAAGCATGCTGCTACAACGCGTGCAACTACCCCTCCCCCACGAAGATCACATGCCTCCAAAAGAAAAACAACAACTCACGCCCACCGAGATTGCGATTCTTGTAGCTTGGATCAATACAGGGGCATCATTCGATGCAAAATCGAACATAACAAACGCAATTGAGAAACCTGCTGATCCTGTTCAAACGGAAGTTGTATGGCTTGGAAAAGAAATCGCTCCTGCACCAAAGAACGCACTTGCAAAGTTATCCAAATTCGGTGCAACCATTATACCTGTCAGCCGGGAGTCGAATTACCTGAACGTTGGGCTTACGAATAGCAAGCCGTCCGATTCGCTGCTGATGGCCCTGGCTGCGGTACGCAATCATGTGGTGTGGCTGAAGGCCGATTGTGCGGGATGGACCCCGGCCCAAATTAAGTCTATTGCACGTTTTCCAAACCTGACGAAACTCTGGCTTAACCATTCCGGCATCGGTGATGCCTGTTTGGCAATTATTGATCGGGGCCCGGCCTTACAGTATGTAAATCTGACGGGCACATCCGTGTCGTACACCGGTGTATTGAAGTTACTATCTACTCGCCCCGTTAATGCATTATATCTTTTTCAAACACGCGTCACCCCAGACGAAATTGCCGAACTAAAGAAGAGATTTCCGCTCGTGGGCATCGAAGGAATGGGCTACTCGGTGCCCACGTTCCCATCCGATACTCTCATCCTGAAGTAACTCGCCACGACTAACCCCATTATTTTTTCCTATTCAGTCAGGATACCTCCGTCCGGCAAAAATTTTTATGTAACATTCGGTTTGATTTCTAAAGGATGGATAAAAAACGTGTTTTGATTTGTGAAGACCATGCCATCATTAGCGATGGCCTTCAACTATTAATCAACACCCAGCCTGACCTCGCCCTTTTGGAATCCGTTCAGCAGGCGGACGATGCCATTCGTTCTATTGCCCAGGTTCGGCCTGACGTACTGGTGCTTGACCTGAATCTCAAGGGATCAGACGGTTTTTCTGTGCTTAAAGCCTCGAAAAATTCTTATCCGGAGATCGTGGTGATCATTTTGACCATGTATCGCGATGAGTTGCTGATTGAGCAAGCACAAAAAATGGGTGCAAATGCCTACCTTGAAAAAAGTGCCGGCAAGGAGGAACTCTTACAGGCGATGCGCATGCGGCCGACCGACCCCTTTTTGTTATCGAGATCATTAAAAGCCGAAGAAGAAGCCAGGCGAAAGTTCCGCGACCACTTCGCAGGCAAGATGAAACTTACCAGACGGGAAATGGAAATTATTCCACATCTTGTTAATGGAAATACAAGCAACGAAATCGCTGGTGAATTAAATCTTAGTCCGCTTACGGTAGAAACACACCGCAAGAATATTTTTAAAAAACTGAAGATCGGGAACGTCGTGGATCTGGTAAACTTCGCACATGAAAATCATTTGGTCTAGTTGTTGTTTTATAATTTTTACAGGGGGCTACGCGCAACCAGAGACACAATCGCTACCGCTTGATACCATCCGACAAAAAGAATCGCTAACTCAATGGGCGTACCAGTTTGCAACGACACCCGATGCGCCAATTGAAACCGTCCTTACCGCATGGCGGGCGGGAGCATTCCAACATATGCGCTCCTCAAACCTGGGGTATAACGATCAGGCGTTGTGGTTTGCGATACCCATCTCTTTAAAAAATGCTTCACGAGAATTTTTCCTGGAGGTCGCCAATCCACACCTGGATAAGATTTCCGCATTTCTAATTGACTCCACCCAGCATGTTTCGCCAATTGGAAATCCCACGGGAGACAACTTGCCGTTTGATTCCCGAAGCTACATAAATCGTCATTTTGTCTGGCCGCTGAATTCAGCAGACATCTCGGGTAAGTCACTGCTTATCCGTGTGGAAAAGTTGAATTCATCACTCCAGGTGCCGCTTTGGATGTGGGAGCAGAACGCCTTCCGGCAGGCAAATACACGCACCACTCTGCTGTATGGCATAGGCTTTGGCATGATGCTACTGGTGGTCATCTACAGCCTGCTGGCTTGGATATTAATTCGCAATTGGCTGTACGCCGCCTACTTTTTCCTGATCTGCTGTTCGATTTTTCTACTGGCTACTAACGAAGGGTTTGCTTTTCAATTTATTTATCCGGCATGGGGCGGATTAAACAGCATCCTCCATGTAACCATGGGCGCCGTTACCAACGGTGCATTTGTATTATTCTCTTTTTTGTTTTTGAATGTACGAACCAGGCTCCCGGGACTAAACCAACTATTTTTCAGCCTTCTGGCCTTTTATGCGGTAGCACTGATAGCCACTCCACTAACAGCTGGGTTCCTGGTGCGCCACTCGTCAATGTTTTTACCATTCATCCTTACGGTGATTTTATTTGGAAATCTTCTCTGTGTTTACGCAGCCATGCGCACGTACAAAAAGCAGCAGGTACTTTCCGGCCTCTACCTTACTGCATACTCGGCAGTATTGGTGGCCACGCTGACAACCGAACTGGATGATTATGGTGTTTGGACTCAACCCTTTAACTTTCTTTTTGTTGGTGTGCTAATTGAAATGCTCGTATTCTCAATTGCACTTACCTATTTAATGCGCAGCGTTTATATCGAGCGAAATCAACTGTGGCTATCCATTTCGCGTCATCAAAAAGAAATCATGCAATCCTACATAAAAGGCATTGAATTAGAGCGGCAACGGGTATCTCGTGATCTGCACGATGACATTGGAAGTCGGCTCGGCAACTTACGCAGGATGGTTGAAACCGGTAGCCAGCCAGATGAAAGAATCATCGAACAGATCGAGATACTTTCGAAAGACGTTCGCACCATCTCACACCGGCTTTCTCCCCCAGAAAGAATCGCCAAAAATCTCGTGGGTATGGTCGAGGCACTCGCACAGGAAATCCAACAAACTTCAGGCATCCATTTCTCCGTACAGGCATTCGACTTCCCGGAAGAACTTGATCCAATCCTCGTTAGTGACTTGTATCATATCATACAGGAGGCAATACAGAATATCGTCAGGCACGCGCAGGCCTCAACAGCAGACATCCAGTTTTTTCGACATGAGAACGAATTGGTATTGACCGTTGATGATAACGGACGAGGATTTTCTACGGGCGGCAAATCCGATGGCATCGGATTGCGTAACATGCAGGTGCGGGCCGCAAACGCAGGTGGTATGTTCGAAATGACATCCGAACCAGGGAAAGGTACGCACATCCTAATTTCCATTCCTCAAAATGCAAATCGGGGATTCAGCGATACCCCACCGGTTGCAGATGATGTCGTGGCTGGCGAAAATTAATCAACTAACCAAGATCTCATCTTCAATATCCTTGTCGGTTCGAAATTCAGCCGCCTGTTACCCGCGTCTACTTTTCAATCGGCCATTGTCAGGCAAGAAACCCAACTTCTCTAAAAGCTGGGAATACCTTACGACAACTTTTTTCAATACAACTGATGCAATAACTCAAAAACGCTTTTCCCGCATGGGGTGGTTTTATTGGATAAATCCGTTGATTCTAATTCACAACAGGCGCTTTCTTCACACTCAACACCTCAATGCCTTTCTCTTTCGCCATCGTATTGATGCGCTCCACGTTGCGGGCGATGGTGGCATTGAGCTTAACCAACTCCTCATCCACCATTTTGGTTAGCATCTGCCGCACTTCTTCCCCCTGCTGCGTGGGGGCAAAATCGCCTGCGCCCTGCTCAACCATAAGGTGCGCAAGCCGGTTGTTCATTTTGATGCCGTAGTTGAGCGGATCTTGTACGCTGCGGTTTTTGGTCTGGTGAATATTGTTTTCATGGACATTCAATTCATCCTCAAATTTCCCGACAACTTCATTCAACTCTTTGTATGCAGGCAAAGCTCCGATTTTACTTTTCAATGAATTGAGATCGTCTTTGATTTTGCGAATATCAAGTACTCCCTGGTTGGCTTCGCTCACTTTGTCGCGCACCTTAACCAGAAAATCAAATTGGGCCTGCAACTCAGGCAATGTAGTCTTGATGCGCGGGTCTTTTACGATTTCAAATTCCTGCTCCTGGCTTTGACCATTCACCGTGAGCCGCACTCTATATTGGCCGGGAACCGCCTTTGGGCCGAGGTTGGGTGAACCATAGAATACCATCCCGGGGAATGTCTTGTAGCCGGTATAGCGCATGTCCCACACAAAGCGATTGCCGCCGGCTTTGACCGGCAGTTGATCAGCCCGGTCTTTCGCTTTATTGTGATAACTCTTAATCACATCTCCATCAATCTCCAGAAAATCCATTTTAACTTCAGCCTTCTCATCGAGTGCTTTCACAAAAAAATGCACCATCACACCGCCCGGATGGTTTTGTCCCTCGAGTTTGCGGTTGGCTTCGCGCCAACCCGCGCCACCGGGCATCCGGTAGCTGGCCATGGGTTTATAAAGTGCCACATCTTTTGTGGCAAGCTCTTTCGTGAGTTGATGCAGCGGAGTGAGATCATCGATCAACCAAAAACTGCGGCCGTGGGTGGCGGCAATCAGGTTGTCGTTCTTCACGGCTAAATCAGCAATGGGTACGGGCGGCAGGTTGAGTTGAAACTTGCTCCAGCTGGCGCCATCGTCAAAAGAAATCCACATGCCTTTTTCGGTACCCGCATAGAGCAGACCTTTACGCTTCGGATCGGCCCGTACCACGCGTACAAACTCTTCTTTTGGAATCCCCGTGGTAATCACCGTCCACGTCTTACCATAGTCCGTGGTCTTATAGATGTATGGCGTGTAGTCGCCAAATTTATACGAGGTAGCAACTGCGTACGCCCCGCCCGTCTCAAACGGATTCACGTCAATGCTATTCCACATATTCAGTTTCGGGCAGACATTGGCAGGCGGTGTTACGTTCTTCCAATTCTTGCCGCCATCCGTTGTCACGTGTAAGAGACCGTCATCGGAACCGGTCCAGATTTCATCTTTGGTGTAAGGCGACTCAGCTATCACAAAAATATTCGCGTAGTATTCGGCACCCGTATTGTCTTGTGTTATCGGTCCCCCTGATGACTTAAGTGTTTCGGGCTCACCGCGCGTGAGGTCAGGACTGATCGTCTGCCAACTTTGGCCACCATTGGTGGTAACGTGAAGATAGTTGGAGCCCGCGTAGAGTTTTTTCGGATCGTGGTGACTGAACACCAGCGGATAGTTCCAGTTGAAGCGGTACTTCATTACCTCTACTCCCGAGCCGGCTGGCAGGTCAGGCCATACGTTGGTGCTGCGCTCCTGCCCGTTGTCGAGGTTCTGCATGCTCATATAGCCCTTGTAGTCGCTGCCGTAGATGATGTTGGGGTTGGCAGGATCAGGTGCCAGGTGTGCACTCTCGCCAATGGAGAGGGCGGTCCAATCACTCTCGGTTATCGAAGTACCACTGGTGCGATGGGGGATTCGTACGCTGGTGTTGTCTTGCTGTGCCCCCAGAATATGATATGGAAATGCATGGTCAGTCGTAACGCGGTAGAACTGCGCAGTGGGCTGGTTGTGGTAGGTAGTCCAGTTCTGGCCACCATCATTGGAAATTTGTGCTCCGCCATCATCGGCAATGGCCATGCGCTGATTGTTGGTGGGATCAATCCACAAGTCGTGGTGATCGCCATGGGGAGCATTCTTCAATTCGAATGTTTTGCCGCCATCTTTCGATACGCCATAGCTGACGTTCATCACCCACACTTTGTCTTCATTCTGCGTGTCGGCATAGATGCGGCAATAATACCAGGCTCGTTGCAGCAGGGCACGATCCTGATTGAGGCGCGCCCAGGTTTTTCCGGCATCGTCTGAGCGATAGACACCGGGTGCCTCGGTATTTTCAATAATTGCCCAAACGCGGTTGGAGTTGACGGGCGAAACAGTAACTCCGATGATGCCGTTTGTACCTTTCGGCATACCCGGCTTGTCCGACAGGTTTTCCCACGTATCACCGCCATCGGTACTCTTCCAGAGTTTGGAATCGGGGCCACCGCTGTCCATGCGGTAGCCGTTGCGCTTCATATTCCAGGTGGCAGCATACAAGATCCGCGGATTGTTGGGATCCATCACCAGGTCGCCTGCCATGGCGGTTTCATTAATAAAGAGCACGCGTTTCCACGTGGCCCCACCATCTACTGATTTATAGACACCACGCATTTCGTTCGGCTTCCACAAGTTCCCCATGGCCGCCACGTACACCACATCCGGATTCTTAGGATGAATGCGGATGCGCGAGATGTGTCGCGAATCCGATAAGCCGATGTGTTTCCAGGAAGCTCCCGCATCGGTTGATTTCCAGACACCCCAGCCGCTGGAAACATTGTTACGCAGGGTTTGCTCGCCTTCGCCTACGTAGATCACATTGGGGTCGCTCTCTGCCACGGCTACCGCACCGATGGTGCCCCCAAAATAACTGTCGGTGATGTTTTCCCAGGTTTGCCCACCATCTTTTGTGCGCCAAACGCCACCGCCTACGGCACCAAAGTAGTACAGGTTAGGTTGGCCCGGAACCCCGGTAACTGTGGAGGAGCGACCTCCGCGAAACGGCCCCAGCTCGCGCCAACGCAGACCCTCGTATAGTTTTTGATCGTATTGAACAACCAGCGTGTTAGACGTCGGTATAGAATTCTTCTTCTGCCCGTTTACCAATAACGGGCCGATAAATAAAATAAGTAACAGTTTACGCATAGACAGTGGGTATGAAAATTTCGAATTACCAAAAAATGTGCACTTCTGAAAGTCTTGCTCCTTCAGCGGGAAAATAATGTTTTAGAAGCCCGTCATGGGGTGTAGCCACCCGTCCCAACGGAAAAACGTATCGGCTCCATTTACAACCGGCAACTCCGGTTTCGCTTCTCATGCTACTGCACAAAAAGCTTTGATGCTCTTCTATTGAGATACCAATAGCCCGCGATTATTTCCCATGGTAGAAGTGTTGACCTTGGATCCCATCATCAACTCGTACATCAACCTATTATTAAGTACCATCTGATGAATGAACTACGAGTTGACCGAAAAATACTGTGCCCCAACTGATTAAAAACAGAAAACCATCTCCGATTATTCCGGGTGTGCAATCCTATTCCTGAATTATCACAATATCCGTATTGAAAAGCGTTTGTGTGGGGTGGAAAAGTGAGCACCGTAATGTCTATCCGGTTTGAACGGACGATCCACTCAATAAACAAATCTTTTGGGTATATCCCTCATCGGCAAAGGCCGTTTTGAAGAATTCAGATTACACCATCGTGAGCAAAATATAAGTAAGGTCAACCAATCCAAAATTGGAAAAAGTGAGAAGTACTGCGTCGGGCAAATCTGAACATTTGGGTTCCAAGCCTAAACATCTGTCTTTCCATAGTGGCAACAAATAATTACCTTTGATATGAACTAAACCCTCCTTATCACATGGATAGTCACGCACTTTTCACCCAATCCTTCATCTACCGCGTTTTGATCAACTCGCTCGTGATGTTCTTGTTGATCCGAGTCATTTATGTTCGCACCTATCACAAACGCGAACTTTTTTTCATGTTCTTTCTGCTCAACTTTATCGTTTTCCTGCTATCCTATCTGTTGGAAAACTCAAAGGCCTTCGGCTCGTTTGGTGCTGCTTTTGGCTTGTTGGCTGCTTTTTCCCTCCTGCGACTACGAACCGAAGCGATGAGCACGAAAGATATGACCTATGTTTTCATCATCATCGCCCTTGGATTGCTTAATGCCATCATGAAGGGCACTTATCTTGAGGTGGTGGCTGTTAATGCCATCATTGCCCTGGTTGTTTTTCTCGTTGATGGCAACATCATCATGAAAAATCAAAAAACACAGACTATCGAGTATGACAAACTGGAGCATGTGGCTCCGATGAATTATGCAGGATTGCTCTCCGCTCTCCGGGAACGTACGGGACTTGATATCCGCGAACTGACTGTGGATGAAATTGATTTTGCCAAAGACAGGGCAGTCATTAAAATATATTACTATTGAAAACAATCACACTGCTTGTTTTGATCTTCAGTATTGGAGTAATTCTACATGCAGAAGCCCAGCAACAGCAGCTATCCCCGTTGTTCCGTGATGAACAACCACTCAACCTTGAGTTTACTCTTCCGATCCGGGAAGTAAAAAAAACAAAACCCGATAGTATATTTTTTGATATCACATTAAAGTATCGAATGCCGGGAGCCCCATGGGATTCTATTGCCGCAGAAGTGCGCGCCCGCGGTAACTTCAGGCGCGAGAAATGTTACTATCCGCCTCTGCGCATGAAGATAAAGAGGGCAGCCGGTGAACACACCCTTTTTGCAGGAAATAAAAGTCTCAAAATTGTTTTGCCCTGCCAACAATCTAAAGATGCCAATTCGCTAATCCTGCGGGAGTACCTGGGATATCAGCTATACGAACCAATGACCCCTTATTTTTTCAATACTCGCCTGGCTACTGTTACACTGGTCGAGCGTACAGGAAAGCAGACAAAAAAACACCAACTGGTCGGGTTCCTCATAGAAGATGACGATGTGGTGGCCGAACGGTTTGACGGTAAAATCAGGGAAACCGTTGTTCACCCTCTTCAGCTGGCGGATTCAACCGCCATCACCCACGACTTCTTTCAGTACCTGATTTCGAATACTGACTGGTCAACGGTTGCACAACACAATGTCAAAGTGTTGCAAGTAAAGCCAAACCGAAACATCCCGCTGGCTTACGACTTTGACATGTCGGGCCTGGTCAATGCTCCGTATGCCGTCGTCAGTCCGCTTACCGGACAGGTTAATGTGCGCGACAGGGTGTATCGGAGTATTTGCAGAAAAGAAGATCTAGTTGAGTATGTACGTCAGCACTATCTCAAAAATGAATCGTCCATTCAGGAGATAATCACCCGGCATGCCCGCTATTTTAATGAAAAAGATCTGGCAGACATTCGCTCATTTATTGAAGAGTTTTTTGCCACGTTGAAAAGTGATCAAAAGTTTAAAGAAATTTTTATTGAAAAATGTCGCAAAAATTGAGACCGTCTGTTACGTTATTGGGCATTCTTTGGCTGCTTGCCTCCGCTCTGACTACCCCGGCACAGCAGCTACTGGTTCCTCCTTATGTGCAACCTGGCAATCATCCTGACCTTACCCATGAGGGTAAAGTGATTATCTGGCAAACCGACAGTATTGCTGCCCAATTCATTGTTGAGTATGCAGCCGGAACGTCGTTTGATTCTTCGAAAAAAGCGATGACCGCCAACGTGAACGTCAATCAACTTCGGTTGGGCGTTAAATCAACTCTTCTTTACCGGAGTGCGTTATCGAGGTTGAAGTTCGATCAGGAGTACGTATACCGGGTACTGCGCAATGGGGAGGAGATCACCCGGCGGTCTTTCCGCACCCGCACAAAAAAACCTCAAACACGCTTCGCAATTTTTGGTGATTGTGGCGCAAGATCCTCGCAGCAGGCAAAGATTTCCTGGCTGGTCTATCAACAACATCCGGATTTTGTTTTGGTAACCGGCGATAATGTCTACAACAGCGGGCGCGAACAGGAATACCGCAGAAATTTCTTCCCGTATTATACGGCGCCCAGCGCAGATACGTTGATCGGCTCTCCGATAATGGAAACAATACCTTTCTATATGCTAGTGGGCAATCATGATATTTACAGCGCTGATCTGACCAAGTATCCTGACGGATTAGCTTACTTCTACTATAACGACCTTCCTTTAAATGCCGCTATCCCAAACGAAACGCTTGTGGTAAAAGGCCCAGCCGATCGAGTTGATGCATTTCGACAAGCGGTAAAACCACGATTTCCACGCATGACTCACTTCTCATTTGATCACGGCAATGTTCATATTGCATGCCTGGATGCCAATACGTATGTTAACCCACTTGACCCCGCCATTATCGACTGGCTAGCAAAAGATCTTGGTAACAGTAAGGCTGATTGGAAAATTGTGGCCTATCACCAACCCGGCTTTAATTCCAGTAAAGCGCATTATGATTATCAACTGATGCGATTGCTTTCTCCTGCACTGGAACAACTGGGCGTAGACCTGGTACTCACCGGTCATGTGCACAATTATCAACGTTCTTTTCCGCTTACGTTTGAGCCGAAGAAGGATTCCACAGGATCGCAGTATTTGATTTCAAAGGAGGGTCGCGTTGACGGGAAATTTACACTCGACCAGGAGTTTGATGGTAGTACCAAGACAAAACCCAAGGGGATAATTTACATCGTAACCGGAGCAGGCGGTGCAAGCCTGTATGACAAAGAGCTGAGTGCAAAACCCTTCATGTGGAAACACGAACCACAGGATAACTGGGTGCCCTTCACAGCAAAAATGATTTCAGACATCCACTCTTTCACAATGATTGAAACCAACAGCAAAACTCTTTCTCTGAAACAGATTGATGCCAAAAGTCAAGTGATTGATTCCATCACCATCACCAAATAAGCTCCGCCCATTACCGGTTATTGTGTACCCGATGATCTGGGGGCAAAGCCAAGCCTTTGTCTGTTTTTCAAAAGGTATAATCGAAGTCACTGATTTTCTCTGCTCCCGAGTAGATGCCTGCTGCCATCTCGGTGGTGGTCAGTAGTCCGAAACGTTTATTTTCTTATTCACTGCCAAGAATGGAGCATCGCTGAGTAAATTCGGGTCACTCTAGGCCTTGCAAAAGAAAGTCTGTCAGGCGTTTAGCAAACTCAAAGCAATCCCATCGGATCGTCCACCACGCGGAAGTTTTCATGAAAGGCATTGACGGCATTCATATCATCCGCGCCGATCTGAAAATCGAACACATTAAAATTTTCTTTCAGGCGCTCCGCGTTTGCTGACTTGGGAATGGTGGAGACGCCCAGTTGCAGCGCCCAGCGCAGGATGATCTGTGCGGGAGTTTTACCGTATTTCTCCGCCATGCGGAGCAGCTTCGGATCGGAAAAGCGCTGCCCGCGCACGAGGGGAGTGTAAGCCTGCAGCTGAATGGTTCTGCGACGGCACTCCAGCAGCAGGTCTTCGAGAAATAGATATGGACTGAACTCCACCTGGTTCAAGGCAGGGGTGATGGTACTGTATGTATCCAGTTCAGTTAAAAACGGCACGAGGTAGTTAGCAACCCCGATGGCGCGCACCCGCTTTTCTGCGAACAGGGTTTCAAGCGCACGCCACGTGTCTTTCCGGGTGGCGCGGATCGGCCAGTGCACGAGGTAAAGGTCAATGTAGTCGCAATTCAATTTCCGGCTGCTCTCCTCGAAGGCGCGTAGCGTGGCCTCATACCCCTGATCGGCATCAGCCACTTTTGTGGTGAGAAAAATGTCGCGGCGAGGTACACCACTGGCGCGGATGGCATTGCCAATCTCGCGTTCGTTTTTATACATCGCCGCCGTGTCGATGAGGCGGTAGCCGATTTCCAAAGCGCGGCCTACAGCGTCCTCGGCTTCGCGGTCGTACATGTCGTACACGCCCAATCCCAGCAGGGGCATGCGGGCGCCGGTATTCAAAACGGTGTAAAGTTGATTCATGTGCAGCTGCAGCGCCGGGCAATTACCACTTCTCCAACCCCAATAATTTTTTGCCGAGGGGGTTGAGTTCCGCACGGCCATATTTGGTCTGCTCCCAGTTGCGCGGATCACCGGGAAAGGCGTAGCCATCCGGAGCGATCCGGTTATTCCACGAGTTGATGCGCCACTGCCGCATCGCTTCATTTT
>VYLK01000440.1_pt1 | contig 14465 bp, 18 predicted proteins | sample 5114321 | NCBI WGS metagenome assembly VYLK01 (sample SAMN12291792, study PRJNA351875) | freshwater metagenome | isolation source: freshwater lake | place: USA: Michigan, MSU2 Lake | collected 2011-08-16
GCGCCCTGCACGGCGGAACCGTGAATGACTCGCAATTTGGCCGCCGCTTACGCGGAACCGGTGCGCAGGCTGACAGCATGGAGCAGCTTTTTCGAGCAGCCCGGCGGAAGTACTTTGCAGGATGCGATTTTCCGCCCTACGATCTCACGCGCTTTCAGCGCACAAGTACGCTTTCGCTTTTTTAGGCGGGCAAGGGAACTTGCCGCTAAAGTCGGCCTACTCTTCCACCGGTTGATCCAGCTCCGCAATCAAATCGCGAAGTTGTGCCAGGCAGACGCCGTAAGAGACTTTGTACATCCAGCGGGTGGACAACCACCCAACTGGTGTGATGATTACGGCAAATGCGAGTAGCGACCAATACACCGCCGGCAGCTGTAATAATGCCCACACATCTGCGCCCGTAATTGCTGTGCCCACCATAAAACCGGCGGCTCCGGCAAGCGGGTAGAAGAAGAGCGCCGTGCGTTCCTGAAACCGGATGTTTGATCGGATGTAATCATACGTGTTCTGCAACGCCATTCTCACGTTGCCATCCATGGGTAATCCTCTATCGATTTTTCGAAACATCGAAAAGTTGGTCACAAAACCGAAAAGAAAGCATCCGTTAGTAACGAGCAGCCCAACCTGAACCACCCACTGGTCGATCAGGAAAAACAAGACAACACAAAGGATCAGGAATACCAGCGAAAAAAGCGCAGTCATTTTGTAGGCAGATCTCAATTTCGCTATCGGGTGTTTTGATTTCGCAGCCCAGGGATTGAGCGGGGATGGATGATCGACCTCCAGTTTTTCCACTTCCAGTTTTCTCCACACTTCATGTAAATTCATACCTCCGGATCTTTTAATCTTTTTGTCAGTATTTCCTTTGTGCGATGCAGGCGCACCGCCACGTGATTTTTGGAGAGGCCGGAAATCTCGGCAATCTCCTCGTTGGTATAGCCATCGAGATGCAGCGTAACAATCATGCGGTCGATCTCCCCCAGCGCCCGTATAGCCTGGTACAACGCTTCGGTTGCTTCACGCTTTTCGTACGGATCGCTGGTGCCGCCCACGCGTTCAAGATTCGCTACCCGATCAATCGGTGCCGGTCTGCGTTTGAAGGTGAGCACCGTGTTGAGGCTCACCCGATACAGCCAGGTTGAAAATTTGGATCGCCCATCGAAACGGGGATACGACTTCCACGCCTGGTACACGATTTCCTGAAATAAGTCCTTCTCGTCTTCCGGGTCATGCACATACAAGCGGATCACCTTGAAGATGATGCCCCGGCACTGATTCAGTTGATCGGAAAAAACTCGTTCCACCGGTTCAGGTTTAGGTCAGGGTGTTACCGGCACAACCTGAAATCCGGCTTGTTGCAACCGTGCGATCAACCCATCTGGGCCGGGCAAATGCAAAGCCCCGACTGCAATAAATTGCGATTCGCGCTTCATTAAGGCCGGGAGCACCCTCATCCATTTTTCATTTCTGTTTTTCAACAAAAAATCTGAGTCCCCGAAATCCTCGGGCATTTGTTCCGCATAGGCATGTAGTCCGTGGATATCGCGGGCAAGATACAGGTCAAGCAGTTTGCCCTGAGCGGCGGCGGCTAGTTCTTTATAATCGACCAGAGCCACCAACTGCCGTGCCTGCTCTTCGATTGAAAATGTATTGTACAGGATGGCGAACTGCTCCTCCATGGTTTCGAGCTGGGTAACCGTTTTCCCCAATCTTTTTGCAGTAGCAGCTACGTGATAGTCCATCGGGTTGCCGGGATACTTTCGCAGCGTTTCGCCAATGGCCAGCTGGGCATATCCCATCGTAATTAAGATCGCGACCGTGGCAGGCTTCATCATGTCTAGTTGAGCCAGCTGCATGCCCGACACCCGGGCGAGCTCGTCAGACACCCGCTCGAAGTCTGCCGCGCTAAGCAGTCTGGATAGTTTTTGGCCTGGCATCATCATGTGCCCCGCGAGCCCCGAAATCCGGGAGGAATCAATCACCGTTTCCACTACAATGGCGCTCGCCTGGGCAAAAGGCTCACGTGCCTCAGAGAGTGTATGGAAGTAGCTATCCGTCAGCAAGTGATAGGTCCCCAATAAATAGGAGGGTTCACTCAGTTCAGCAGATGTTACTTTCCATAAGATCGCAGCGTCCGGCTGGGCCCGGCCGGCCAGCGGTACCCAAGTCATGCTGGCAACCAGCAAATAGAAAAAGACAGACCTGAAAGAACACCTCATGGCGATATGGGTTGGCGTATATGTTGTTTTAAGTGATCCTAAATTACATCCCTGACGAAAAATTTTTTGTTACAGGCATCTGATCAACCAGCCGCCATCATGCCCTTATGCAAGCGCTTGCAGTGAATGGCCGTACGTTATGCGTATGCGGCGGCCGGCCATTCATTTACAAGTGTCGAAGTTCGGCTAGTTGATCCAACATCCACCCGGTAATGCTCAGTCGAGGGCGGGTGGCGGGCAACACCTCATGCTCCAGCAGATCGCTGCGAAAACAGATGAGGCGACCGGCCAGGGGGAGGACATCCGCATAGGTATTGGGCAGATAGATCCGAAGCTGGCCACCCTCTCGTTCAGACCAATCCGGATTGAGGTAACATATTACCGACAGGCGGCGGTGGTCATCTTTTTTGAACTGATCGAGGTGCCGTTTGTAATAGGAGCCGGTAGGATAGATGGTTTGATGAACCTCCACATCAACAAGGCTGAGAAACAGCGCCTGCTTCAGGAAAACACGCAAGGCATGCAGGCGGTCAAGATACACCCGGATTGGGTCAGGAGCCGAGTCATAGTGGAGCCATTGGATTTGATCGCCCCGGATGGCTTCATCTACCTGATAGTTGCGGTGCTTGCCGATTCCGGCCTGACGGAATCCATCATTTTTCGCAAAACTGTCGAGTGCCAGAATCCGGTCAACTTCATACCCGGTAAGGAAATTGTCCACGATGGCGTACCCATGGTCGGCAATTCCGGCGGCGATAATGGGGAATGAATTTTGTAGTCTGATTTCCACGGTGCAAATTTAGCGCGAATGAAACAGTTACTGGTCATCATCCTGGGGGTTTCGGCATTGGCCGGTTGTATGCCCAAAAAGCAAATTACCCTGGTGCGCGTAGAAAATGTGCAGCTGCAAAAAGGGGCGGCTGGCACGGTGCTGGCGGGGAATGCCGTATTCTTTAATCCAAACCGGGCCCGACTGAAACTGCGCGCGGCAACCATAGATGTTCTGGTAGACAACCGCAAAGCAGCCCGTATCGATCAACAATTATCAACTGTAGCTGCCGGTAATAGTGAGTTTACCGTGCCACTCGAGGTACAACTCAACCTGAAGGAATTCGGACTGGCTGATGCACTTCAAGGTTTGTTTGGCGGTAAAAAATATCAAATTCAGTACGTAGGTAATTTAAAAGTCACTGTAAACGGGTTACCCTTACAGATTCCAGTGGATCACCGTGAGGAATTTAAACTCCGTTTCTAATCTGCAGATATGACGCCCCAGGCGACTATTTTTTCATTGGTAGTATTGCTCGCACTTCTTGTGCTGGTGTTAACGCGCCTGGCGATCAAATGGCGCCGGCAGCAGCAAGTACTAGAAAAACAAAGTCGCGAAATCCAACAACATTTACAGGAAATCCGGGAGCAGAACCTCCGCCATGAAGAAATACTCCGGCAACGGCAGCAACTCAGCAGCATTGTTTCGCATGATCTAAAGGGCCCCTTTAACCGGATCTTCGCACTCACCCGCCTGATGGCTCTGGAAGAACCCCTTTCGGAAAAGCAAAAAATGTACGTCAACCATATCCACCAGCTGGTGGCTGACGGACTCGGCATGATCCGCAACCTGATTGACACGCGAAATCTGGAGTATGAACTGGAACAGCACCCTGAGGCCGTTTCTTTGCCTGTTGTGGTTGATACTACAATTCTACAGTTCCGGGTGCTGGCCGAACGGAAAAAGATACAAATCGTCTACGAGAGGCCTGAGCCCGTGATCTTCCATACTGATCGCACACTGCTGAACCGCATCCTGGAAAATCTGTTGGGTAATGCGATCAAATTTTCTTCTGAAAATACTACGGTCTTTCTCAAGACGAGTGTGGCGGCGGACGCCATAGCCATAGCTATACGAGACGAAGGGCCCGGTTTCAGCGCCGATGACCAAGCTCTGATGTTCCGGAAATTTCAAAAACTCTCGGCTCAGCCCACAGCGGGTGAGACTAGCACAGGCCTGGGTCTTTGGATCATTAAAGAATTAAGTCAACGGCTGGGAGGCACCATTTCTTTGGAGACACATTTAGGTAAAGGGTCCACCTTCACACTTACAATTCCCCGTCAAACGGAAACAACAAAGGTGCAGCGGCCGGAAATGAGCGTCAGCTGAACAGGTAGTAATCGTCTTCCTTGCCCTCCAGGATTGCCACCAGCGATTCGATTACGTTTTCATCTTTTATAACGTAATCGCGAACTCCTTTTTGAATGAAACTCAGAACCATTGGACCATCATCCAACGCGCTGAGCATAATCACTTTATTAGCATCCGTGAGACGGTTTTTGATTTTTTCATACATGTCTATACCGCTCATGCCCGGAAGCTTGTAGTCAATGATCATCACATCCGGCAGTTTTCCATTTATCGACTTAAGGGCATCCTCAGCAGTGGTATATGCAGCCACCCTATAGTCAGCATGTTGGCCTAACGCTTTCTTGATGAACTCCGCATAAATCTCATCATCTTCAACCAGGCAGATGTTCATGGTTTTTCCACATTTGAGGCGGCAATATACTAAGCTTTTCATATTAGTGCGCACCCAGTTATGCCGAATTGGATAAAACGGGGTTTTCCCCTTGCCAACCGAGGATGCAAATTGTACCTTGGGGCAGGTCTCACAAAATCCGATCCCGCCATGCGTTTCATTGCCGCCTATGTACTTTTTGCCGCTTTGTTGGCAGGTTGTGCACAACCCAGTGAAAAAGATGAATATTTCACCATCTCTTTTACGAAAGATCTTTCAAAACAGGCCCAAGATGGCCGCCTGTTGCTGTTGTTAGCCAACAACGATCGTTCCGAACCACGCTTTCAGATTAATGATGGCTTAACCACGCAACTTGTATTTGGTATTAATGTAGAGGGCATGCAACCCGGGCAAGCCATTACGCTGGGGGCAAATACCATCGGCTTCCCGCTGAAGACCCTGGCCGACCTGCCCGAGGGCGACTACTATGTGCAGGGGCTGCTTAACAGATACGAAACCTTTCATCTGAAATCCGGGCACACCATAAAATTACCTCCCGACCAGGGAGAGGGACAGCAATGGAACCGCAAACCCGGTAACTTTTATTCCAAACCTGTCAAAATTTCATTCAAAAAATCGGGCGGTACAACGGCCATTGTTTTGGATCAGCAGATCGAACAAATAAAGGAACCTGCAGATACCCGGTATGTCAGACACCTCAAGATTCAGAGCCAAAGGCTGACAGAGTTCTGGGGCCGCCCCATGTACCTTGGTGCCCACGTGTTGCTCCCTGAAGGTTTTGATGAACATCCGGAAGCCCGATACCCGCTCATGATCTACCATGGACACTTTCCGTCCGATTTTGGCGGGTTTCGCACCGAGCCCCCCGATCCCAATCTCGACACTACCGACTACAGTTCGCGCTTTGGCATCTACGGCTACAATAAAATTGTCCAGCAGGAAGCCTACAACTTCTACAAACAGTGGACGAGTAAAAACTTCCCGCGGTTCTTAGTCGTAGAAATACAGCATGCCAATCCCTACTATGATGATTCGTATGCTGTTAACTCGGCCAACCTGGGCCCTTACGGGGATGCGATCATGTATGAACTCCTGCCTGAAATCGAAAGAAAATTCCGAGGAATCGGGCAAGGATGGGCTCGCTTTACGTACGGTGGCTCAACTGGCGGCTGGGAGGCACTGGCGGTGCAAATGTTTTACCCGGATTCGTTTAATGGATGCTTCGCAGCCTGTCCGGACCCGATCGACTTTCGGGCATTTTGCCTGGTGGATATTTACAATCAGAAAAATGCTTTTTGGTACGACAGCGATTACAAAAGGCTGCCCATCCCGTCGCATCGGAATTACCTTGGTCAAATCCAATCAACCATGGAAGAAAGCAATCGGTACGAACTGGTGTTAGGTACCAAATCGCGCAGCGGCCAGCAGTGGGACATCTGGGAGGCCGTGTACTCTCCGCAAGGTGATGATGGTTATCCGAAACGAATTTTCAATAAAGAAACCGGAGAGATCGATAGTACGGTTGCCTTGTATTGGAAAGAGAATTATGATTTGCGCCATATCCTTGAGCGGGATTGGGCCACGCTGGGCCCGAAACTGAAAGGAAAAATCCATATCTACTGCGGCGATATGGACAATTATTACCTCAACAATGCGGTGTACCTGATGGAGGCCTTCCTGAAAAAGACGAACACGCCTTTTTACGCAGGTGAAGTGGACTATGGCGACCGCGCAGAGCACTGCTGGAATGGTGACCATACCAACCCGAACTACATCTCGCGGTTACGCTACAATACCATGTATTTACCCAAAATTCTCGGTCGCATCCAGGAATCAGCTCCCGCTGGCGCAGACGTAAAAAGTTGGCGATACTGAAATCATGCTGAAGAAAGTACTTCGCCTGGTGGTGCGAGGGGCAATGTTGCTGTTCGTCATTCAGTTGGCTTACGTCATTTTACTGCGATGGGTAAATCCGCCCCTGACGTTCACACAGGTGGGCAATTGGCTTGAGGGCCACGGCCTCAGGCGCGATTACGTGGCAGGTAACGAGATATCTCCTCACCTGAAGTTGGCCGTGATCGCTGCCGAAGATCAGTTGTTTGCAGAACACAATGGGTTTGACTGGGGCAGCATTCAAAAGGCGATGCAATACAACAAGAAGAAGAAACGCGTGCGCGGTGCCTCTACCATCAGCCAGCAAACCGCCAAGAACGTGTTCTTGTGGCAAGGCCGCAGCTGGCTGCGCAAAGGGCTGGAAGTGTACTTCACTTTTATGATTGAATTACTGTGGAGCAAAGAGCGCATTCTGGAAGTCTACCTGAACGTCATCGAAATGGGGGTGGGGACGTTTGGAGCGGAAGCGGCGGCGCAGCGCTACTTTCATAAACCGGCGGCACGGTTAACGCGGATGGAAGCTGCCCGGATTGCAGCTTGCTTGCCTAATCCCAAAAAATACAAGGTGAACCCCGCGTCTCCCTACATCACACGCAGAGGAAATTGGATTGTGGGGCAGATGAACAATTTGCAGGGCGATGAGGCCGTATCCGCCTTGCTGAAGTAAGGATTACTCCAATTCCCGTAGGTAGAGTTGAATGGTGTTTTCAAGACCAAGATAAAGGGCATCGCAAATGAGCGCATGCCCGATAGATACTTCATCGAGAAACGGAATGGATTGGTTGAGGAACCTAAGATTATGGAGGTCAAGATCGTGGCCCGCATTAATTCCTAATCCTAATTCGTGCGCCCGTGCAGCAGCCGTGACGTACGGGCCTACCGCACGGCTTTTGTCCTGATGATAAAAACGCGCATATGGCTCTGTGTAGAGCTCTATGCTGTCGGCACGTACTGTTTTTGCCCCGGTTACCATGGCGACATCCGGATTCACGAAAACGGAAACACGCACACCCCAGTTTTTGATTTTTTCTATTGTGTCGGACAAAAACTCCGCCTGTGCCACGGTATCCCAGCCTGCATTGCTGGTGATGACGTGCGGGCCATCTGGTACCAGAGTGGCTTGCGCGGGGCGCACGCGATCCACCAGTTCCAGATAGCGGTCGTCCGGGTAACCTTCGATGTTGAATTCGGTGGTCACTACCTGTTTTAGATCCAAAACGTCGCGGTACCGTATGTGCCGCTCATCCGGCCGTGGATGAACGGTAATTCCCTGCGCTCCAAATCGCTCGCAATCCAATGCCACCTTCACGACATCGGGATTGTTGCCTCCGCGCGCATTGCGGAGTGTAGCCACTTTGTTGATGTTTACCGACAGGCGAGGCATTTGGATTTAGAAATGTTGGCGGGCTCGCGTAATTTTGTGCCAAAGTTAGTTGATTATGACCTTACGCCAACAGATTGACGCTGAAATCAAGGCCGCCATGCTGGCCAAAAACAAAGAGGAACTGGAGGCCCTTCGTGGCATCAAGTCGATGATCTTACTGGCCGAAACAGAGAAAGGCGGCTCGGGCGACATCTCCCGGGATGCGGAATTGAAACTTTTGACGAAGGCCGCCAAGCAGCGGAAAGAGTCGGCTGATATTTTCCTGAAAGAAGGTCGAGCAGAATTAGCCCAGCGTGAACAATTTCAACTGGACGTCATTAGCCGCTACTTGCCCAAACAACTTAGCGAAGCAGAAATCGAGTCTGAACTTCGGTCTATCATCGCCTCGGTAGGTGCTCGTACCCCACAAGATATGGGCAAAGTGATGGGTGTGGCCACCAAAGCGCTGGCGGGCAAAGCCGATGGTAAGATAATCTCGGAAATGGTGAAGAAACTGCTGGCTTCTTGAGTAAAATTGACCTGGCTCTGGTTTTGTTCGTTGCGTTTGGCGCATGGAGCGGCTACCGACACGGTTTCCTGTTAGAGCTTTTTTCTGTGCTCGCTCTGGTTTTGGGCATCTTTGGTGCGTTTAAACTCATGAGCATGGGGATCGAGTATCTGGAACAAAATCTTGAAATGGATCAGCGATTACTCCCCTTTGTCTCCTTTGCGCTCATCTTCCTGGCCATCTTGGGCCTGGTTACCTGGTTGGGCCGACGGCTCCGGAATTCGATCGATAAAACTTTTCTGGGGAAGGTAGATCAATGGATGGGGCTTGGATTGGGGGCTTTTAAAACCCTCTTCGTACTGTCCGTTCTGCTTTGGATTATCGACTCCTTTAAAGTAAAGATCCCCACGCAATACACCGATGGGGCATGGCTATACCCCTTCACCGCGCGGCTGGCTCCCGAAGTAGCCGCCTGGCTGGCCGGATTCATTCCATTTTTCCGTGAAATCTTCAGGCAGTTCTAAGGTTCCGTTTTTTTTACTTATTTAAGGGCTTAACTCATGGCACTATCCGTTAAACAAACCGACCACTACACTTATGTCGATGAAGGCACAGGTCAGGTGTTGATGCTCTTGCATGGCTTGTTTGGCGCGCTGAGTAACTGGGAAGATGTAGTCAATGAGTTTAAGAAAGACTATCGTGTCGTGATCCCGATGCTTCCCATTTACGAAATGCCGATTAAGCAGGCCGGGCTGGAAGGTTTGCGCGAGTTTACGGAGGGATTTGTCAGACTCATGCAACTAGAAAACATGATCATCATGGGTAACTCGCTGGGTGGCCATGTGGCACTGTTGTATACCCTTAACAACCCGGAAAAGGTTTCCCGGCTTGTGCTGACCGGCAGCTCTGGCTTGTTCGAAAATGCCATGGGTGGTTCTTATCCGAAGCGCGGAAGTTATGAGTATATCCGCGAGCGGGTGGCCTACACGTTTTACGATCCGGTTGTAGCCTCAAAAGATTTGGTTGACGAAGTATTTGAGACGACCAAGAGCATTCCCAAATGCATGCGCATCGTGGCGATTGCCAAGTCAGCGCAACGCAATAATCTCGCCCTTGATCTGCCGAAGATTCAGGTGCCTACCCTGCTCGTATGGGGCTTGAACGACACCATCACACCCCCGATGGTAGCTTATGAATTTAACCGCCTGATCCCCCACTCGCAATTGCAATTCATTGATCGGTGTTGCCACGCCCCGATGATGGAACATCCCGAAACATTTAATCGCCTCGTCAGGTCTTTTCTGGCCACCACATGATCGCCGAAGAACTCATCAACCACATGATCCCGCCACTGAAAGTGACGGACGACGCGCATAAAGCGATCGTCTGGATGGAGGAATTTCGCTGCAAACAACTACCGGTAGTTGCCAATGGAGAATTCCTGGGATTCATCACGGAAGAAATTATTCTGGAATCGAACGATATCGAGCGGCTGCTTTCTTCCTTTCAGCTGGAGGGCGCAACATGTACAGTCTCCCCGGATGCTCACTTTTATGACGTCCTACGCGTAGCCGGTGACCATCACCTGAATATGGTGTCCGTGGTAAACGAAGAACGGCTGTATCAAGGCGTGATCACTGTTCAGGATGTCATGGCTTCTTTTGCCCAAACCGCTGCCGTGCAAATGCCTGGCGGTATTCTGGTGCTTTCCATGAATCTGGTGGATTACTCGCTGGCAGAAATCAGCCGCTATGTAGAAGAAAACAATGCCAAAATTATCAGCAGCAACCTGGTGGAAGATCCGCTCGACAAAGGACGCATCAAGTTAACCATCAAAATCAACCAGCCTGACCTTTCACGGATCGTGGCCACGCTCGAACGATTTGGTTACCGCGTTATTGGTCGTTATCAGGAAAACCGGCGAGACGATGGCCATGAAAAAGAACGACTAGAAATGCTCATGCGCTACCTCAATATATAAGCCATGCGCATCGGAATCCATGGCCGCGATTTCAAACAAAAGTCGCATCAGTTCATTGAAAATCTCCTCGCATACCTGTTGCGGGAGGGTGCTGAGGTTTGGGTGTCGGACAAGCTGTTCAAACTACTAACCCGTACATACACCGGCAGGGTCAAGGTATTTTCTATGGGCGACTCCCTTCGCCGGCTCCACGCCTTCTTATCGATCGGTGGGGATGGTACGATGCTCGAATCGGTTGCCTACATCGGCCGGGCACAAGTGCCCACCCTAGGTATCAACACCGGGCGGCTGGGGTTTCTGGCCACGGTAAACCGCGAAGAAGCACTATCCGCCATCGAACAGGTACTGGCAAGGAATTTCACTACCGAAGAAAGAACCCTTCTCACACTAAAGAGCAATACCGGATTGTTTGGGCGGTTTAACTTTGCCCTTAATGATTTCACCATCATGAAAAAAGACTCTTCATCCATGATTCACGTGGATGTATTTGTGAACAAACAACTACTCAATTCGTACTGGTCTGATGGCATTATTGTAGCAACCCCCACGGGCTCCACCGGATATTCCCTCAGTTGCGGCGGCCCGCTGGTACACCCTGCCAGTGAGAGCTTTGTGATTACCCCCGTCAGCCCGCACACCCTCACGGCGCGCCCCGTTGTGGTAAACCATGAGGCTGAAATCAGTTTCAGGATAGAAGGGAGAACAAACCGGTTTCTGGTGTCGCTCGATTCGCGTTTCGAATCCATAGATTCTTCGGTAAGGTTATCGGTGAAAAGGGCAGCATTTACCACAACACTCATTCAACTTCCGCAGTATGAGTATTTTCTGCTGCTACAGAAAAAACTCAATTGGGGTTTGGACGCCCGTAATTGACCAGGGTGTTAAGCCAGTGGAATTTCCTCTTCCCCCACGCTCATCGGTGTGGCCTCCCGCGATTGGTTGTAGAACTCCATGCTAAAACGAGTAGCGTGCAAAACAATTCTAACAGATGAGGGTCTGCTTTTTTTGATCCTCTCTGCCTAACCTACGCAAGTAGTTTTTTCGGGAAAAATTCCTACTTTTGGATTTACGATTTTATGCGGAAATTTTTTCTCGTTTTCTTGTCGGTTGTGTTTTTTATCTGCTCCCAGGATTCGTTTGGGCAGATTAACCGTAAATCGGTTAAAAAAAATAACAAGCGGATGTCCTCCTACAAGGGCAAAAAATCGGGTTTCCCGAAAGAAAAGCGCTATAACTGCGTTGGTTTTGCAGTTAACGCGCTGAATTATTATGGTGATTTGGCTCCACGACCTGGCATCGGCAGTACCGACATCTCGTTCACGCGCCCGGGCTTTTCGGGATCATTCAGCCGCCGGTTCGGGCCACGGTATACGCTGAGTACTGGTCTGATGTGGGGGACTCTGCGTGGATCGGATGCCGAATCAGCCGACCGCGGCGATCTGGACAATGGAGTTTTTCGCTATCGCCGAAATCTGTCTTTTCGAAATCAAATCAAAGAACTCTCAGTGGTTGGAGTCTTCGATTTTTTCCCCAACAACGGCAGCTACATGAGCCGTGTGGCCTGGACACCATACGCATTCATCGGCCTGGCCGTTTTTCATCATAACCCCCGGGGATTGGCACCGGCTACCGACCTGAGTGGCAATCGCCTGCCCGAAGCAGGTCAATGGGTTCAACTCCGACCGTTAGGAACAGAAGGCCAGTATGCCACCCTTGACCCTACTGACCTCAACGCTGGTATCAAGCCCTACAGTACAATCAGCTTTGCCATACCATTTGGCTTGGGTGCACGTTTAAGGCTTAATGAAGTGATGGACATTTCGGCTGACATCGCCTTTCGGTATACATTCACCGATTATCTGGACGATGTGAGTCAGAACTATGTTGACCTCGGTGTATTGTCGAGTCCGTTGGCCAAGGCCATGTCCTACCGCGGTAATGAGTTGCCGGCTGAAGACCGGCCTACCTCAACATCGTATATCGGGCGTGATGGTATCTCTTACACGGTAATCACTGGTTATGGTCAAGAGCAATTTTATAACATGCGTGGGTCAAAAAAAGATCGCGACATTTACATGGTTACTTCGATCCGGATATCATATATCATCGGTGCCACCATGCACCGGGCTAAATTCAGATGATGGGAGAGTGAAATACGGCTCTGCAGTACTATTCATTTTGCTGCTGTCCATAGTTCCCGTGGCGGCCCAATTGAGATTACATTCTGAAGTTGGGGGTGGCTTGGGAACGCTTACCTACACCGGAGATATTTCCCGAACCTTCAATATTCTTGATACACGTCCTGCCGCCACGCTCTTTTACCGCAACAACATCAGCCGGGTAATCAGTTTTCGCGCCGCCATTACAGGCGGAAAGATTGCAGCATCCGACCGGCGCCCGATTGATCCGGCTGCCGTGGTGCGCAATGCCGCTTTCAATGTCTTTTTGCTAGAGGCCTCAACCACTTTCGAGTACCATTTCCTCGATTGGCGGGATTCCGGTCGAAAGCTCCGGTTCACCCCGTATCTTTTCGGCGGAATCAGTTTGTTTGGCATCAGTGGGAATAATCGTACTAACCAAGGGTACAGCAGCGTTCAGATGGCCATTCCCTTTGGTGGTGGAATGAAGTACGTTCTTAACCCGAAATGGTACCTCGCCTTTGAAGTGGGTATCCGGAAAACCTTCTTTGACTATCTGGACAATGTTTCCGATGAAGACGTAAGCCGCAAAAATTTCCAGTATGGTAATCCCTACGACTACGACAACTACTTTTTTGTTGGCTTGATGCTAACGCGCACACTTTATGATATTCCGTGTGCAAAAAGCCCGTACTGAGTTCAACTTTTTGCCGACGGCCGGCATCTTGCCTAAATTACACGATCTGTGAGATATGACGGAAATAGGCTATTTTTGCGGCCTTATGCCTGCAAGCAAGGAACAAGTTGATTCGTCCCGGGTGCCTCAGCACATTGCTGTGATCATGGACGGCAACGGGCGCTGGGCCCAGCGAAAAGGCGCAGCCCGAATTTTTGGCCATCGGAACGCCATCGAAGCCGTACGCGCGGTGACAGAAGGTTGCGCCGAATTGGGTGTGCGATACCTGACACTATATGCTTTTAGCACCGAGAACTGGGGCCGTCCGAAAGAAGAAGTGGATGCCCTTATGGAGCTCTTGATCAATACCCTCAAAAAAGAAGTTCAGACCCTGCACGATAACAAAGTCCGCTTGTCAACAATAGGCGACATCAGCCATCTGCCAATCGACTGCCAACGCAATCTGGCGGAAGCCAGAGAAAGCACGCGGAATAACACCGGCCTCAACCTGATCATCGCGCTCAACTACAGCGGGCGAGCTGAATTGGTGCGGGCAATGCGTACCCTGGGTATGGAAATACAGGCAGGGCGACTGCATCCGGAAGATATCAGCGAAGCGCACATTGGCAGAGCGCTGGAAACGGCGCTTATTCCTGACCCAGAACTGCTCATTCGAACCAGCGGCGAAATGCGCATCAGTAATTTCCTGCTTTGGCAAATTGCCTATACAGAATTGTACATCACCAAAACGCTGTGGCCTGACTTTCGAAAAGAAAATCTGTACGAAGCCCTGTGCGACTATCAAAGTCGTGAGCGGCGATTTGGAAAAGTATTAGCCCCATCTATCTGAAGGCAGCATGATCCGGCTGATTACTTTTAGTGTGATTTTCTTCGGGCTGACGCTCGGCTCCTCAGCGCAGTTTCGCAAAAACCGCGAGCGCACCACATCTGAACCGTCTGCAGAAAAAAGCCCAGCACTCAGCGACCTGAACTATGCCAATCCGGCAGAATACTACATTGGCGGCATTGATGTTGAAGGGCTTAGAGTGCTGGATAAAACGGCCATCATCTCCCTTTCCGGTCTGAAGGTTGGCGACAAGATCAAAATACCTGGCGATCAGGTCGGGAACGCCGTGCGCAAGCTCTGGAAACACGG
>VYLK01000442.1_pt1 | contig 14418 bp, 13 predicted proteins | sample 5114321 | NCBI WGS metagenome assembly VYLK01 (sample SAMN12291792, study PRJNA351875) | freshwater metagenome | isolation source: freshwater lake | place: USA: Michigan, MSU2 Lake | collected 2011-08-16
GCCCCCGCTGGCGTGACCGTGACGGTGCACCGCGGCCAGAAGAGCAGCCTCGAGCGCGGTTCGCACACCCGCAGCAAGAAGAACCCCGGCAAGCGCCCCAAGAAGGGTGGCTGAAGCCCGCTGCACCCGCGCCGCTGCCGCGGCCGGGTGGGGGCTGAACGCCCGTCGGCGTTGACGACGACGGGCCGGGTGGGCTGCGAGGTCACCCATGCTGCGCATCACTGAACTCCGACTGCCGCTCGACCATGCGGAGGCTGCGCTGCGCGCGGCCGTGCTTGCACGTCTGGGCATCGCCGATGCGACGCTGAAGGCTTTCACGGTCTTCAAGCGCGCCTGGGATGCGCGGAAGAAGACCGCCATCGTGCTGAGCTACACCGTCGACTGCGAGGTCGAGGGTGAAGCGGCCGTGCTCGCGCGCTTCAAGGGCGATCCGCACGTGCGGGTGTCGCCCGACACGGGCTACAAGTTCGTCGGCCACGCCCCGGCCGACTTCGCGTCGCGCGGCCGGCCGCGCCCCGTGGTCATCGGCTTCGGCCCCTGCGGCATCTTCGCGGCGCTGATCCTGGCGCAGATGGGCTTGCGCCCGCTGGTGCTGGAGCGTGGCAAGGAAGTGCGCGAACGCACGAAAGACACCTGGGGCCTGTGGCGCAAGAGCGTGCTGAACCCCGAATCGAACGTGCAGTTCGGCGAAGGCGGAGCCGGCACCTTCAGCGACGGCAAGCTCTGGAGCCAGATCTCCGACCCGCGCCACCTCACCCGCAAGGTGCTGACCGAGTTCGTGAAGGCGGGCGCGCCCGAAGAAATCCTCTATGTAGCCAAGCCGCACATCGGCACCTTCCGCCTGGTGGGCATGGTGGAGAAGCTGCGCGCCGACATCGAGGCGCTGGGCGGCGAAATCCGGTTCCAGCAGCACGTGACCGATGTGCACATCGAGGCCGGTCAGGTGCGGGGCCTGACCCTGGCCAGCGGCGAGCAGATCGAGGCCGAGCACGTGGTGCTGGCCTTGGGCCACAGCGCGCGCGACACCTTCGCGATGCTGCAGCAGCGCGGCGTTTACCTGGAGGCCAAACCCTTCTCGGTGGGCTTCCGCATCGAACACCCGCAGGGCGTGATCGACCGCGCGCGTTTCGGGCCCAACGCCGGCAACCCCATCCTGGGCGCGGCCGACTACAAGCTGGTGCACCACGCCAGCAACGGACGCAGCGTCTACAGCTTCTGCATGTGCCCGGGCGGCACGGTGGTGGCGGCCACCTCGGAGCCCAACCGCGTCGTCACCAACGGCATGAGCCAGTACAGCCGCAACGAGCGCAATGCGAACGCCGGCATCGTGGTGGGCATCAACCCACAGGACTACCGGCAGGACGGAAAAACCGAAGGCCCGGTGAACCCGCTGGACGGCGTGGCCTTCCAGCGCATCTGGGAAAGCCGCGCCTTCGAGCTCGGCAACGGCAACTACCTCGCGCCGGGGCAGCTGGTGGGTGACTTCATCAAGCGCCAGAAAAGCGCTGTCTTCGGCGGCGTGCTGCCCAGCTACAAGCCCGGCGTGCACCTCACCGACCTGGCCGACCCGAAGCAGCCCAGCCTGCCGGTGTATGTGCTGGACGCCATCCGCGAAGCCCTGCCCGCCTTCGAGCGGCAGATCAAGGGTTTCTCGATGCCCGATGCCGTGCTCACGGGCGTGGAAACGCGCACCAGCTCGCCTTTGCGCATCACGCGCGGGCGCGATCACCAGAGCCTGAACACGCGCGGCCTGTACCCGGCGGGTGAAGGTGCGGGTTATGCCGGCGGCATCATGTCCGCCGGGGTGGACGGCATCGAGGTGGCCGAGTCGGTGGGCCGGGCGATGCTGGGGCTGAAGGCCGCCTGAGGCCCGCAGCCGCCGGGCTCAGCCCGGCGCCGCGTCGCCCGTCTCGCTCTCGTGCCAGCCGGCCAGGGCCCAGCGCGACAGGCTGGCCATCAGCGCAAACAGCAGCACGCCGGCCACGGCGATGAGCGCCAGCGCCGCGAACATGCGCGGGATGTTGAGCTGGTAGCCCGCATGCAGGATCTGGAAGGCCAGCCCCGTGCCCGTGCCGCCCGTGCCGGCCACGAACTCCGCCACCACGGCGCCAATGAGCGCCAGCCCGCTGCTGATGCGCAGGCCGCCGAAGAAGTAGGGCAGCGCCGAGGGGATGCGCAGCCGCCGCAGCGTCTGCCAGCGCGTGGCGCCCTGCAGGCGGAAATAGGCCAGCAAGCCGGGGTCGACACTGCGCAGGCCCAGCGTGGTGTTGCTGATGATGGGGAACAGCGCCACCAGCGCCGCGCACACCACGAGCGAGGCGGTCGGGTCTTTCACCCAGATGATGATCAGCGGCGCGATGGCGACGATGGGCGTCACCTGCAAGAGCACCGCGTAGGGAAAGAAGGCGGTCTCGATGGCGCGGCTCTGCACGAAGGCGAACGCGATCAGCGTGCCCAGCAGCACGGCCAGCACGAAGGCCAGCATGGTGATCCACAGCGTGTTGAGCAGCGCCGCGACAAGCAGCCCGGCGTCTTCCACCAGCGCCTGCGCCACGCGCAGCGGCGAGGGCAGCAGGAAGACCGGCACCTCGAAGACCACCACCGCTCCTTGCCACAAGGCCAGCAGCAACAAGGCCACCGCAAGCGGCCACACGACCTTGCGCACACCCTCGTTCATGCGGTGCTCGCCCCCAGCAGGCAGCGCTGCAGACGTGCGGCGTGTTCGGCGAAGGCGGTGCTGACGCGGAACTCGGCGCTGCGCGGGTAGGGCTGGTCGATGCGCACCTCTTCGACCACGCGCCCGGGCCGCGCCGCCATCACCAGCACACGCTGGCTCAGGAACACCGCCTCGTGGATGGAGTGGGTGACGAAGATCACCGTCAGCCCCTGCTGCTGCCACAGCTGCAGCAGGTCGCTGTCGAGGCGGTAGCGCGTGATCTCGTCCAGCGCACCGAAAGGCTCGTCCATCAGCAGCAGGCGTGGCTGCGTCACCAGGCAGCGCGCCAGCGAGGCACGCATCTTCATGCCACCGCTCAACTCACGCGGCAGGCTCTTCTCGAAGCCCTGCAGGCCCACCAGCGCCAGCGCCGACTGCACACGCTCATCGGCCTGCGCGCGCGGAACGCCTGCCAGATCGAGCGGCAGGCGCACGTTGTCGGCCACGCGGGCCCAGGGCATCAGCGTCGGCTCCTGGAACACGAAGCCCAGTTCGGTGCCGGCCGCCGCGCCGGGCAGCACCGGCTGGCCCCAGCGCCGCACTTCACCGCTGCTGGGGGCCAGCAGGCCGGCCACCATCTTCAACAGCGTGCTCTTGCCGCAGCCGCTGGGGCCCAGCAGCGTGAGGAACTCGCCCGGCGCCACGCGCAGCTCCACCGGCAGCAGCGCCTGGGTGCCGCTGGCGTAGGTTTTCGCAGCACCCAGCGCCTCGACGGCGGGGGCGGCCTGGGCCGTGGCAGCGGTCACGCGGGCCCCGTCAGGGCAACACCTTCAGGTCCTTCACGAACTGCGTCGTGTAGGTGCGCTGCAGGTCCACCTTCTTCGGATCGACCTGCTTGAGCCGCACCATGAAGTCAAAGGTCTTCTGCATGCGCGCCGCCGTGACGATGCCGGCGCCCTGCGTGGCCGCGTCACCGCCGAAGACCATGCCGCTTTCCTTGAGCAGGCGGATGCCCACGGCCAGGCGGTCGTCGGTCATGGTGGGGTTGTCGCGCTTGATGAGCGCGTTGCCCGGTTTCGGGTCGCCTTGCAAGTAGCTCTTGTAGCCGAGCATGGTGGCCTTCACGAAGGCGGCCACGGCCTGCGGGCGCTCCTTCACGGTCTTCTCCATGCAGACGATGGTCTGGCTGTAGGGCGGCCAGCCGTGGTCGCTGAGCAGGATGGCCTTGGGCTTGAAGCCGGCTTCCTTCTCGATGGCGTAGGGCTCGCTGCTGAGGTAGCCCTGCTGCACCACGTTCTTGTCGGCGATGAAGGGCTGGATGCTGAAGTTGTAGGGCCGGCGCTGCCGGTCATCGAGCCCGTACTTCTCCTTCAACCAGGGCCACTGCACCGTGAAGCCAGCCGGCGAGATGAGGATGGTCTTGCCCTTGAGGTCTTCCAGGCGCTGGAAGTTCTCGGGGTGGCCGATGAGCACCAGCGGGTCTTTCTGGAAGGCGGCGGCCACCGTCACCGCGTTCACGCCTTGTTGCCAGGCCGCGAGCGTCTGCATGTCGTAGCCCATCACGCAATCGGTCTGACCGGCGGCCAGCAATTGCATGATGTTGACCTGCGGGCCGCCCATCTTCAGCGTGACGTCCAAGCCCTCCTTTTTGTACAGCCCCGTGGCCAGCGCCTGGTAGAAGCCGCCGTGTTCGGCCTGGGCGTACCAGTTGGTGGTGAAGTTGAGCTTCTGCTGGGCCTGGCCGGGCGTGGCCGAGCAGGCCAGCGCCACCAACAGCAGGCTGGGCAGGCAGGTGCGGAATCGGGGGGCGGCAAAGCGCATGCGGGGGCTCCAGGAAGACCGGCGGCCGCGCATGGTACCCAGGCGCAAGGCCCGGGTTCGGTTTGCAGGATTTCACGTTTGGATGCGATTCCGGCATGTGGCACCCACCCAGACACCCGGACCGAGGGGGCAGCAGGCCGGACAAGACGCCGACAATCGCGCCCAAGTGATTTGAATAACCGAGGCCCCCCATGAAAGCCGTCCGTACCCTGAGCCTGCTTGCCATCGCGATCGCCTCTTCGACCGCGTTCGCTGGCGCTGTGCCCCCCTCTAACGAAGTGCCCGAGCCGGGCACGTGGGCGCTGATCGCGCTCGCCGGCGCCATCGGCGTCGTCGTGGCGCGCAACAAGCGCAAGTGAATCCATGGGCGAGAACGGCCCCGGCACCGGGGTCTTCTTCCTCGCCCTGATGCTCGTCGGCTTCCTGGCCGTGGCAGCCTGGGAGCACAAGCGCCCTTGGCAGGCTGCCTCGCCGCAACTGGCTGGCCGCTGGGCCGCCAACTTTGGCCTGTGGGTGTGCACCCACGCCAGCGGCTACGCCATCGTGCCGGTGGCCGGGGCGATCACCGCCTGGAGCCTCAGCGCCAGCCCGTGGCCAGGCCTGCAAACGGCCGGCGCACCGCTCTGGTTGCAGGCCTTGCTGCTGTTCGTGACCTTGGACGCCGCCCGCTGGGCCAGCCATGCCGCCATGCACCGCTGGGGCTGGCTGTGGCGCATCCACCGCGTGCACCACAGCGACGAAGCTTTCGATGTCACCGTGGGCGTGCGTTTCCACCCCGCGGAGGCCCTGCTCTACGCCTGCGTGACAGCGGCCCTGGTGGCCTTGCTGGGTGTCCACCTCTGGGCGGTGCTGGCCGCCGAGGCGGTGTTCATCACCCACAACCTCTTCTGCCACGCCAACGCCCGCCTGCCGGCACGGGCCGAGCGCTGGCTGTCTGCCTGGATGGTGACGCCCGACCTGCACCGCGTGCACCACGCCGAGGAACCGGCGCTCTACAACCTGAACTTCGGCACCGTGCTGAGCGTCTGGGACCGACTGGCTGGCACGCTGCGCCGCGTGGAAGGCGCAGACCATGCCGCGCTGGGTTTCGGCGTGCAGGCGCTGGACCGGAACTGGACGCGCTCGCTGCCGCAGTTGCTGTGGCTGCCCTTGCGCACCGAGCGCAAGGCCGCGCCGCGTTCTCAGAACACCGCGTGATCGCCGCGCTCCAGCACGGCCTGGCCTGACAACAGCCGCGCCTGGTAGTCGATGAGCGTCTGCGTGCCGGTGGAAGGCGTCGCGTCGGCGTCGTAGCGGGCGTGCTCGGCGTCCCACACCAGCATCGATTCGGTGGCGTAGTAGTGGCCGATGCGAGCCAGTTCGCCTTTCGCGGCCGCCGCCGGCCACATGCGGCCCACCCAGCCCAGGCCGGTGGCGATGCCCAGCAGCAAGCCGGGCGGCACCTGCTTGAAACGCGGTGGGCGTCCCAGCACGCGGAACAGCGCCTCGCCTTGCTCACGCGGCGTCATCGCCGGGCCCGGGCCGCCGATGGGCAGCACGCGGTCGGCCTTGGCCGGGTCGTGCAGGCAGTCGCACAGATAGGCCGCCAGGTCTTCATCGCCGATGGGCTTGCAGGCGGTCAGGCGGCCGTCGCCGAAGACGAGGAAGGGCCGGCCCTGCTGCAACCGCGCCACCTGGCCCGAGAGCGACTTGAAGAAGGCCGTGGGCCGCACGATGGACCAGCGCAGGCCCGAGGCCATCAACGCCCGTTCATAGGCCAGCTTGGCTTGCTGAAAGGCCAGGCGCGGCTTCTGCACGCACAAGGCCGAGAGCTGCACCACCTGCGTGACGCCGGCCTCCCGCGCAGCGGCCAGCGCCTGCACGTGCGCACGATGGTCGATGGCCCAGGCATCGGCGGGCACGCCGGTGCGCGAGGCCAGGCAGCTCAGCAGCACGTCGAAACGCTCACCACGAAAACCATGCTGGCGCAGCGAGGCGAGGTCTTGCACCTCCCCCACGCGCAGATCGGCGCCCGGCAGGCGCTGCGCCCATTGCGCCGCGCTGAGCGCAGCGCCCACGCCAGCGCGCGGCCGCACGAAGCACACCACCTCGTGCCCGCGCTGCAGCAGCGCCCGCACCGTGGCCTGGCCGATGGTGCCGGTGGCCCCGAGGACGAAGATGCGCCGCCGCTCGCCCAGGGCTCAGTCCTTGTAGCGCAGGATGCTCGCGCGCTTGGCATCCTCGGGGTAGAAGTAGGCGCGCTCGCCATTGCGCCAGGTGCCCAGCCACAGCATGTTGGCCGAGATGGCGTCGTGGTCGTTGGCGGAGAAGGGCCTGTCGTAGGTCGTCACCACGCCGGGGTAACGCCGCGGCAGGTTTTCCAGCGCTCGCTTGAGCGCAGGGCCGCTGAAGTCGCCCTTGGTCTCGAACATCGCGCGGAAGAGCAACTGCATCGCGTCGTAGCTCTGGGCGGCCGACATCATCGAGCCGATCAAGGTCTCTTTCGAGAGCTTGCGGTAACGCAGCCGGAAGGCGTTGTTGCGTTCGAGGAAGTTGTTGGGCAGCACCGTCTGCACGCTCATGGTGCCCTCGACGGCACCGTTGGAAGCCTCGAAGGCCGAGCGGTGCGACAAGCCCCAGGGCCCGAACTGCGGCACCGACCAGTTCAGCTGCGCGCGCGCTGCCGCGAGCACACCGGACTCGGGGCCCACCGTCCAGCCGATGATGGCGTCGGCACCGGCCGCGCGGGCCTCGCGCAGCTCATCCTGCAGCGACTTCGTGCCCACGGCAAAACGCACGACGATGGCCGGCCGGATCTTCACCTCGGCCAGCGCCTGCAGCAGGTCGGCGAGGCCGGCGTCGCCGTAACCCGAACGGTCGACGATCAAGGCCGGCTGCGTGAGCTTGCGCCGGGCCAGCTCGGCCGCGAGAAAGCGCGTCTGCAGCGCGTCGCGCGCCGCGGTGCGGAAGATGTAGCTGTCGGCCGGTGCGTACTTCGCGGTGATCACCGTGCCGGTGGCGCAGGGCACGATGAGCACGTGGCGGTTGGCCTGGAAAATGTCCAGCGCCTTGGCCGCCACGCCGGTGTTGCAGAAGCCCACCGTCGCCGTGACCTTGTCCTTCAGCACCAGGTCCTGCGCGGCCTGCACGCCGGTGTCGGGGTCGGCCTTGTCGTCACGAACGACGAGCTCGATGCGCCGGCCCAGAAAGCCGCCGATCTCGTTGAACTCGTCGGCCGCGGCCTGCGCGCCCATGCGTGCGCTGTTGCCCATGTCCGACGAGCCGCCGGTCAGCGGGAAGATGAGGCCGATGCGCAGCGGCTCGGCCACCGGCGCCTGGGCTTGCGCTTGCGACAGCGTGCCCCACAACGCGGCCGCCAGCCAGACCCAACTCACGCGGAGCGTGACCCCGCCCAGAATCCCGTGGAAGCGCCTGCGGCCTGCTTGCATGCTGGAAATGCCTCTCTGTGCAGGCTCTGCAAGGCCTGGCGCCGGGCAGCTTAGCAGCCCGGCGTGACACCGCACCGGCCCCAGCGGGCCGATGCGTGCCAGAGCGTTACCGGCCGCGCACGGCCGGCGCTGACCTCAGTCGGCCTGCTTGCGCAGGAAGGCCGGGATCTCGATCTCGTCCATGCCGTTGCTGGCCAGCGCGTCCACCTTGGCGGCGGCCTGGCTGCGCGCGCTGCGCCACACGCTGGGCGTGTTCATCGTGTCGTAGCTGGTGGCCGTGGGCGCCTGCATCTGCACCGACGGGCCGGGCTGGGCCACGTGGTTCAGGATGGGCAGGTTGTCGGTGCCGGTGCGCAGCACGGGCTGGGCCGGGGCCAGCTGCGGCTGCTGCACCACCGTCAGCGGCGGCTGCACGGCGGCCTTGCGCGCGCTGGAGAGGCCCGTGGCGATGACGGTCACGCGCAGCTGGTCGCCCAGGCTCTCGTCGTAGGCGGCGCCGAAGATCACGTGCGCATCGTCGGCCGCGTAGCACTTGATGGCGTTCATCGCGTTGCGGCTCTCGGCCAGCTTGAAGGTGCTCTTGCTCGCGGCAATCAGCACCAGCACGCCGCGCGCGCCGCGCAGGTCGATGCCTTCCAGCAGCGGGCAGGCCATCGCGGCCTCGGCAGCCTTCTTGGCGCGGTCGGGGCCGCTGGCCACGGCCGTGCCCATCATGGCCTTGCCGGGCTCGCTCATCACGGTCTTGACGTCTTCGAAGTCGACGTTGACCTGCGCGTCCATGTGGATGATGTCGCTGATGCCGCCCACGGCGTTCTTCAGCACGTCGTTGGCGTGCGCGAAGGCCTGCTCCTGCGTGATGTCGTCGCCCATCACCTCCAGCAGCTTCTCGTTGAGCACCACGATCAGGCTGTCGACGTTGGCTTCCAGCTCGGCCACGCCGTCTTCGGCCTGCTTGCCGCGGCGCTTGCCTTCGAAGTCGAAGGGCTTGGTGACCACGCCCACGGTCAGGATGCCCATCTCCTTGGCCACGCGCGCGATCACGGGCGCCGCGCCGGTGCCGGTGCCACCGCCCATGCCGGCGGTGATGAAGAGCATGTGGCTGCCCTCGATGGCCTGGCGGATGCTCTCCACCGCGTCTTCGGCCGCCACGCGGCCGGCCTCGGGCTTGCTGCCGGCGCCCAGGCCGGTCTTGCCCAGTTGCACCAGCGTGCCGGCGGCGCTGCGGTGCAGCGCCTGCGCGTCGGTGTTGGCGCAGATGAACTCCACGCCCTGCACGCCCTGCGCGATCATGTGTTCGACGGCGTTGCCGCCGCCGCCACCGACACCGATCACCTTGATCTGGGTGCCTTCGTCGAATTCGTCGATCATTTCGATGGGCATGTGAGCCTCCTAGCTTTGAGTGAGTTGCAGTTGCCGTTGCGTTGCGAAAACGAGGTGCTGTTTGTTCGCCGATCTATGCCGTGTCATGCATGCACCCCTCCTAGAAATTCCCGAGAAACCAATCCTTGGCGCGGCCGACCAGGTTCTTCACCGAGCCGGCCTGCGCCGCCGCCTTGAAACCGCGTGCGCGTGCCACGCGGGCTTCTTCCAACAAACCCATGACGGTGGCGCTGCGCGGGTTGGCCACCATGTCGAAGAGCGCGCCGTGGTACTGGGGCAGGCCCTTGCGCACGGGCTTCAAGAAGATGTCTTCGCCCAGTTCCACCATGCCCGGCATCACGGCGCTGCCGCCGGTGATGACGATGCCGCTGCTGAGCAGTTCCTCAAAGCCGCTCTCCCGGATGACCTGGTGCACCAGGCTGAAGATCTCTTCCACGCGCGGCTCGATCACACCGGCCAGCGCCTGGCGTGAGAGCAGCCGCGGCGCGCGGTCGCCCAGGCCCGGCACCTCGATCTGATCACCCGGGTCGGCCAGCAGCTGCTTGGCGGCGCCGTGCTCGACCTTGATCTCTTCCGCGTCTTTCGTCGGCGTGCGCAGCGCCATCGCGATGTCGCTGGTGATGAGGTCGCCGGCGATGGGGATCACGGCCGTGTGGCGCACGCTGCCGTCGGTGTAGATCTGCACGTCGGTGGTGCCGGCGCCGATGTCGACCACGGCCACGCCGAGGCTCTTCTCGTCATCCGTCAACACGGCCGCGGCACTCGCGCTGGGGTTCAGCACCAGGCGCTCGACCTCCAGGCCGCAGCGGCGCACGCACTTCAGGATGTTCTCGGCGGCGCTCTGCGCGCCGGTGACGATGTGCACCTTCACTTCGAGCCGGCTGCCGCTCATGCCGATGGGCTCTTTGACCTCGTGCCCGTCGATCACGAACTCCTGCGGCTCCACGAGCAGCAGGCGCTGGTCGTTGGGGATGCTGATGGCCTTGGCCGTCTCGACCACGCGCGCCACGTCGGTGGGCGTGACCTCGCGGTTGTCGCGCACGATCACCATCCCGGTGCTGTTCTGCCCGCGGATGTGGCTGCCGGTGATGCCGGTGTAGACGCTGGTGATCTTGCAGGCGGCCATCATCTCGGCCTCCTTCAGCGCCTGCTGGATGCTCTGCACGGTGGCGTCGATGTTGACGACCACGCCGCGCTTCAGGCCGTGCGTGGGTGCCACGCCCAGGCCGGCCACGCGCAGTTCGCCGCCCGGCAGCACCTCGGCTGCGACGACCATCACCTTGGCGGTGCCGATGTCCAGGGCGAACACCATGTCCTTGAATTCTTTGGCCATGTGCTGTCCTTCAGTTGTTCTTCGCCGCGCTGCCAGGCCCACGGGCCTGGGGCGGGGTGGTGCTCACACCGCGCAGCCGCACGGCGTATCCGTCGGCGTGGCGCAGGTCGGCGTATTCCAGCGGCTGCTGCCAACGCGCGGCCACTTGCGTGTAGGTGCGAACAAACCGGTCGCTGCGTGCCACGAGTTCCTCTTCGCTGCCGCGGCCGAGTTCCAGCGCGGCGCCGCTGTCGAGCTCCAGGCGCCAGCTGCCGCGGCCGCTGAGCTGCACGCGCACCACGTTCATCTCCAGCCGCGCCAGCGTGGGCTGCACCCGGCGCAGCAGCGCCAGCATGGCCGCTGCGCTGCCTTCGGGGCCGGCCAGCACGGGCAGGCTGTCGTCTTCCACGTCGCCGACGTTGGCCTCGAAGACCTCGCCGAAGCTGTTGACCAGGCGCTCGGCACTGGCGCCTTCTTCGCCGCCCTGCCCTTCCCACAAGGCTGCCGCGCGGTGTTCTTCCAGGCGCACGGCCAGCACGTCGGGCCAGACGCGGCGCACCACGGCGCTGCGCACCCAGGGTACGGTTTCAAAGGCCGCGCGCCCGGCCTGCAGGTCGACGCTGAAGAAGTTGCCCGCCAGCTGCGGCGCGGCGTTGGCGCGGATGGTGGGCACGCTGTTGCGCTGCAGATCGCCATCGAGCTGGATGGCGCGGATGGGGAAGAAGGGGCTGCGCACCAGCCACAGCACGCCCACGGCCACTGCGCCTAGAGCGGCCAGCACGAAGATGACGCTGGCCAGCCCGTTCATCAGGCGCACGTCCACCGGCAGCGCCAGCGGGGCGGCGGCTGTCGGGTGGCGGAGGGTGGCGCTGCGCGGCATGGTTGCTTCGATCAGGCCTGGGCGGGCTTGGCCGGCGTGTCCAGCGTGGCCGCCTGCAGCAGCTGCACGCAGAGCTGTTCGTAGCTGATGCCGGCGGCGCGCGCCGACATCGGCACCAGCGAGTGGCCGGTCATGCCCGGGCTGGTGTTCATCTCCAGCAGGAAGGGCTTGCGGTCGCGGGCGCGCAGCATCAGGTCGGCACGGCCCCAGCCGCGGCAGCCCAGGGTGCGGTAGGCGGCCAGCGTGAGGCGCTGCACCTCGGCCTCTTCTTCGGGCGCCAGGCCGCTGGGCACGCGGTACTTCACGACATCGGTGTAGTACTTGTTCTGGAAGTCGTACTTGCCTTCGGGCGCCTCGATGGCGATGACCGGCAGCGCGCGGGCGCTGGCGCCTTCACCCAGCACCGGGCAGGTGAGCTCGATGCCCTCGATGAACTCTTCGCAGAGCACGTCGGGGTCGTATTGCGCGGCCAGGGTCACGGCGTCCTGCATCTGGCTGTAGCCGCTGACCTTGCTGATGCCGATGCTGCTGCCTTCGCGCGGCGGCTTCACGATCAGTGGCAGGCCGATGGCATCGGGCACGGCCATCACGTCTTCGCGCGCCTGGCGCTCTGGCGCCAGCCACTGCCAGCGCGGTGTGGGCAGGCCCTCGGCCACCCACACGCGCTTGGTCATCACCTTGTCCATGGCGATGGCGCTGGCCATCACGCCACTGCCGGTGTAGGGGATGCCCAGCAGCTCCAGCGCGCCCTGCACGGTGCCGTCTTCGCCGTGGCGGCCGTGCAGCGCGATGAAGACCCGCTGGAAGCCTTCGCGCTGGAGTTCACCGAGTTCACGCTCGGCGGGGTCGAAGGCGTGAGCGTCGACGCCCTGGCTGCGCAGCGCGGCCAGCACGCCGCCGCCCGACATCAGCGAGACCTCGCGTTCGGCGCTGCGGCCGCCCATCAGAACAGCGACCTTGCCCAGGGATTGGATCTCGGCCTTCATGCAGCGGCCCCCTCTTGCATCAGTTGTCGCGGCAGGCCGCCGATGGACCCGGCGCCCATGGTGATGAGCACGTCGCCGCCGCGCAGCGTGGTGTGCAGCGCGGCCGGCAGTGCGGCGATGTCGCCGACGCTTTGTGCGCGTGGCACGGCGGCGGCCAGCGCGGCGCTGCTGATGCCCGCGATGGGCGTTTCGCCGGCGGCGTAGATGTCGGTCAACAGCACGGCGTCGAAGCCCTGCAGCACGGTGGCGAAATCGACGAAGCAGTCGCGCGTGCGGGTGTGACGGTGCGGCTGGAAGGCCAGCACCAGGCGGCGGCCCGGGAAGGCGCCGCGTGCGGCAGACAGCACCGCGGCCATCTCCACCGGGTGATGGCCGTAGTCGTCGATCAGCAGCGCGTGGCCGCCGTCGGCGGTGGGCAGTTCACCATGGCGCTGGAAGCGGCGGCCCACGCCAGCGAAGGCGGCCAGCGCGGCGGCGATGGGCGCGTCAGGCACTTCCAGTTCACGCGCCACGGCGATGGCGGCCAGCGCGTTGCGCACGTTGTGCAGGCCGGCGAGGTTCAGCATCACGGCGAGATCGGCATGGCCAGCCTGCTGCGCGGTGAAGGCCATCTGGCCGCCGGCCAGGGCTTGCACATCCACCGCGCGCAAATGTTCGAAACCCGCGGCGCCTTCGTCGGTGCCGTAGGTAAGCACCGGGCGCTGCAGGCGCGGCAGGATGGCGCGCACGCCGGCGTCGTCGCTGCACAGCACGGCGCGGCCGTAGAAGGGCAGGCGGTGCAGGAAATCGACGAAGGCCGTGTGCAGCCTCTCCAGGCTGTGGCCGTAGGTCTCCATGTGGTCGGCGTCGATGTTGGTGACGACGCTGATCACGGGGTTCAGGAAGAGGAAGCTGGCATCGCTCTCGTCGGCCTCGACGACGATGAACTCGCCGCTGCCCAGGCGCGCATTCGCCCCTGCGGCCAGCAGTTGACCGCCGATGACGAAGGTGGGGTCCAGCCCGCCTTCGGCCAGCACGCTGGCGGTGAGCGAGGTGGTCGTCGTCTTGCCGTGCGTGCCGGCGATGGCGATGCCCTGCTTCAGGCGCATCAGATCGGCCAGCAACACGGCGCGCGGCACCACGGGCACGCGGGCGGCGCGGGCAGCCAGCACCTCGGGGTTGTCGGCCTTCACCGCAGTGCTGGTGACCACGGCCTGCGCGCCGGCGATGTGCGCAGCGGCGTGGCCGATGTGCACCTGCACGCCGAAGCCGGCCAGGCGGCGCGTGACGGCGCTCTCGGCCTGGTCGGAGCCGCTGACGCGGTAGCCCTGCTGGTGCAGCACCTCGGCGATGGCGCTCATGCCCGCGCCGCCCACGCCGACGAAGTGGATGTGCTTGAGGGCGTGCTTCATGCGCGCACCCCGGTCTTCTTCACGAGTGCCTCGATCTCGTCGGCCACACGCGCGGCGGCGCGCGGCTGGGCCAGCGCACGGGCCTTCTCGGCCATCGCGAGCAAACCTTCGCGCGACAGGCCGCGCAGCGTGTCGGCCAGCGCCTGCGGGCTGAGTTCTGTTTGCGGCAGGTGCAGGGCCGCGCCCTGCCCGGCCATCCAGCTGGCGTTGTCGCGCTGGTGCGCGGTGGTGCTGGCGATCAGCGGCACCAGCACCGCGGGCACGCCGGCGGCGCAGAGTTCGCTCACCGTCACGGCACCCGCGCGGCACACCATCACATCGCAGGCGGCCAGTTGCGCCGGCATGTCGTCGATGAAGGGCCGCACGTCGGCTTGCACGCCGTGCTGCGCATAGGCGGCGCGCACTTCGGCATCTTGCGCCGTGCCGGTCTGGTGCACCACCTGCGGCCGCTGCTCGGCCGGCAGCAGCGCCAGTGCTGCCGGCAGCGTGCGGTTGAGCACCTGCGCGCCGAGGCTGCCGCCCACCACCAGCAGGCGCAGCGGGCCGCTGCGGCCGGCCCAGCGC
>VYLK01000443.1_pt1 | contig 14393 bp, 9 predicted proteins | sample 5114321 | NCBI WGS metagenome assembly VYLK01 (sample SAMN12291792, study PRJNA351875) | freshwater metagenome | isolation source: freshwater lake | place: USA: Michigan, MSU2 Lake | collected 2011-08-16
TTCGCACTCCCCTCGGCCCACCGGGGGTCGACCAATTGGTCGACGGTCGGGGGTGAGGGGGTCTCTGCGCACGGGCGCGTTGCTCCGTGCAATGAAGGCCTCCGCAACGCGCACAAAGATATTTTGGGTGAAAGCCTGACTACCTAAACTTCATGAGTGTAAAGCCCTCACCCCAACCCCTCTCCCAGAGGGAGAGGGGAGAAAGGGCACTTCGCGCGAAGCCGTGCAACGAAGCCACACACCACACACGATGAGTGTATTGCTCTGGCCCATGGGCTTGTCGCCCTCAGCGAAGTCAACATATAGCTGTCTGTAATACGCCGGCGTCAGACCGTCGCGCCTTGCTAGGGAAACTCTAGAGCCATGCAGCTGATTAGTGATGATGTTCTCATCGATACAGGACAGATAGATCCAACCCATTCGGCGGCCTATCCAAAGATTGGCGGGTTCCAGCTAGGCAATCCAGCGTCTTGGACAGGCGGGCATCCATGGGAGTTCTATCGGCAACTTCGCGAGGACGCACCGGTGCATTGGACCCCCGGCTATCGTGGCATCTCCGGGTTCTGGTCGGTCAGCCGCTATGAGGATGTGAAGTCGGTTGAGCTCAACCCGCAGGTGTTCTCGTCCCAGCGCGGCAGCATCAATTTGGGTATTCAGGCGCGTAATAAATGGAAGCCGAAGAAACTGATCCCGGCTGCGCTCAATTCTCTGATCAATATGGATGCGCCCCTGCATATGGAAGCCCGCATCCAGCAGAAGGATTTCTTCATCCCGGCCTATGTGGCCAAGGTCCGCGACAAGGTCAGCGCCCATATCGACGGCTTGCTGGACGAGATGGAGCGTAAGGGGCCAGAAGTCGATTTCGTGAAGATGTTTGCCGAGCAGGTCCCGCTATTCACCTTGTGTGAGATGCTTGGTGTCGATGAAGCAGACCGGCCGCGGATCGTGCAATGGATGCACTACCTCGAAATGGCGTCGCAATATCTGGCAAACCCATGGCAGACGATCTTGAAGGAACCCCTGTTTCCGTTCCGGTTTTTCAATATGGTCGATGCCATGTTCGCTTATGGCGAGGGGGTTATGGCCGACCGACGCGCCCGCCCTCGTGAGGATCTCCTGACTGCCATTGCCCGTTCCAAGCTGGGCGGGGAAGAATTGCCACAAGAACATCTCGATGGTGCATGGCTTTTGATCATCTTCGCTGGCAACGATACCAGCCGCAATTCGCTGACCGGCACAATCCAGCTGCTCCACGATTTCCCAGACCAGCGGCAGATGGTGTTGGATGATCCAAAGCTAATCCCGCGCATGGCCGAAGAGGCGCTACGTCTAGTCTCCCCTGTGAAACACATGCGCCGCACCGCGCTTGAAGAAACGGAATTAAACGGTCAGCGGATCGCCAAGGACGAAAAAGTGGTGATGTGGTATGGGGCCGCCAATCGCGATCCCACGATGTTCCCGGACCCTAACCGCTTCGACATGATGCGCGATAATTACGACAAGCACCTCGCTTTCGGCCATGGGGTGCACAAGTGCCTTGGCTCGCGGATCGCGCAAATGCAGCTGCGGTTGTCGTTTGAAAAAATCTTTGAGCGCTTCCCGAAAATTGCGCCAATTGGCCCGGTGGTTTACGCGCCCAACGCGCTCGTCAATGCGATGTCGAGCCTCAAGGTCAATCTGTATGGCGTGGACGGTCGGCGCCCGACACTGGTGGCCGCGCGCAAACCTAGTTGATCGTATGGTTTGGCGCGCGTGGACGTCGACAGCTGCCGCATTTCAGGCGGCAAAGCACGAGAGAATGACGAATAGCTAAAGCAAAATTGACCGCTTTGCCGATTGCAAGCATGGTGGATCATGATGCTAATGGTGAGTCTCGAACAACCTATAAGCAGTCAAAGTGGGACCTTGGGACAATAGGCTAAACATTTGTATTAGCTCCTAAAAAGACTTGATCTTATCTGATCGAGACATGTTAAAGGGGAAGTAGACATTATGGATCGGCGAACTTTGGTCACAGCTGTAGCGATTGGCACTCTATCGGGTGCTGGTGCAGGCATTGCTGCGGCGCGCGTTGCGGGTGCCGGGGCGGGTGCCGCTGCACTGGGCACAACGGCTGCACAGGGCGCGGTTGCTGGGGCGGTCCGGCTGAATATGGTCACTTCTTGGCCCAAAGGCATGCCGGGTTTGGGTATGAGCGCTGAGCGTATCTCGCAACGTGCGTTGGCCTTGTCAGGCGGCACGCTGGATATCAAAGTTTATGCGGCAGGCGAGTTGGTTGGCGCGTTTGAAGTTTTTGATGCCGTGGCGACTGGCTCCGCCGATCTCTACCATTCAGCCGATTATTATTGGCAGGGCAAAAACCCGGCCTATCCGTTCTTTACAGCCGTGCCCTTCGGCATGACAGCCATGGAGCAAATGGGCTGGCTCGACCATGGCGGTGGCCAAGCTTTATGGGAAGAATTGGCAGCCGGCTTTGGCATTGTGCCCATGGCGGCGGCAAACACATGTCATCAGGCGGGCGGCTGGTTCAAGCGCGAGATCAATAGCTTGGCAGACCTCAAAGGCCTCAAAATGCGGATCCCTGGCATTGGCGGGGAAATGATCCGGCGATTGGGTGGCGCTGCTGTGGCGATGCCCGGCGGAGAAATTTATCAAGCGCTACAATCTGGTGTGATTGATGCGGCCGAATTTGTCGGGCCTTGGAATGACATTGGCTTAGGCTTTTATCGCGAGGCCCCCTATTATTACGCACCAGGCTTGCAAGAACCGGGTGCGATCTTGGCGGTGGGCGTCAACAAGGGCAAGTTTGATAAGCTCTCCCAAGTACATCAAGAAATCCTGCGCGCGGCCTGCCGGGAAAGCTATGCCATTTCCGTCGGCGAATTCACCTATCAGAACGGCGTGGCCATGGAAGCGATGAAGACCCAACACGGGGTCACCTTGCGCCGCCTACCCGACGATGTTTTGAAGGAAGCTGCCAAAATTGCCCAAGTCATGTGGGCTGAGGCAGGTGCCGCTGACCCACTGGCTGGCCGCATTTATCAAAGCTGGCTTAAAGCCTACCGCGCTATGCGACCTTGGAGTGAAGAAGCTGAAGGGATTTATCTTGCCGAACGCAAACGCAATCTGATCCTTGGTGCGCCATGAGTCCGCAAGTTTTAGGCGAGCCCCTTGGAGCGATAGCCATCGTCATTCTTGGCGGATTGTCACCCTTTTTATTTGCGCCGCTTGCAACAGCAATTTGGGGTGAGCCTGCGGCAAAAGTCCAGCGCGTTTTGAATGGGATTGCCGAGGATGTTGCGACTTGGCTCGGCCGTTTTGCCCAAGGGTGCTTGCTTGTGCTGGCGCTTGGGATGCTGACCACCGTGCTGCTGCGCTATATTTTTGGCGAGAGTTTTACCCGTCTCAATGAAACCGTGCTGTATGCCCACGCACTTGGCTTTCTGATGGCGGCACCTGTCGCCTTGATCACAAATGCCCATGTTCGGGTCGATATTGTCTATGAGCAAGTTAGCGAACGTACGAAGGCCTTGTTGGATCTAATCGGCTTTTGCCTCCTTCTGGCCCCGGTGATGTTGCTGTTGCTGATCTATAGCGGCCCCGTTGTCGAGTTGGCTTGGCGCATCGGCGAGAAGAGTCCGGAGACAGACGGATTGCCATTTGTGTTCCTATTAAAGACGGCCATGCCAATCTTTGCTGTCACCATGCTCATGGCAGGCGTGGCTCATGCAGGACATGCCGCCTTGCGCTGGCGCGGGCTTGAGGCATTGGACTCGTCATCACCCGCTCACCATGTGGGGCCGTAACAGATGGACCTGCACGGGATTTTAGACATTGCCATGTTTCTGAGCCTCATCATCGTGTTGATGATGGGCTATCCAGTGGCCTTTACGTTAGCAGGTGTGGCGCTGGCTTTCGGGCTTTTGGGCATGGCACTTGGCGTATTTCAACCCTCTTACTTTGCCGCCTTCCCGCAACGTGTGTTTGGCACAATGGGAAATGCGACGCTCACTGCGGTGCCACTTTTCGTGTTGATGGGGGTGATTTTAGAACGTTCCCGGATTGCCGAAGACCTATTGACGACCATGGGCGATTTGTTTGGACGATTTCGGGGTGGCTTGTTGTACTCCACCACACTTGTGGGCGCGCTTTTGGCGGCTTCAACCGGTGTTGTCGGGGCCACCGTGGTCACAATGGGGCTGTTGGCTTTGCCAGCTATGTTGGCGCGCGGCTATGATGTGAAAATCGCCACCGGCTCAATCGCGGCATCTGGAACACTAGGTCAGATCATTCCCCCGTCCATTGTTTTGATCTTGCTGGGCGATGTCATTGGCAATGCCAATCAGCGCGCGCAGATTGAAATGGGCAAGTCAGGCGGCGAAGCTGTTTCTGTGGGTGATTTGTTTGCCGGGGCAATTATTCCGGGCCTCGTATTGGTTGGGCTCTATCTGCTTTACCAAGTCTTTATTGCGTGGAGTCAGCCTAAGGCAGCCCCTGCTGCCGGCGGCGATTACCCCAAATTGTCGCGCGTGATCCAAGCCTTGTTAGCCCCCTTATTGCTGATCTTAGCCGTCCTAGGCTCCATTCTTGCCGGCATTGCAACCGCAACCGAAGGGGCTGCGGTGGGCGCAGCGGGGGCAGCCATGCTCGCGGGTCAACGGATTGAACAAGACGCAGGCAGGCCGCGCAGTTTTCTGGTGCGGGTCATATTGGTCGGTGCTGCAGCGCTGGCACTTTTGGTCGCATTTCGCTTGTTTATCGATATCCCAAGCCTCACCGCGCAACCCAGTTTCTCGGGCCAGCTTGTGTTGTTTGTTTCGGTGACATTAAGCCTGTTTGCAGGTGCAGCTGTGATCGCAGGACTTTGGACCCTGCACAACGCCAAGTCGCTTGGGCCAGCGCTAAAATCCACCGCCGACATCAATGCCATGGTGTTTACGATCCTAATCGGAGCTGCGCTATTCACCTTGGTGTTCCGGGGGCTTGGTGGCGATGAGTGGGTCGAAAGCATGCTGGCCGCCGTTCCAGGTGGCCTGACCGGAGCGCTACTGTTCACATTTGTCGTCATGTTTATCTTAGGATTTTTCCTCGACTTTATCGAAATCTGTTTTGTTGTCGTGCCATTGGTCGCAGTGCCACTGATTGTGATGGGCGCTGATCCAATTTGGTTGGCAGTGATGATGGCGATGGTGTTGCAAACGTCCTTTTTGACCCCACCCTTTGGTTTTGCCCTGTTTTACTTGCGCGGCGTAGCCCCGCCGGAAGTCAAAACCTTGGACATTTATCGCGGCGTCATACCCTTCATCGGCATACAGCTCCTAGCTGTCGCCTTGATTTGGTTCATCCCAAGCTTGGCAACTTGGCTACCCAATTTGTTGTACCGATAAGGCATGGGGTGGTGAAAGAGGTCAAGGTCATTTGCGACTGACCCAGCCCCTTAGAATCCGGCCAGAAGTTTGACGTATTTCAAATCAAAGTAACGCACGCGCCCTCACCTCGCCTCCTAATACATCCCGATCTCAAGGCTAGACAGGCATCATGCCAGCTTGACGCGCTCCAATACAACTAGAACTCAAAATAAAAAGGACCATTTTTCAAGCATTTCAGAGCTTAATTATCCTGAATTCGACAAATTTATTGGTTCTATTTAACTGGATTGCAACCGATATCCACTAGTACGAGGCCTTGGAGTGCAATCATGGCAGTGCGTTCGCAGGCATTAAAACGGAGACAACGGGGTCAACTTGCGCTGATTACCGCACTCATTGCCATGCCTATGTCTGTGGCAGTCGTCTTTGCGGCAGAACTCGCGGCTCTTTCCGGCGAACGCAGCAAAATGCAGGCTGCCGTTGATGCCGCCGCTCTTGCTGGTGCGCGCGAGATTGGCGTTTCTGGCGGTGAGGAACGCGACATTAAGGCCTATACGGAACGGTTTGCGAAAGAACTAACAAACGAAACCATTCCCCATGTTAAGACCACCTTCAAGGCCGAGCAATTGGTAGAGGGTGCCGTAAGAATTGATGGCGTGGGCACGCGGAATTCATTTTTCGGGAATATGGTTCCAAAGGGAGGCTTCGTCATCAAAGTTCGGGCCGAAGGAGAAGCCCTAAGTAAGCAGCCCTTGTGCGTGGTAGCCACAGGCAGCGCGACTGTAACCCGTGCGATTGATGCCAAGGAACAAAGCCGCATCCTCGCCCCGAATTGCTTGATACACTCCAATGCCGATATGGAACTCCGCGATAATGCCGCAATTGACGCCGGTACCATCCAGGCCTCTGGCATCGCGGAAGGGTATGGTTATTCGCCAGCAGCCGATGAAGGTGCCTTAGTCCTTCGCGATCCTTTCCAATCACGTGTGATTAAGCGCAATAACCAGTGCCCCACCGGGGTTGTGCAAACGAGAGTGGTTTCAAGAGGTGTGACTACCCTGAGCGCTGGCACCAAAAGGATTAAATATGTTGTAAAAGGCGCGGGTAGGATCAACCTAAGACCCGGGGACCATTACTTCTGCCAGCCATTGACGATCGAGGGGAAAGGGTCCCTTACTGGGGATGATGTCGTCCTAATCTTTGAAAATGGGGCACTTACTGCCACTGGAGATGCAAAAGTAACTCTGACAGGTCGAAAATCTGGTCTCTGGCCCGGCTTCGTGCTTGTTTCGACGCGCGAAAACGAAGCCGATACAACCATTTCCTCCTCATTTGTGGATAAGTTATTAGGGATCATTTATCTTCCTAACAGCAATCTATTCGTCAATGCGAAAGGCAACGTTGCAGAAGATTCGCTTTGGAGCGTCGTGACTGCCCGCAACATTGCGATGGCCGGCGGTTCAACTTTGGTCATTAATGACAATTATGCAGGATCGGGTGTGCCAGTCCCAATGGGCGTTGGCAGTCAAACCCGCAGTGACGAAGATGGAACGCGGCTTCGACGCTAGATCTTGAAGGTGCTTATTTGCATGGCCACAGAAGCTGGGCTACCGGATGGAGACTGCCAATTATGGCCAAGTTAAAGCCCAGGCATGCTCCCTTCACGAGCGCGCCTGCACTTGTCTTCACTCAGTAAGGACAATGAGATGCATGTTTCTGATCGCACCAGCGATGTCATCGTCGTTGGTATGGGGATTGTTGGTTTAGCCCATGCCCTTGCGGCCGCCAAACTTGGCAAACGTGTTACAATTATAGACCGCCAACCCCACGCGGTGGGTGCAAGTGTGCGCAACTTCGGTTTTGTGACAATCACCGGGCAGGAGCGCGGCGATTTTTGGGGCTTGGCGCTGCGTGCCCGCGATATCTGGGCTGAAGTCGCAGAAGCTGCCCAAATTCCTATTTTGCACCGCGGCTTGGCTATGGTGGCAAAACGACCAGAGGCAAGCGCTGTTTTGGAAGCCTTCATGGCAACTGAAATGGGCGAAGGATGCGAACTCTTAACCGGCGACGCATTCAAAAGAAGCCATTCAAAACTAGACCTCACTCAGTTTGAGAGTGTTCTTGTCAGCCCTCATGAAGTGCGGGTGGAGCCGCGAACGGCATTGAGCGCGATTGCATCCTGGCTCAAAAGTGCATTTGGCGTGCGTTTTGAAACCCTCACCAGCGTTCACGCGATTGAAGGTGGGAAGGTCACCACATCTCGCGGCGTCTTTCAAAGCGAGATTGTCTTTATTTGCCCAGGCGATGATCTTTCAACCCTCTACCCCGAAGTGATGGCCCAACGTGGGGTGACGCGTTGCACGCTTCAGATGTTGCGTTTGGCGGCCCCCACTTATCAATTGCCCCACGCCTTTATGTCCGACCTCGGTTTGCTGCGGTATCGCGGCTATTCGCAATTGCCTGGAATCGAGGCTCTCGCCGCAAAATTGCAAGCTGAGCAGAGCGCGCACTTAGCTGCGGGCATACATCTGATCGCGGTTCAAAGCGGCGACGGCTCTTTGGTCGTGGGCGATAGTCATGTCTATGGGCAGGCTGAAGATCCGTTTGCTACGATTGACTTTGAGAATTTGATTTTGGACGAATTTGCCAGCGTATTTGCGGGCAAGGTTCCACCCGTCATCGAACGCTGGGTGGGCACCTATGCATCATCAGGTGACCAGCAATGGTTTGTCGAAACCCCCGAACCCGAGGTGCGCTTAAGTGTCGTGACCAGTGGGGCGGGCATGTCAACGGCGTTTGCAATTGGCGAGCGCGTTGTTCGGGAGGCCTTTCAATGAACAACCAAATCAAAGCCGTGTTTTTCGATTGGGCCGGCACCATGGTGGACTTTGGATCGCGCGCGCCGGTTATGGCGATGCAGTCCGCGTTCCTCGCCTGTGGCGTTGAGGTGAGTGAGGCTTCGGTGTGCGCTCACATGGGTAAAGCCAAGCGCGACCACGTGATGTCCATGTTTGCCGATGAGGACGTGAGCGCACGTTGGATGCATGTGAAGGGCTCCCACCCAGGGGACGCTGAAGCAGACGCTCTCATGATCGAACTAGAGCCAGCCATGGCCCGCGAAGCAGCCAAGGCGAGCAAGTTAATCCCCGGGGCCAAGACGGTCTTTGACGATCTTGTCGCATCTGGCATCAAAATTGGATCGTCTACGGGCTATACCCACACCATGATGGCGGAAGTTGTGCGGCTTGCAGCCGACCAAGGTTATCACCCCCAAACCATCTTATGCGCTGGCGATACAAGTGAGGGCAGACCTGCACCACTTATGTTGTGGCAAGCCATGATCAATCTTGGTGTCTGGCCTGCACGCAGCTGCGTCGCGGTGGATGATGCGCCTGTTGGTATCCTTGCCGGTCGCGAGGCGGGCATGTGGACGGTTGGATTGGCAGGGTCTGGCAATGCCCTTGGTCTTGACGAGGCAGCCTATGAAGATTTGGATCCCACGATACGTATCGAAAAGCTAAAATCAGCCTCAGCAGGGTTTGTTGAAGCGGGAGCGAATTTTGTTATCGCAACCATCGCTGACTTGCCCGGAGTATTGGCCTCCATCGAAGCCGCCATCGCCAAAGGCCAAACACCAGGGGCTGCACCGTCGATTCTCGATCGCTCCGTGACGGGCTAGTTTAGGGTAGGTTTAGGCTATGAAATAGCTAGCCAGCCTAGCTTGCTTCTCTTAGCGGCTTTACTGTCAGCCATAGCCTCTAAGCATTAAAATCCCAAAGCGTGATATGCCTTAGAGCAGCACGTTCGGCACCTGTGGAATACGGGCAACAACGATCTCTTTCCGCTTCCGGCTGATTCCATAGATGACGCGATCCTTGCCCACGCTTCGGTCCCAAGCCCAGCCTTGCCCTTCAAAGGGCACAGCAATCTTGGTGACATAGTCCAGCACCACCCCTTGCTTGGGAAGTCGCAGAACATAAAGTTCTGGCGCATCATGGCCGGTTACATAGAGCAAGCCATCGTCGCCCCAATCACCGCCTGAACTGGAGCTTACGCCCCAAGTTGCCACGACCTCTTGGGGGAAGATCCAAGATTGACGCATCTGCCAAGCGTCGTCGAACTGGCCCAAATAGGTCCAACGTTGATCAAACCCTGGCGTCGTACCCTTGTCGTTGTAATTGGCAAAGCAGGCCCACCAAAAGCCGTTATGCCGAACCGCCCAGGTCAATGACCCGAGCCGTATCCCGAAACTATAAGTCTCGACGGGTTGCATGGTGGTGGTGTCGAACGTCTCCAGCGAGCTTGCCATCGGCAATTGGGGGAAGTTCGAGTGGGCCAAAATTAGCCGGTTTTTCGCGACATAGCCCGCATTGAAGTGCACGATCGCACCATCAGCCCCATCCCGCCATTCTGCGACCCGCACGCCGTCGGATTTGCGGTGCTTGACCAACGTGCGATTGCCGATCCCGTAGAAATGATTGGCATCGACAGCAGCCGCTTGGTTGGCTTCAGGCACCTGCCAACGACGCAATTCGGTTGCCACCAAGCTGGCAGACGACGTCATTGCATCACCGGAAGCCGCTTTGGCACCAGCCCCTAAAGGCAGAACCATGGGTGCCGCCAAAGCAGCACATTCGAGGAAGGATCTTCTGGACCAGGTTTGGGTCATCAGAATTTCTTCACGACTTCAAGGCTCCAGCTGCGGCCGCTTAGGAGGGCTTGGCTGACACCTGCATCATAACCGAACGCACCCGACGTTAATGGCGGCGACTCATCGGTAACGTTCGCGATAGACAAGCGGACCCGCGTATTGGTGAGCCATGTTGGCGATGCATTTTCAAACTTGTAGCCTACCGAAAGATTATAGGTCACGACTGGATCGATCACCAAACGATAGAGTGTGTTCCCAGCTGTGAAGAAGGGTTCAATATAAGAAGGCTTGCCAAGGCTGTCGTAAATCGCCTGCGTCGTTGTTGCACCTGAATCATGGGTTTTGCCGACATGATAAATGCCTAACCCTGCGTTCCATGCGCCCTTGTCCCAATTGATATTGGTCGTGCTGCGCCACTTTGCGGCACCATCGGCATAAAGGCCGTTGTTCTCGATTGGCGCAACATTGACAGGTGCAAGCGTGGTGCGCGAGCGATCCAAATAGCTCCAGTCTGAGGTAACCAGAATGCGGCCCCAAGACTGGTGTGGCATCGCATAGCGGAATCCAAAGTCCACGCCCTCGTGTTGGCTGCTCGACAGGTTCAGGAACGGCTGATACCGCGCGAAGATACGACCGGCTGGAGCGGCCGGGTTGGTTGGGTTGGCGGCATTGTAAGCGGCAAATGCAGCACGATCTTCAGGTGTCAGCGCGTAACGCTGGACGTCTGGATCGCCGCGATAGCTTGCGCCAATGCCGATATCGATCTGGTTGACGGCGACACCTGCTGCAATCTGCGCCTGCGTATAGGCGCGCAACAACGCCGTATCGCTGGCATCAATCTGTGCGGTACTGCGTTGGCCAAGCAAGTTGGTGCGGTCGATGCTCCACAGATCAGCGGTGAGGCTCAGCCCTTTGATACCCGGAACGTCGAACACGATGCCATAGGTGGTGCCTTCGGATTCCTGCGGCTTTAGATCGGGGTTGCCGCCAAAATAGGTACGCTTGACGTAAGGACCTTCGTTCAAGAACGGATTGCGATAAGCATCAAGATCACCGGCACCCGCCGTGATGGACCAACGCGAACTGGTATAAAGCGCTGCCAGGCTTGGTGCCATGAAGCCTTCATTGTAGGAACCACGTACCATCAACCAAGATGTCGGCCGCCAGTTTATGCCAATTTTCGGCTTTGTGGTCTCACCAAAGTCGCTATAGCTTTCGAACCGCGCTGAAGCCGTCAACTCAAGGCTATTCACCAGCGGTATTTCGCGTTCGGGCGAAACCAGAGGCACCACGGTTTCAGCATAAGCACTGGTGACTTCGCGCTCACCAAACACATCGGGTCGGGGTGGATGCAAGAGGAAATCGTTGTTTAGCGGGTCTAGGCCCGAAGAGGCAGGGTTTTCACCGCTAAACGGCGGACGTACATCGCTTAACTCTTCCCGACGAAACTCCACACCAAAGGCGGCTTTCACCTCAATATCCCAAAAGGAGAACAAGGTGCCCGAAGTCCTAAAGTCGGCGCTGGCGATAGAGCTTTCTGCGCTGCGCGAATAGACTTCCGAGAAGGAATCTACAACCGACTGCGGATTTGTGTAGGGCTGGTTAGCTACGACGGCACCATTTGCGACGCGGAACGTGTAGCCAAATGGATTATAGGCACCGCTATCGGTTCGCGCGATGGCAGCTTGGAGCTTGCTTTCACGAATGTCTGGGAACGCGTCATCAGTGCCGCTGACTTCATTGTAAAATAGCGAGCTCTCCCACTCCCACGTGGTGCCAAACTTACCGCGCAAGCCGCCTACGATCCGGAAGACGTCCGCTTTGGTTTCAACACTTTCGGCGGCCAAGTCGCGAATGGTCAGCTGCGTGAAACTGACGGTACGCGGTGCGCCAACGACGCGCGCCGTGCCGTCGGTGTTTGCGGCACCCGTGACATGGTAGAAGCGCGAGCCATAAGGATTGAACGGGCTATCAATCGGCATCACCATCAACTGATCTGACGTCGGCGCGTTGAGTGCCAGAGGTTGGCGACGCATGGTGGACGACGAGCCGTAATAACCAAACTCCGCAAAGGCCGTGAGCCGCGAGCTAATGTCATACTCGGCCGTCACAAAGGCATTGGCACGGGTTGTCTTGGGTGAAGCAAAGCCAAACTGATTGAGGTCCAAGAAGAATTCTGGGTTGGTTGCGCGGCTAGGTGCCGCCGTGGTTAGCGCTGGTGTGCCGTTCACAGGTCGGAAGAAATTGTTGGCCGTTGATGTTCCAATTCGAAAGGTGGGCCAGAAGCCACGCGCGGAACGCGCATCAAAGGGCCCGCCTAGGGCATTAAATGGCGCTGGCGCACGATCAACGTTCAAGGATGTGCGGCTGAATTCGCGTTCGGTCAGCAGCGTGGCATCGCGGGACAGCCCTTCAATTGTGCCAAACAAACGCCCCCGGTCATCTGCAAAGCGGGTTCCGAACGTTACAGCGCCCTGCAGACTCTCGCCACCGCCCGCTTCGGGCTGGCTATAGCGCAACAGTGCCTCAACACCCTCAAAGTCGCGTCGCAACACATAGTTGATCACGCCACCAACAGCGTCCGAGCCGTAAACAGAGGATGCGCCATCGCGCAGCACTTCGATCCGCGCGATCCCTTGTGTCGGCAAGTGGTTGATGTTGACCGCTTGCGACAAACCAGCGGTAAACGGATTGATGGCCATACGGCGACCATTGATCAGGACCAGAGTTGCTGTCGCACCCATGTTGCGGAGGTTCAAATTGGCATTATCGCCCCGCGCACCAGAAGAGCCCAAACGAGTTTCGTTCTCGGGCAAATTGCTTACCGACGGCAAAGAAGTCAGCAATTCAGACGGCAGAAGCGCGCCACGCAATTCGATCGCGCGCTGATCCAGAACCGTGATTGGAACCGTTGTCTCAAGGTTTGATCGACGAATGTTGGAGCCTGTGACAATGACCGTTTCGACTTCCCGTGCAGGCTGATCACTGGCTTGTTGCGCCGTGGCAGCGTGCACCCAGCCAAGGCTCAAGATGGCCGCCACAGCAGCAGAATCGAACAAGCGAGCCGACCGGCGCACAGAATATGTCATCGTTTTTCCCCAGCACTTAGAATTGCTGGGTCTGGCTACAGAGCGCGTGTGACGGCCCTGCGAATGCTGGGTGACGTATCTGTAACCCACCCCAACAAAGCGAGAGCACAAAAGACGAATTCGTCGCGTATCGTTCAGCGGCTGCTGAAATGGGTGGTTTGGTTTGGAGAGCACGAGCAACGAAAGCGGACGTAGGTGTGAGATGTGCAGCCAAATTTCAGGTAGGTTTCATTGAATCAAGTCAAGGTAAATCTTAATAAGAGTTTACTCGGGCCACGCTCAATTACTCGGCCTGAGCTAACGAATTATACTCGAATACTAGGTACACTCGACCGATTGAGGGCCTAAATGTTGAAAGCGCTGCTGTCGAACATTCGTGGTAATATCGCTACCATCACCGCGATAGCATTAGTGCCACTTGTTGGGGCAGCTGCTATGGCGGTTGAGCTAACTATGGTGCATGGCGAACGTTCGCATCTTCAAGCAATTGTTGACTCTGCCGCACTCGCAGGGGCGACAGAAATGGCCATTCCCTCCCGCGATGCAGTCGGCATTGAAGCCGTAGCTGTTGCTTTTGCTTCAGACTCTTACTCCCGTTCAGGATCAAAGACGCCAGTTACATTTGCGGCCAATGTGAACCGATATGAGCGAACAATTACGGTTACGGCAGCGGGCGCTCGTCAGCCAATGATTGGGGTACCTGGGATTGGCGCAACCAATATATCGGTCTCGGCTACAGCTGAGAGTTTGCAAAACATCCCATTGTGTGTGCTGCAGACAAACTATCAGCCCCCAGCAAAGACTGCGAAATTTCTTGCAAGAGTTGGCGTCGCTGCGGTCACTGGCTTTGACTTGTTTGATCAAGCGAAAATCCGTGCGGGTGGATGCCTCATACATTCAAATGAGCGGATTGCGGCAAACGATCGGGCAGAGATCGAGGCATCACGTGTGCAGGCCGTAACCGACGCCACGGGTCAGATTAACCCCACAGCAAATGTCGGCGCGTTGAAAATCGAGGATCCGTTCACCGCTTTGAATTTGAACCCAAAGTCCATGGCCGGCTGCCAGCCGCTCAAGCGGATCAACATCGGTGCAGGCCAGACATATGTCATGCCGCCTGGTGTACATTGTGAAAAAATTGATGTGCTGAGTAATGGCATTTTGCAGCTGCAGCCGGGGGAACATTATTTCTTCGGGGACTTAGACTTTAGAGATAATGCATCCTTGCTTGGCGATGATGTGGTCATGATCTTTGGCCCGCTCTATAAGTTCAATTTTGGTGGA
>VYLK01000444.1_pt1 | contig 14385 bp, 15 predicted proteins | sample 5114321 | NCBI WGS metagenome assembly VYLK01 (sample SAMN12291792, study PRJNA351875) | freshwater metagenome | isolation source: freshwater lake | place: USA: Michigan, MSU2 Lake | collected 2011-08-16
GCCAGGTAATTTTCCATTCCCGTAATCACCCGACCCTCTGCTAGGCGGCACCCTGCGGGCTTTTGTGCGTAATGTATTTGAACGGGGTGGCTACCGCAGCCCGGAGAAAACACGGCTGTTTGTGCAGGCCACGTTGCCCTACGGGCACACCCTGGCCGATATGGATCGGGTGATTACGGGAATGGAAAATTACCTGGCCCAGTTTGGTGGTGTAGAACGTTTTGTTACGCACGTTTACTCCGGCCAGTTCGCCCAAATTGAAATTTCTTTTGATGAGAAAACAGAGAACGGCGCATTTCCATATCAATTAAAAAGCCGGTTGATTGCCCAGTCGCTCGACTGGGGCGGCGTGGAGTGGAATGTGTATGGCGTGGGGCGCGGTTTTAGCAACAGCAGTGCCGAGTCGCTGCCGAACTTTAAAGTACAGCTGAAAGGATACAATTACAACGAACTGGCCCGGCAGGCGGAGATACTGGCAGATGAACTGCTGAAACACAAGCGAATCCAAAAGGTAAACACCAACGAGCGGCTCTCGTGGTTTGAAAAAAATACCGACGAGTGGGTCTTAGATTTCTCCCCACACGGAGGCTCTGACACACGAGCCGTACAAACCTTACCCGCCTTGCGCGAAGCCACCGGGGGAATGCGAACAGCCCCTGCCATTTGGGTTAAAAACAATAAGACCCCGGTGTTGTTGCGGGGTGGCCATGCAGATCAATACTCGATGTACGAAATTACCCGGCAGTACGTGCCTCTCGACTCTGCCTGGCTGCAACTCGCCCCCGTGGTAAGCCTGCATAAGCGCACTACGTTGAATGCCATTCATAAAGAAAACCGCCAGTACTTACGGCAAGTCGGCTTCGACTATTATGGCAGCTACCAGTTTGGTAACGAGTATTTAGACGAAACCCTTCAAAAATTCCGATCTTCTTTACCACCCGGTTACACTGCGGAAAAATCAAACTGGCTGTTCGACTGGAACAAAGTGAAACGAAACTATGCCCTGCTGGCCGTTTTGTTAGTACTGGTGTATCTGGTGAGTGCAATCCTGTTTGAAAGTTTGTTCGCCCCCGTGCTGGTTGCCGCCAGCATTCCGTTCTCTTTCATTGGCATATTTGCGGTATTTGGTTGGGGCGGATTTTATTTCGATCAGGGCGGCTACGCTGCCTTTGTTTTGCAGGCTAGTCTGGCAGTAGCCAGTGCGATGTACATGGTTACCGCCATTCGCCAACAGCGGGGCCGATCTGCGGAAGCGGTTTGCCGCGCAGTCTTTCCCAAGATCAAACCGCTGCTGTTGAGTATGATTTCAACGGTTTTAGGGTTACTTCCTTTCATTGCATTAGGCGATGAAGAGATTTTTTGGTTTGCGTTGGCCACCGGAACGTTAGGCGGCATGGCAGCAAGTGCGGTGTATGTGTTTTTTGTTGTGCCTGGGCTTGCCGCAAAGTTGTATCAATAAGTCCAAGATCAATTTTTTGAGATGATTCCCTGTTTATTTCGCCTCGTACAACACCTTTGCGATCTGAGTGTGTGCCGCAGTACAAGGCTTGATGAAAAAACACGCGCTCACCTGGTGTTATTTGCTGATTTGCTTTTCTATCTAAGTCGCAAGAAAAATGAAAGGGTACCATCGTAAAAATAAAAACGGCAGTCAAGGTAAATGGGTAAAGAGAGTAACCCCTTACCCATTACTTTATGTCAAAAACGGCACTCACCCTGGTCTGAGTAAAAATCCGAGTTACCTGCAGATTGACAACTACCGCATCGCCAAATCGTGTTATTGCCACCCGTCGAGTAGGAGGAGTAGCATGTTGCTTTGTTACCATCCTCCAAACTCATCTGGGCCGGCATACTCGTGTGAATGCCAAACAAGAAGAATGCAAATACTCCGGCAAAGAAAAAGACCTTTACTTTTTTCATAAATTTTTTGTTTTAGTTTGTGCCTTATGACATTAACACAAATCAAACGTACACCGCTGCCCTTTTACGACACTTAGCAAAATTTATTCGATTTTTTGCAACGTTAGTGAATTTTGCTTTTCTACACGCCCGGCTGTTTAATTTGGCCACATGGGAGGTGCCGACGAATATTTTGTTTTAACCGCACTTTCAGGCTAAAAGGAAAATTATCAATCTAGGAACTCGACAATGCCTAGGTAAAGAAAAAATCGAATGTAAGTGACTAAAGCGTCTTTAGTACCCGCTATATGCTCCGTTTGATTTTCTAACGTCTCGATAAGCTGACCAATCGACAGGGGTTCATTCAGCGCATCGATGATCAATAAACCGAAGCCATCAAATTGATATTCAAAGATTCCACCATCAGGCTGGAGATATACTACTGCCGTTAGAAAATAAGAAGGTGAAAGCTGAGCAATGGCTTCGAGACGTGCTTTGTCCAATGTTTTATGGTAATCCATAGCCCAAGGCCATTCCGATTCTATGAGGGTGATCATAGGTGAAATTCGAATCATAAGATTGCGGAATACTACTTCTCCTTCCGCCAAATACTTGTTCACTCCAATATGGAAACCAAAAGAAACGTTCGGCACTCCGGGCAACGCAATTTCAAAAGCCCGTCTTGCGCTTTCGAAACTCCAAACATCTTTAACAAGGGACTTTTGCTGCGGACTTAAACCGGTTTGAACATTTTTCTCAAAGCAGGGGGGAAACGATAAACCTATTTTATCCAAAACAAGTTTTGTCCTGGGAAAATCCAACGAGACAAACTCGTCCGCCTTAATTTGATAACGCTCTACTTTACTTAAAAAGGTCTTTATCGTCTCATACGTATGCGGGTATTCTATTTCGATACGTTGCGTGAGAAAATTTACCAGCAACGGATTAGACTTGCCCCGCATCAAGTGGATGTAGGCGCAGTGGTCCGGCAACTGTGCGAACTCTTGCAAACTGGGGTAGAAATTCTCTGTCGCCTGGAAGTCAAAAAGATACTTTACTGTTAACCCTTTTTTTTGGCATATATATAGAACAACGCCTCTTCCATAAATGCACCGATGTAATCAAGATTTGCCTCGTCAACTTTGCTTTGATTAATGATCAGGACCTTTTTTGCTAACTGGTAAAGTTCACCGAAAAAGGACCAACACCGACCACCCATTACACCCGCATTAGCGCCATAAACATCTCCGTTCGGAAACAAGGGTTCTGGAGAATCTGCCTTCTGGCACTTAAGATGACGGTATGCTTCAGAATAATATGGTAAATTCAACGCTAGGTTTTGGGCTACTAAGTCGGCAGTCTGAATCCGTGCGGGAAGTGATCGCCATAGGTACACATCGCCATCGAAATGAATGAAAGGTGCTTTCTGAAGCGAGTAGACGAACAGTTTCCGAAGCGGCCACGGTTCTTTTGGCACACTCGGTTGGTAGCTATCAAACTCCAGTGAAACGCTCGAGTAGGGAAGATTCAACTCATCTACCAAGATGTGTTTACCAATTCCGTTCGTTACCAAGTGCAGCTCGGGAAAAAATTTTGAAATAGTCAAAGCGCTTAGCGCCCAGCTAACCAAATGCCCCTTCTTCGTCAGGAATCCGCCTGATTCAAACTCGCCGCTATTCCAAAATGATTGGATTGCTCTCAAGCAAGGTGTGAGCATTTAGCAGCTAACAGCCATCCAATTTTGCTAAACGTTTGGAAAAATCCGGAATGGTCGGGTTTGATAACCCAACCACTTTGTTTTCCTTATCAACCAGAAAAGCAATAAAACTCACTTCCGACTCTACCTTGTTGTCTTTCTTGAATCTATTGTGCCGATCCCAAAAAATGGAATAATTGTCAAGTTTATAAGACAACAGAAACTCCTTGATGCGCGCTTCATCTTGCGCCTGCACAATAAAGATAAATTTCACATGCGGGTATTTTTCAATGTACTCATACCATTGGAACCTTCCCGAGTCTTTAATTTTCAAACTTTGGTAGACAACTACCTTATCACACTTCAGCCATTGCTCTAACGGCGAACCTTGCCCAAGCGAAAAGACTTCAAGATCGTTGTTAAACACCAATAGCTGTTTTTGTTCTGTTTTCTGGGTACAGGCAGCACTCAAAACAAATGCTGTTGCAAGTAACCAAGCTGTGGATTTCAACATAGCTTTCATTATTTAAGTGCGATAAAACCGATTATCGGATTATCATAATAGCCTGAGGGCAGCGCGCTACTGAAAGCACGATCGCTGATCTTCACGCTCTTGCGAGCCAATTCTTCTGCAAGTCGTTTCGGATTGATAGTGTACCCAACCTTATTATCTTTCGTTAAAACAACCGGTAACGCGAAAATGTCTTGGTCTTTAATATTGGCTTCATTTTTTGTAATCTGACCGGAAACCTTATTAATGAAAATTTGAAAAGACTTTAGTACGCCATCTTCCCGTTGGAACCGCAAATCGATAACTACATAGGTCTTATTTTCAAAGGCACCGTAAATATTATAAAAACCCTGTTTCATAATCTCCGCAAACCCGTCCAAAATGTGAGCATCCCAAAACGATTCCTCAATCGCGAAACGACCAACATCAATTTCGCACTCGGCTTGCGGGCTTTTTCCCGGTTGCACCCGGAATAAGTTCATATTAAAAGTCTCGAAAAATAAGGCCGACTGATTGCCGTACGCGAAAAAATTCTCTTCGTAAATCGGATATTTTACGCCCTTGTAGTTATTCGCAAAGTATTCCGCCATAACTTTTTGGCCTTTCGTTTCTCGCAACCGCCACTGCTCTGCTGGATAACTATAACTACTATTATAAAAATAGCTATCGTCTTTTACGTGAACAAAAGATAAACATGAAAAATCGAGCGTTGCAACCGACTGGAGTTGACCTGTCCGACTGTAGGTGAAGATTTGAGTATTATCACCATACGGCGATAACACCTCAATTTTCCCTTCATGGACACCAAACGTACTTAACGTTGGAATATCCCCGGGTGAATTGCCAACAGAAGCGATTCGATTGAGTAACCGCCCATTTTTATTCAAGCGGAGTATTGTGTTCGGATTTTCTTTATCAAGAACAAACAGATCCATCGAATCGACTTTCAAAAGCAAGTTGTGACTCAATAGCAAATTGCCGGTTGAGTCAAAGGTAAATACGCTGTCTATTTCGGAGAAATCCAAACTCTCGATCGAGTCATCAAAAATATCAATCTTAAACTTTGCTACCGTCTCTGGATTCTTTTCCCTACAAGATTGAAGCGCTAAGAAGACAATAATCCCCAAAAAGTACTTTTTGATATGTTCAGTCGCTAACAAAAAAGGCATAAACCACCTATTATCAATCCAAAAATACAAAGTTTAGGAAAAACGAGAATTCTCAAGGCCACGAAAGCGCGGCCTTGAAAACCACATGTTTGACAGGTAGTCAAAGGCTTACGACATTTTACTATAATGTACAATTGTTGAGAAAACAGTACGCGCGTCTACACAACTCCGGACTGGGTGAAGTCTTGCAGGCGTAGGTAAGTGTACCATTACAATACCCCATTGACTGTTTACATGCGTAACTTGATGCGTTCCCATCGTAGGGAGAAAGAAATGCAAGAGACCCCCCAGCGACCAGGCCCGCAACGATTGTTGCCTTGGCAAAATTTTTTCCTTTCATTTTTATAACTTTTTTGATTTTACTTCCTACCACCTTGGTAGTAACACAAACTAAACACCCTTCACTGCCATTTTATGTCAGTGAACGAAATTTATACGATTTTTTTCTGCGGCAGTAGCAGATTTGGCCTTCCCACGCCGCCAATTCTACATAACGATGCAAACTCCACTTAGAAATCCCCGACCGGCCAACTCCTTCCTTGTACCGATACAACCTTTTGAAGTTCATAGGTCGGGATACATAAAACGTGGCTGCCCACGCATGCCCTCATAAACTATCCGTGCTCAGCGGTCTTTTCCAAAAAAAATAACTGAGTCAATGTTGTTTCCATTAAGTTCCATTTTTTTGAGGATGCGATAATCTGACACGATGTAAAGAACTGGGAATCCAACTGTGGAACTCCAAAGTCCGAGTGAGTCAATCCCAAAGGTATTTTTTGTGCGTCCTTGTGATACAAGTTCTATTTCTTTTCTCGTCTTTCCAGTAAGAAGGAAAAAGAAATTTTTATTGTCATCCGCATGCGCAAAATCGAAAACTTTATCGATGCAACCCATGCAGCCGGAAGACGGTATAACGATGATATAAACGCTATCTGTCTTGCGGCTCAACGGCTCCGGAAAAAATTTAAGAAACTCGTCAACATCACGGTCGCTCGTTTTATTTGCGCACGCTAACAACAGGAGCACAAAAATAATTGGAATATATTTGTTCATATGCTAAAATCGAAATGGCTGCTGATACTCAATGCTGACGGGAATACCATTTCTATACGCTGGTTTCCACTTTGGCATGTCCTTAACAACACGAACTATTTCAGCATCTAAGGATGGACTAATCCCCTTCAGCACCGTAACCGACTGAACATTCCCTTCCGCATCAATAATATACTGAACAAGTATTCTGCCATGAACCGACGTGTCGGAAATATTGATGTTCTCCCGATAAAAACTTAGCAGCCCATTTTTACCCCCGGGGAACTTTGCAAAAGAATCTGGCGCTGCCGATTGATCCGATAAACTAAAAACAACCTCCTCAAAACATACTTGGTTCGCAGGACAATTACGTGCGTTTGGTTCAGATCTCCCATCGTCTGCCTTTCTTTTCGAGAAATGATCACAGGAAAACACACCAAACAAAACGAAGGCAACAGCGACGGCGCCCAAAATGGTTTCCACCTTGCGGGCTATTCTGCTTTTGAAAAGCGCCCAAATTGTCGAAAAAAATCCAAGAGAGTTCAAGAGCGGTTTAATTGCCGCAGGCCGATTTCCGGGGTCAGCTACTAGTGCCTGTTGAACGATTGTATCAAAAGGGGCCGGAATCAGTTTAAATTCAAGATTTTGTATACTCGTGTTCGCATTTGCCCTAATCTGCTCAACTGTCAAACCTTCTGATCGAGCCCCAAACGGAAATTGCCCGGAAAACAACTCGTAGATCATTACACCCACAGCCCAAATCTCCGCCTTGGTACTGTATTCATTAAAACTTCCAACCTCAGGCGCCAAAAACTCCGGAGTGGTCCTTATCTCCGAGTCGGAGGTTTCGAGTAGCTCAATATCGCTGATTTTTACCTTAATTACGCCGTCAACCCAGTGTAAAAGCACGTTTGTTGCTTTTACGTCCCTATGCAGTATATCATGTTGATGCAAATGATCTAGGCCAATAAAAAACTGCCTGAATATTGAAACGATCTCAGCCAACCCGCGCGGTACACGCAAATAGTCAGCCAGCGTTCCCATGTTTGCATATTCGAGCACTTCAACAACCTGATATTGAAACCGCTGGATGCCTGTCGCGATCTCGTGGTGCTGAATTACATTCGGATGCGTGATCAAAGAAAGGCGGTTAAAATTTTCTACGTACCTGTCGCGATAACCGTTTTCAACAGTCGAGAACTTTAATACAACATCTCTTTTGAGTTGTCGATCAAAAGCACGAATAATTCGACTACCAGGCAGAACTGAAAAGTCGCCATCGAAACGAGTACTAATATCAATCTCAGGTCGCAACATTCTACAGATTCAATTGGAACCCGATGAATTCAGCAAAATCCTCCTTCAGATTCTTATTTTCTGGGTTACCTGTTGAGAGGTATAGCCCGTGTGGGGTAACAAAATAAATGTAATCTAGGAATGTGTCATTTGGCAACATGTCCTCCCCCAAAATCTCCATTTTTTCGTTTAAGACCAGAATAGAAATCGGCTTTTTGTGAAATTCGTTTACCTCACCGGTTTTCTGATCCTTGTAAGGAATGGCGTGCCGAACAAAGCGATAGTATACTTTTCTGTAAGGATCAAAGACGATGGCGTGATAATAGGGAGTCTCCAATGCATACCGTAAATCCTGTGAGGGATCGGGCTTACTCATCGGATCAATTCGAGACTTGAGGAATCGACTGCCCGCGAAATATGACATTCGCTTTTCTGATATAGGATTAAAGCTGAAAATGCTGTCTGATATCGCAAACGAATAAACAAAGTTTCTCGATTGCGGATGGTAAGCTGTTGAATAGCTAACAGCAGCAACCCCCCAAACACCTTTTTTAAATTCCTTGGGATAGGTGTTGAAGTAGTCGTAATCACCCGTTTCCAGATTTAGCCGCAGATTTGTTGCACCATCAAAGTAAACTGGTTTGTAGACATCCCGATCCGGCGCCACATTGAAATAGGCCATATTACCGATCTTCACGGGTGGCGAGATCGTAAAAGGCCGAAGCATACCCGTGTTCTCGGAATAGTTTGATCCCGCCAATGTCCGGTATCTTTTTACCACTTTACCATGCCTATTGACAAGCGAAACTTTATACTGCGAAGCCGACACCACATATATAGAGTCCATTGTCTGAAACAGCACCCCATCCGGGCTCCCCACACCGTTTGGCCCATCCTTTTCCAAAGGGATCTCATCCGTCTTGTGTTGCGAGTGCAAGTCAAATAACTGAATGGCCGGTTTGTGCTGGCTTAGAAATATCAGGCGTACTTCCCCGCTATCGGTCTTATGAGCCTGAACGAAATAGGAACGGTAAGAAGTCGCTTTGTCGAGTCTGAAGCGAACGGTATCATTGATCCGTAGAATTGGTTCAAGAGAGTCCGTACGAGCCTTGTTCTCTTTCTTACCAGAACACCCCAATGCCAAGCAACAGGCAAACGCAACTAATATTCTCATTATTGAAATGTTAGGAAAACAGAATACAAAGTAACCACAGCACAAAGAAAAAAAGTGACCGTCCACAACAGACGGCCACTCAAGACTATTGTATTTTGCCGTCTTTGATTATTACAGAATCCAGACAGTTCCCGCCACATCCAACACAATTGTAGGTGTAATCGAGTACCCGGAGCGCAAATGATTGCACATTCGCAAGCAATGCCCCACAGGTCAATGCCGTAACGATAAGAATACGTTTTGTCTTCATAACTTTTAATTTGGTTTTGTTTTCCTGCCTTATGGCATTGATACAAACTAAACACCCTTCACTGCCATTTTATGTCAGTGAACGAAATTTATACGATTTTTTTCTGCGGCAGTAGCAGATTTCACCCCGCTGCATTGCCAGCTCGTCAATATAGCGGTAGATCATCCGCTCTGAGACACCCAACCGAGATGCTAGTTTTTTCGGTGAACCGGTGCGCTCGGCCTGTACGAGTTCAAGCAAATACTCCATGCGCTGTTGATACTTACCAAATTGCATAAAATGATAATTGAGTTGTCCATCGAGATTCTAAAAAACTTCCTGACCCAACCAAGACATTATAAAAGTAATCGGCCGAGGCACAGGGCCTAGTAGAAAAAGACAACAAAACTTACATGGTGTTTTGCTGCATCTGCGCGAGAAAAGGCTTGTAAAACGGCAAAATTGACTTCAAAAAAAAAAAATGATGAATTCCTTACATGGCGTGTACCCCCGTTGTGTCGGTGGAGACCAACCGCGAGTTAGTTAGCAGCGTTGTGAAAATCTAAATCGCTACCGAAACATTCGCCATCCCGGGTTCGCCACCCATCTTTGCACGAAAACGCACAAAAGAAAGTTTTCGGTTCGAAAACGTAACCATAGGTAAGACAGCAAGACGCCCTATTTTAAATCAGCCGGCGGTGGTACCGTGCGCACAAATGTCATGGTTAATAGGTGGTATTTCTCCGACGTGTTCGACATGATGGTGGCATGGACTGTTTTTACAGAGTCTTTCGGCAATATTTCCATAACGAATCGAATCTCTGCCGAATCTGATGGCATTACCACCGAATCATACTTCGAAACCGTACACCCGCACGAAGTTTGCACATCTACTATTCGCAAAGGGTTCGCCCCTACATTTTTGACTGGAAAAGCAAACGCGATTGAATCACGGAGATATTCTGACCTTTTAGTCTGCGTTTTCGATGGGAAAAACAGTTTTACAAATACTTGCTCTTCGGACTTCTGATGAGTCTGTTTATTCCCATGGCAGGCTACAAGAAATCCTACCAGCAAAAAGATATTTTTCATTGAAAATAATTCTTTAGTAAAGATAAAAACTGATTTTGGTACTGCTGATTTTCCGCCCAACGCTTGGATGAGGTGTATTCTTGTTCGTTGGTAAGCAAAGGCATGTTATTAACATATGATGCCGGGCAGGCTTCTGGATAAGCATACGACGTTTCGCTTGCTGCTGCTCCTTCCGCAGGAGAACTCAAGTCCGGATCTAATGAAATAATTTCAAGTGCGTGAAGATGTCCCTCGGTGAGTCCCGTTACTGATAAACTTTTAAATCGGGATTTCTGCGAACGGTAACTTACCCGTTCCACAAAGTCATTCAGGTAAATGCCCTCATAGGTCAAGCCTACCACCTGCGTCACTCCGTTTGCTTCCGCCAGCAGAACCTCGTACCTGGTTTCCCTCGGAGCTGGCGATTTTTCCAACTGCCGTTTCGTCCATAACTGCCGGTTATGCACCCAAAGCGACTTCTCCGGATTCTCTAAAACCATTTTCACCAATGCGCCGCTCCACCTATCTACCAGAAAAGTTAACTTCTCTCGCGTTGCGGCATTTTTGGAGAAAACCAGTCGTATGAGTCCATGTTCAACCTCTTCTTGCACGAATTGATCCGGTTTGGCCCGTTTGGTCAGGCGCCTGACGAAGTGATACCAATACTGGCGGCCATAGAATAGTTCCAACGTACGAAGGCGGTCTAACCCGTACGGCAACTCTTTGTTCTGATACCCTCTGCGAGTCACCCGCTCAAAAACAACACCACCCGTTGGTGACCAAGTTGGTTTCGCCAAATTCTTATTTGAACTGATCAAAAAGCCATTCCCGTAAGTAACCCCAAGACAAACGTTCTCCCGGGTTACATATTCTTCGTAAACCACCTTGGCTGCTGTAGGATGCGTCACCATGGTTGACGTGTACCGTTCAAGTGCTTTTTTCACCCACACATCGGCAGGGCGAATCAAGACTGAGTCAAGCACGTATACCCGCTCCTTCAAGATAACGGTCACGACCGAGTCGGCCGTAGGTGATAGCAAGCCATTAAAGGTAACGTATCCAACATGGGAAATGGCTACAGTTAAACGTTGATGATTTGACGTAACACGAATTCTGCCCTGGGTATCCGATCGTAGCAGTTCATCATGCTCATTTATGTATAGGTGTGCCCCGTCCAAAGGTTGTTGTTGTTCATTCAGGATTTTGACTGAATAGACCATAGGTTGCGCTGTGCACTCCAAAATAAACGCGCTCACCGTCATGCCAAACAACAACAACTGTCTCAAGGGCATTGACAATTTGTTTGTAATTGTCTGCAATTCAAAAACCGGCCTAGAATAACGCGGTAAGCAAAGAGAGAAGCTCATTGCAGAAAGGTTAGCAAATAGTATCCTAAACGATTATTGCGTTCGTCTTTAATGCCTTCTGCCACCGCCCGCCCGTTGGAATACCCGATGACCCGGGTTCCTTTAGGAACATCAAAATCACCGACTAACTCCCTGTCCCTATAAATCTGAAGCCCATCGTAACGTTCGTGGCTACCGCGTTGGTAGGAACGAACCACCAAACCAGCTTCCGGGAGGTACTTCACATCGGTATAATACCCATACTTCTTGCGGTCTCGAACGATTTGCGCTTCCGCATCATCAAATGAACTCGTCAAAGCATAGTCCGTATTCATGTCGCGACCTTTCCTCCCGAAGGATGCCGTCACGTTACCTTTTCGATCAATCACGTAGACAAGTGAATCCGCTTCGAAAGTGGCAAGAATATGCTCAGCATCAATGTCAAAATGAACGACATCAAAATTGGGAATAAACTTTTTTTGGAGGTATACATCTGGTCTACGCCCGATGATTTCCAACACATCACCCGTGTTGATATCTAGTATAGCGAAAACACGGGCATCGCGGTAATAACCATCAGTAAAATAAGAATTAAACCGCGGGTGGTCTGTGGTGATTCCTACTACGATCTGATCTTTTCCGATGGCTTTCGGGCGCGTCTCGTACTCAATCTCATAAATACCGTTCATTTCACCCCGAGGGCTCTCCTCCATTTCTTTCAGCGATGCAGTTTCATTCCATCTGATATTTTTTCGTTTCACTTTTCTCCAATCCTCTGTAAACAGATTAAATATCCAGACTACCTCCAAAATAAAATACGAACCATCAGCCAACTCCGCTGCATGTGTGATGGAAGCTATCTCCTGTGGGCCCTCCCCTAATCCAAGAGATCGCCCGACATACTTGCCTGTCAAATCAAACTTCGAAACTGTTCCAAACCTCTTGTCAAAGAAGAGGATCGTATCGTTTTTCATTTCAAAAAAACCAACACCCGAAAACGCGGGGGGGTCTAGTAACACCGAATCAATTTTGATGCTTTTAAAACTCGGTAGATTTGGCCCGGGAAGCTGCGCAGGGCGGTTTTTACCACATCCATAGAGAAGCGATAACACTATAATAGAAGCGCTAAGTCTGCACGCCATCATCAAACTGACGAACGCATCATTTCGCGAGTGCCGGGAATGAGAACTCCCGGATGGCTGCGCTAAAATTTGGGGTGTCTCACCTGCTTGAGCCGTGATGGGAAAATTTTTTGAGCGACTTCGAACCATGTTAACAAATTTAAGACCCGTTAAAATGTATTAAAAAATAGTTTGCCGTCTAAGCTTTCGATTAGACGGCAAACACAGCATCGGCTTACATCGGCATTTAGCAGGGACCACCGGCGGCACATCCAGATGGGCCGCCGCAGCGAGCCCGGAGCGAAAGCAGATTCCCCCCCTTGCATTGATTGTCACCCGCGGTATGGCACCGGCAAAGACCAACGTCCGGCGGAGCTAAACTAACCTCAATGGTAACGGTCTGCGCCTTCGCTGGCGACACATCCGTAAACGCAAGACCAGCGACCACCAGGGCCGCCACTAAAAAGCCAAAAATTGTTTTCATAGCATTTTTTGTTTTTTTATATGATGAATGAATTATGTTTTGAGAAAAAAATCAAGCGCTGCCTCATTTTTTTTTGAATTGTTTAATGTTGTGGCAAGAAAAGTTATTGAAAGGTGAAGAAAACTCGAACACTATTTCACACTGACGCAGCGCTTGCTATCGGTTTTTAATCCGCATAAAGCATCGCCAACAAATGCGCGGGAAACTGTGATGGGATCTCAAAAAAATTCAAACTGCCCTGATACCCCTTTAAAGCCATGTTGACGCCAGCAAAAAAGTCAGCATGTTATCTTAAAACCGGTCCGGCGGACGCACGGTAAAAATAAAATGCATTCCCTAACTTGCTGCCGATGCTTCGAAGTTTACTTCAGCGCCCCATTGGGCTAAGCGTGGGTTTACTCATGGCGTTGGCCACGAGTTGGTTGTTGTATCAACAACTGCCGGTGTCGCTGCTGCCCGCCGTGGACATTCCGCAAATCACTCTGGCTGTAACCTATCGCAATGCCGGGCCGGAAGAGATTGAGCAAAACATCTTAAAACCAATACGCGAGACCATGCTCACGCTGAACGGCCTAAAAGGGGCCGAAAGCGTCGCGCAGAATGAAGCCGGGAAAATTACGCTGGCGTTCCACTTCGGCACCGCCATGGAGCTGGCCTACATCGAAGTAAACGAGAAGCTGGACCGCCTTACCCCGCAATTGCCGCGCGATTTGGTACGGCCCATCGTGGCGCGCGCCAACACCTCAGATATTCCAGTGGTGCGCATTCAGGCCACACCGGTAAATCCAGCGGATGCCCTATTGCTCTCCGAGCTGGCCACACAAGTTTTGCGCCGCCGGATTGAACAACTGCCCGGCGTGGGTCTGGTGGATATGAATGGGGTGAAACGCAAAGTGATAGCCGTTCGGATGAATACCAACCGCCTGCGTTCGTTGCAACTGACCCCGGCGCAGGTGGCCGAGTCGATACGCCAGGCAAACCTCCCGCTGGGCACAATATCCGTACAGGAAGGCGCCTATCACTATCAGCTGCAGCTAGAGAACCCGCTCACCACCGCAGAAGCGGTAGCCGCTACGCGGCTAAACCTGCCGGGGCAAAACCGGTCGGTAGCTTTACACCAAGTGGCCGATGTGCGCGAGGAACCCGAAATCGAAACCGGTTACCATCTGTACCAAGATACCGATGCGGTTGTCATCACGGTACACAAACAAGACGATGCAAAAATGCCTGAGCTGATGCCACGGATTTACACCGCTGTTGATCAGTTCCGCCAGGAATACCCCCAGTTTACTTTCGCCACTACGCAGGATCAATCGCTATTACTCACCGTTAGTATCGAGAACCTGTCGCAGGCAGT
>VYLK01000445.1_pt1 | contig 14370 bp, 11 predicted proteins | sample 5114321 | NCBI WGS metagenome assembly VYLK01 (sample SAMN12291792, study PRJNA351875) | freshwater metagenome | isolation source: freshwater lake | place: USA: Michigan, MSU2 Lake | collected 2011-08-16
CGCTTCCGCTTCATCCGGTAATCAAATGTAAAGCGATTTTAGGACTAACTAAAAAGTGTAAATTTGAATCAGGACTTCTAACAAAAAAGTGTAAACTTTTTTCAGGACGAGTCAATTTTTACAATTTTGCCGTTTGGGTTGAGTCTTCCTTTGCATCGCAACAGTGCAAAAGACTTAAAAATCACATTAAAATGGCAAATGTAAATCCAGTTGGTTGGTTTGACCTCAACGTAGCAAACTTAGACCGAGCAAAAAAATTCTACGAAACAGTTTTCAACGTAAAACTAACTGACGCTCCCATGGAATGGGGTAAGCAATCATTTTTCCCTTTCAATCCCCAAAGCCCCAACATTTCAGGTGCTTTGGTAGAAAAAAAAGAATATAAGCCAAGTAGCAATAATACAGTTATCTATTTTGAAACCGAAGATATCATTGCAGAGGAAAAAAGAATTGAAAAGGCTGGTGGAACGGTTGTGCAACCTAAAATGAATATTGGTGAGTTCGGCTTTATCTCTATTTTCATTGACACCGAAGGAAATACAGTGGGGCTTCACTCACGTAAATAATTTTCATTTATGGCCTACGACACAAACCTTGCTGATAGAGTTAGAGAATATCTTGCTGAAATACCTCGCATAGACATTGAAGAAAAAGAAATGTTCAATGTTCTAAACTTTATGGTAAATGGAAAGACTTGTGTTTGTGTAAGCGGTGAAAATTTAATGTTGCGTTTTGACCCAAGCCGACAAGAAGAACTTTCGGAAAAAGATGGTTATGAGACCATGTTGACGAAAGGAAAAGAATACAAAGGTTACTGCTATATAAATCCAAACGGGTTTAAAGACAGAAAAGACTTTGAATTTTTCTTAAACTTATGCCTTGACTATAACAAAGTCGCTAAGTCATCAAAGAAACGAGAGACGAAATAAAACAACGAACGGCTAACAGCGGTTTTCCGTCAGGCGGGGTTCAGCGCTTCGTCTGACGCTTTTTGCTATATTTGAACTGTGGTGCTTAGTATCATGTGTAGTGCTAAGGGACTCGAACTGAGGCAAAGATTTGCGCTTCGAATCGCAGCACCAATGCCAAAGCCGCGCGACTTCAACCCACATCCAAAGCTGTGGCATCCGTGCTGCTTCGTTACGGTGGACAGCGGCACTGTGCATAACACAATGTTTCTGCTAAAGTGCGGTGACGTGTTGCCCAAAGTTTATATCTTCGTTCCACGTTTGGTTTCGGGGACAGGACGCGGCTTCGGAAGCGCACCACAGCAGAAACACACACGTTGGCAACAATTGGGTTGGCTCCGTGGACAGAGGCGTATAAGCCGACAAATTTCGGTCGACAAAAAAAATGTGAATAGGGAACTAGCAACCGACAAATCACGTATTGACAGAGAAAAAAAATCAATGCAACAAATTGGAATAACCATAGTTCTATCTTTCATAATTGCCTCGTGCGGGAGAGAGATTCCTCTGACTGAAAGCGAACTACTCCTAAATCCATATGAGACAGGACAAGGCTTAGTTTTTCAATCAAATTCTGGAAAAACCGACACAACTATTGTAAGAGGATATAGGAAAGGTTTTCCTGATGCGCCAGGTCCACTAAAATATTACGACCAGCGCCTACACGTATTCTCAGTTGATGGAGGAGAAATTCTGGCGCTGCTCGCTAAAACGCCTGATGAAGATACCAGATTTTTCTTTCATGCAATTGTATCAAATACGTCCTTTTGCTGTAATTATTTTGACCTTAAAGTACTTAACAATTTACCGGAAGAAACATTAATTATAAATGGCAGAGAGTACAATGATGTGATAAAAATTCAAAATGATTCTTCGGAATTCTCAGTCGACTCGAATTTCATAAAAAGTCTTTATTGGAGTAAGAAACATGGTTACGTTCGACTTGACGTTAAAAATGGAGAAACATGGTCCTTGATGGAAATATTTGAAGTTGAATTTCGATACAGAAATGGTATCGAATTTACCCAAGTCGTAAATAAAAACTAGGACCAAAACCGACAAGAATTTGGCGAGACCCAAACTGTTGCCAAACGATGATAGAGTTGAGTTTCGTTGACAGGGCGACATCACGCAGGCAATGAAACAACGACCGACAAAAAATAAAGAGACGGCTGACATTAACGGGTGAAACCCAACTGTTGCCAACACTGTGCATATTCAATTTGGCGGGCTCGGTGTCCTCATTAAGTTTCGGTTTCAATATTTATATTTGTCACGTGGGACAGATTTCAACTTGGTCGCCTTGTCGGCCTAGCGGCCTTAACAAGGCTCCTAATCCGCCAAACTGAAATATGCACCCACGTTGGCGGCAACCCTAACAAGATTCTCGAACATGAAATATTTGACCGTTTTATTAGGACTTTTTATATGGACTGACTTTTCCTCCGATGTGACTAGGAGAACGTTGCAACTTTCCGGCTCGATCGCAGAGAAATACCAAATTAAAATGACGCTCGTTATCCAAAAAGATAAGGTGATAGGGTTCTATTTCTATGAGAAATATAAAGTCAAAATACTTCTATCGGGACAAATAAACGGAAACAAAATCACTTTGAGAGAATCTCCTGACATTGAGTCGGACTTCAAAAAAGGTTTCATCGGAGAATTCAAGAATAATTCATTCGCGGGTACTTGGACTGATAAGATGAACGACAAAGAAAATAATTTTATAACGACAGTTGACAAGGATGAAACGCTGACCATCCCAAATCAGATTCTTAAACTAGAAGGGACATATGAAAACGTGTACAGTTCAGAGAAATACATGAGTTCAATAAGTTTACAAAACATCTCTGGCGACATTTTTAATTTTGAAATTTCAAATGGGACAGAGTCTGGATGTGTAGGTTATCTGACTGGACTAGTAAGTTTAACTAATTTCAGTCATGGCGTTTATACGCAGGATTTATGTGAAGAACTAAAATTTTCTTTTACATCCAATGAACTGGTACTAGACGAGAAGAACTGTGACTATCACGGAGTACGGTGTCCTTTCAGTGGGAAATACAAAAGGAAATACTGGGGGCAGCCGCCAACAAAATGTTTCTTCAATGGTGCGGTGAGGTGTAGCCCAAAGTTTATATCTTCGTTCAACGTTTGTTGTCGGGGACAGGACGCGGCTTCGGAAGCGCACCACTGAAGAAACACAAACGTTGCAGGCTAGGCGCTGCGGGACAGGTTACCGTTGACAAGTTGTGGTTAAATATTGACGTGGGTGACGGCTGACTTTTTTGAAGGTTTTTCTCCGTAGAAAGCTCGCAGCAGGCCGAAAATATCGCGGCAACGCGGACAGTTCGCAGACTTTGTTTTAAAAACCTTTTGAGTGAATCGACTTTTTCGATTTCGGGTGACAGCGAAATACCACTTGGACATGGCGCGGCAAGAAAAATGCTTTCAGTAAATTGGACAAAGAGGTAACTTCCGGCACGGTGGACTTTTTTTTGCACCTATGACAGTGACGAATTAATGTGACCGCACTGACAGGTCTTCGGCCGACAGAGAATAAATACGTGGACGAGTCGTGGTAAGAAATTATAAATGTAAACCGGACTGTAAATGACAACCCGTAACGGTGGACTGGTTGGTTACAAAATAAACGTGGGGTTGACGCGCCCGAGCCTGCAACAGTATGTTTATGCAAGCTGCGGGCTTGCGTGTTGGTTTGTAATTTAGTTTTTGTAATTTCGTTTGCCCACGGGGACTTGTCGTGGCTACGAAAACCGCAGCCTGCATAAACACAAACGTTGGCGGCAACTCGTTAAATAAAGACTCGGACTATGGGAACCTGGGGGACAGGACTATCATCAAACGACACATTTGCAGACATCTATGGAGAGTTCTTCGAACTTTATAACGAAGGACAAGACGCCAAAGAAGTGACAACTAAGCTTCTTGCAACGAACAAAGAACTACTTACCGACAAAGGAGACTCTAACAATTTCTGGTTTGCAATAGCAAAGGCTCAATGGGAATGTAAATCGCTGGACAAGGAGGTTTACGACAGAGTTAAGCAAATCATTGAGAATAAAGAGGACTTAGAAGTTTGGAGAGAATTGGGTGCTGACGACAAGGACTTAGCTAAACGGAACAAAGCCCTGTTAAAACTTCTTGAACAACTCGGTCAAAAAAGAGAAAAAGCTAAATCAAGAAAAAAGAAGAAGATACTCAATCCAATTTTTGAAAAAGGGACTTGCTTGACTTTTAAACTTTTCAACGGGAACTTTGGAGCGGCTGTGATTTTAGAAGCAATCTATGACACCCCGTACGGTTTCAATTTAGTCGCGGTGACAGATTTAAATAAAAAAGAAAGGCCTACAACTAAAGACATCCTTGATTCAAATGTGTTAAAACTTAACTATGCCACGTGGGACAACAAGGAGCAAATCAGCTGGTTTATCCCTAACCAATTTAAAAAAGACTACGACAAATTTGAAGTAGTGGACAAAGTACCAGTTAACAAAACATACGACTATAAAACAGATTCCTTCAGTTCATCAGGGGACTGGTCAATATGGATTATAGAGGTTGCATCCCGACAATTTGAGCAAGGGAGAAAAAATCTATTCGACTTCGGGGCAAAAACGAAAAAATACTTGTGAGTTAACGAGCAGCCCCCAACAAAATGCTTCTGCAATAGCGCGTTGACATGTAAGCTATAAGTGTTATCTTCGTTCCACGTTTGGTGTCGGGGACAGGACGCGGCTTCGGAAGCGCGCTACTGCAGAAGCACAAACGTTGCCGGTAATGCCCTCGGACAAAAATGACTACTAATAAAGGACTTTGGATTTTATTACTACTCTTTCAAACATTTAATCTGTTTGGACAGGACTACAAGCACTATACCTCATTAAAGAAAGCACTAAATAAGAAGGACAAAGTTTATTTCCTACACTTGGACAACAAGGAGATTGAATCAATTCCTCCAGACATTGCTAACCTAAAAAATCTAACGTATTGTTACCTGAGTTTCAATAAACTAAAAGAACTTCCAAACGAAATTGGTGAGTTGAGAAAACTTAAAAGGTTTACAGTTCATTACAATCAATTAAACTCATTGCCTGAATCAATTGGGAACCTGACAGAGTTAGAATGGTTTCAAGCTGATGAGAATAATTTGATTGAAGTTCCAAATGGAATTGGAAACCTAACCCAACTGACTCATCTAACTCTTGTTGGTAATAGACTACAGAGAGTTCCACCGACCATTGGTGAATTAATCAATCTCCAATTTTTTGAACTAAGAGCTAACGATTTGACAGAGCTTCCACAAGAAATTGGACTTCTTGTAAGTCTAAAATTTCTAAGCTTAGACAGCAATAAAATTGACATTTTACCCAAGACAATTGGTGACTTACAGAAGCTGCGGACATTAAATATAAAGAACAATAAAATAGTTGAACTACCCCAAGAGATTTCTGAACTAAATAATTTAACTCATTTGACGATTGACGGGAACAGACTAACAACTTTTCAAGAGATTGTCCTTCCAAATGGTCTCCAATGGCTGACAGCCACAAATAACGATATAAGGAAAATTGACAATTCAATAACAAACTTGAATTCGTTAACACATATTGACTTAAGTGACAACAGAATAACATCAATACCAAAAGGAATTTCAAAAATGAAGGAATTAAAAAACTTGATATTAAGGGGCAACGAAATCAGACAGTTACCATCCGACTTGTTCGACATGGAGAAACTTGAAACAATAGACATAAAAAACAATCAGATTAGTGAAATCCCGGGCAGTATTAAGAACTTAAAAAATTTAAAATACTTGGGACTAAATGGGAATCCAATAAATGACATTGAATCCATTAGAAAATTATTACCTGAGACAACGGTTGACTTTTAAGATTGGTGACAATGGCACTACCGGCAACAACGTGTTTATGCCAGCTGCGGGTGATAGGTTAAAATATAGTTTTGTTTTATTAACTTCGTCCATCCACAGTGGACAATGACGGCTTCGAAAACCGCAGCCGTCATAAACACAAACGTTAGCGCCAATGCCCTTCAAGCACCGCGGACAATGACGACCAAGCCGACAAAGACTCGGCTCCGCAGACAAGAAAAAATTAACGGGTGACACTCTACTAATTCAGATTCTCCACGCAGACAATTGAACGTTTCTTTAGACAACGTGGGACTGAGAACAAAATAAAATAAAACTTGGGACACGACTACGAATTTAAGATTTGTACCATATCCGCCCACCGCACTGCAACCGTGGAGAGATTCTCGCCCACGCTTTTGGCACATGCCATAGCCGCACAAACTCGCGCGACACCAAAGCTATGGCAAGAGCCAAACCCACCCGCAAAGAACATTAATTCAATGTTTTTAATTATTTTTAGGAACTCCACGATCACATAAATTGATGAAGACAATCAGAAATATATATTCAGACCTCATCAATCAAAAGATTGACAGACTTAAATCTGCTAAGTCAAACCAAATATTTGTGATACTGGGGCAAATATCACTTTTAAATACAGATAAAATTGATTCATCCATAGCAGACGTTGAAACATTTTATCTCGAAAAAGATGAGCAAACGTTTAGTAGAGATTGGTTTACTACAATATTCACTACGTTAAATCAACCAAAAGAATATCACTTATTATCCTATGCTCAATTTAACTACTTAATTTATTATATAGATCCTTCATTTTTTATCGATAGAGTAACCATTATCAAAGATAATTTAAGACAACTTTTTCCCGTAGCTAAGGATGACTACCTTGAAAAAGAGGAGAACGAAAATATTGAATTGCGACCTAATAAGTTACCAATTTACCAAGCCGAGCAAGTTGTAATAAGTGGTAAGTATTATTATTCTATAAAGACCATTATTAACCCATTTAAGTCAGTAGATATTTTCGAAGAGTCAAAGGAATTAGCTTTTTCAAACGATCAAAGCTTAGAGTGCATAGACGTGAGTTCAGATCCATACTCACTAGATGCTTTTATAAATAGTTGTTTTGAAAATAATAATTTTCAGAAAAAGGCAGTTGTTAAATACTACAGCAAACAACCATTAAATCCTGCAATTCTAGAAACTTTAAAAAAATCTAACGCGGTCTTAGATAAATTTAGTGGTACCCTTTTCATACTTGAAGAGACCTCTGTAAATGCTGAGTATGAGGTTGGTGAAAACTCCCAAAATCTACTGAGTAGATTTTGGGGTGAAAGTGCAACATTCAGAAATATTTCGGTCTATAAAAATCCCAACATAGGCAATGAAATAGTGGAAATCTCGCAAGGACTTATTGTTGATACAATAATAAATGAGTATGTAAATTCTTTAAACGGTGAATCATGTAGGGATTTATTTTTGACAGCACCTACTGGAGCTGGTAAATCCTTACTTTTTCAATTGCCTGCATTTTATGTTTCTGAAAAAAAGGATGTCACAATTGTGGTTTCACCTTTAATTGCCTTAATGAAGGATCAGGTCAATGCAATAGTCAAAGACAGAAATTTCGAAAGCGTTGCCTATATAAATAGTGAATTAAGTCTTATTGATCGAGAAAGAATAATTGAAAGCTGTAAAAGCGGAGAGATTAATATTCTATACATGTCCCCAGAATTGCTTCTATCTTATGATATTACTCACTTTATCGGATTTCGGAGGCTTGGGTTATTAGTTATTGATGAGGCTCATTTAATTACGACATGGGGTAGAGATTTTAGAGTAGATTATTGGTTTTTGGGCAATCACATTAGAAAAATGCGGAAATACCACAATCTACACTTTCCGATGATTGCAGTTACTGCGACCGCAATTTATGGCGGCTCTAATGACATGGTCTTTGATAGTATTGATAGCCTTGTCATGCATAACCCCCATATTTTTATAGGCCAGGTTAAACGTAATGATATAGAGTTTATAGTCAACAACTACGAGAAGTTTACTGCCAACTACGAATCAAATAAAACAGCACAAACCATAGAATTTATAAAACAAATAAATGAATTAGGTGTAAAGACATTAATATACACACCTTATACTAGGCATATTCGACAAATTCTTGATCAACTTAATTCTTCCCATCAAAACATTGCAACTGGTTATTATGGCTCTTTAGATTCAATGAACAAAGAATTTGCTTACAGACAATTTAAGAGTGGCGAGAAATTAATTATGATTTCAACGAAGGCATTTGGAATGGGTGTAGACATTGCGGATATACAGGTTGTTTATCATCACGCGCCATCAGGCCTATTACCGGATTATGTTCAAGAAATAGGAAGAGTAGCTCGTAAACCTTATCTAAAGGGTTTTGCTGCACTAAACTATTCATCACAAGATCAGAGATATACTAAAGCACTTCACGGCATGTCAGCGCTTAGGCAATACCAAATAAAAGAAGTGCTAAGTAAAATCCACAAGGCGTATTTGAAGAATAATAAGAATAGAAACCTCCTTCTATCGGTTGATGATTTTGCACATATTTTTGAAAATGCAATTGATCTTGACCAAAAGGTATTAACTGCTTTGATGATGATAGAAAAGGACTATCTAGCGAAGAATCGATTCAATGTAATTATTGCAAGACCAAAGAAGTTATTTGTAAAGGTATTTGCTAGGGTATCAGATGCTCATTTAAACAACCTAACAAACAAATTTTCAGATAAATTTAGAGTTCTCTTACATACAGGTAATGGGAATTCAATTATTGAAATGGATCTTGATAAACTTTGGACTGATCATTTTGTTTATAAGAGTTTTCCAATTTTAAAAAGAGAATTCTATACTGGCACCCTATTCAAAGAAGATAACATTGAATTAGTGCCACAAATAAAGATATCATTTGAGCGCCTTGATACCTTTGGGCCTATATTTAACAAACTGCAAAACATTCTTACTTACATCCAATCAATTTTCGCTAATAGTAATGGGTATTTCAAGCTGGAACAATTTCAAGAGAAACTTAATCAAGTATTACAAGACAATGGGAAGTCAGAAAAGATTAGCAAATTCATTCTATCTTCGTATTCGGGCAGACTAATCCAACCCGGAGTAATTGAATCCAATGCTTTTCTTCAACAGAGAAGAAGTATTGATGGCTTTGAGTATCGCGTTTTTAATACCCAATATCTCGCCAGCTTTACCGCACTACTAAATCGCCTTAATAATCTATTTAATAACACGGATAGCACTATTGTAGAAAGATATGTAACAAACAAAGAGACAAACGCGATCAATTATGTTCGGCTTGGCTATTTCCTAGAAATGTTAGAATTAGGGATTTTTGAAATTAAGGGTGGTGAAAATCCAATGGTCTTTGTGCGTATTAATGATCCCAATAGAATTGAGAGAGATTCAAAAAATTCAAAATATAAGAATAGTCTATTAAGTAAGACGTTAGAAAGACACTATTTAAGCAATCAGATATTTGACCACTTCTTTTTACGAAGCTTTTCGAACACCGAACGATGGAATTTTATTGAAGATTTTTTCCTAGGTTCTGACGTTGACTTGTTATTAGATAAATACAAAGGTGGTGAGGCGAATAATGTAGATATAATTGGGACTCTAAAAAAAAAGAACTTAGTCAAAACCGAAACTAATAGCGATAACGGAGACAGTTCAATTATTCACATTTTTCGGGCTAACAGTAATAAGGTCTATTTCCTGGGCGATCTTTTAACTATAGAAGTAAATAGCAAAAATAAAACGTTGAAAATATCAGAATGGCTTACGTATGATCCGGTAGCACTTGACATTACAAGGAAAAAAAATAACTTAAAAGTAGATAAAAATGTTTTTGAATTACTTATTTCAAAATTAAGGGCTCACCACCCAGACTATTTCAGAGATGCATTAGGTCTTAAGACTAAAATTACATTTAAGGGTTACAACTATCCTGTTGCGGCATCAATTCCCTATTCTGCCAAACCTATTGAATTTTATAAGTGGTGGTGTTTAAACCAAGATGCGGTAAATATGACACTAGAAGAAAGGGTACGTCTTTTTGATAAAGTATACAATGCAAATAAAGCTATTTTAAAAATAGAACATCTGCGTTTAATAAATAAGCGATAACGTTAGCTATCAATTACTACAACTTAGAAGTGAAGTCTCAACACAACAGCACAAATGCCTCAGCCGCTCGGGCAATCCACAAACTAAGCTAAGGCAAGCTGCCAACGCGCGACACCAAAGCTATAGCAAGAGCCAAAGCCAATCGAAGTTAATCATTGAATTTTTGCCTATTTTTAAAGACAATACTATCAAAAACATACAGAAGATTACGAGATGAACGCATTGGAACAATACTTAAAAAAATTGGACGAAAGTTCTTACGATCATAGAGATTCTATCACAATCAATAAAGAATTTCAAGCAGTTGCCAAACAACTCTTTGAAGAAGGTCAAACTGAAATATTAGCAATCGCTGACCTGGATAGACAAGTATTTGCTGTTCAAAAATCATTTGATACGAAATTGGATCCAGAAAAGGGAACAATTAATGGACTAAGTTGGCAGATGAGCGGCACTCAAACTCTTGAGGATGGAACCCAGGTTCCATTATACTGGCCCAATGTTGCCGGATACACTTTAAAAGATTTTGAGTATTTCGAGAAGCGATATAAGGAATCCAAGAATCTTTTTATTAAAACAGAATATGGTCTGATGGTATACTTCGGGAATGCGACAGACTATTCAAAACATAATGACTTTAAGAAACAATTATCAATTGAACTTTTTGAACTTAGCAAAGAATACTACAAAAAAGCAGATGTTGGGGGAACGAAGAATTTTTACAGCATGGACTTTTTCCGAACAATTAAACTTGTATTTTCTATCGCAGAGAGATCAAAGATTGAGCCTGAGCTAACAAACATATCGACTTATATAAATCAAATCCATCAAAATTGGGATATCACCAAGGAAGGCACACTTCGTATTTTACTTGACCTTTCTGGGCTAATGGCAGAATACTTTGGACAATTCAATAAGCTTATAGATTTCCAAGAAGTGCTGAAGAAAAACATGGAAGGAGCTAGAGAGCTGGAAAAGACTAACGTCTGGGGAGCTATGTATGCCGTGGATCGTAATATTACCATAGAGAAAAAACGAAATAATTCTGTTTCATCTCTACTAAAGTACAAAGCAGAGCTTTATGAAAAGCTCGCAATGGAGGCAGATAGTAGAACGAACCTTGCTTGTGTTAGTTTTGCTGAGCATGCTTTGCGTATTTATCAACAACTTAATGATTCAGTAAATGCTAGTCGATTGGAAAAAATGTACTCAAATTTACGGGGGAAGTTTCACCTATCTGAAATACGTCAAGAACTACCCAAAGAACATGTCAGGGACATGCACGAGCGCATCCAAAATACTATCGCAAAAAGTAACGAAATAGAAATACTTGAACATTTCATTTTTACTCCATGGTATGATAAAATTGATAACATAAAAGAAAAATCAATTCAGCTAAGTAAAGAAAGTGTTTTCATGTCAATGCTCCCGACTTCCATCATTGATAAATTTGGAAATACTGTAGATGTTTTTCATTCCGATGATGAGAAGGAAAAATTCAATTTCTGGAATTCATACACTTTCAATTATCAGATAGGCACACAAACTATGCATATGTTTTTTGTTGAGGCTTATAAGGCTGGGAAACTCAGGTATGATTCAACAATATCTTTTTTGGAAGGCACTTGGTACAATGAAGTCATAGTTAGGAATTACCACGGGCAGCAGATAGAAGTGAAGCCAATCGATACGATTAAACCTGGCCTAAAAAGAATATTTCAAGAACTCGACAGCTATACAGAGAATGACAAATATCAAACTGATTTCGTTACCATCACAGATAGCCTAACTTTAAAGATAGAAGGTCTTTTACGTTACTTCTGCGAAAAAATAGGTATTGCTACTTTTAAAACGAGACAAAAAGGAGCTGATAAGCTAGTAATGGAAAAGTTGATCGATGACTTGCTAGCTGACATCGCACACAGACCACCTGTTAAACCAGATCAAGAAACAAATTTTGATGAGGAAGATCGCATTTATATAAAATATGTAATGTCAGAAAAGGCTGGCTTAAACTTGAGAAATTCAGTTGCACACAGCTTGATGGATATTTATGAGTATTCATTTGAACATATTGTTGTGCTTTTTTGTATAATTATGAAACTAAGCAAGTATAAGTTTGTTGAAAATAAATCAGAAGAGTAATCATGAAAACGGTAGTACTTGAGCCACAAACTGAATACAAGGTGTTAGGATGGTTTCCTTCCACAGATCTGTACCCAATTGATGAGTATATTTTAAACATTGAGAACAATACCATAACATTTAGCCCACCAAGCTTAGCAGTTGCTCAATTCTCATTAGGTATACGCAAAGTGAAGAAACTCTCGTCTTTACGCGGAAAAATGACGAAGCAAAACGAGGGGGAAATTGATGATCAAATTTCTCAGTTACGTAGCGAATGGGAACGAGATATTTAATTGATACATGCGTTGTTATCAAATATCTTGAGGAAGTTCTCCCTCCAGAAGGCTTGGAATTCATTGATAAAGTTGTTGATGAAGAAAGTACGGTCTCGTTCATAACAAAAATTGAACTTTTAGTGTGGAATCCACCTTTACCCGATGATATCAAAATCAGAGAGGAATTTTTGAACTGTTCTCAAATTACCTACATTACTGACGAAATAATTGAAAAAGCCATTCAAATTCGAAAAGAAAAAAACTTAAAACTCCCGGACGCAGTAATTGCAGCAAGCGCCTTGGCCAATGATTTTACATTGCTTTCAGACAATGACAAGGATTTTCTTAAGGTAGAGCCTTTAGGTCTTAAGTACTTGAATCCAAAGACTGCTTTCAAAAAATAATTGACCTTGCAAGGCACACATGCCAAAGCCCCACAATCCCAACGCACAACCAAAGCTTTGGCAAGAGTGCCGCCACCGCACCACGGGGACAAAGCGGTAAGAGTTTGGAGTAAAACGATAGTGTAGTGTAACGGTTGCCCTGCCCGCGACTTGAGCTTCACAAAACAATACGGTGGACACATTGACAATAAAATGGTGGACAATTAACGAATGAGGGGAAGAAGGGCACAGGCGCTAACAAAATGCATGTGCCATAGTGCTGGTTCAGTGTTGCTTTGTGGTTTAAGTTTCATAATTTAGTTTCGGTTCGCGGGACAGAACGCAGCAGGTCGCTAAAGCCATTCGTTCCTCATTTGGCTTTAGCTCCTATGCCGCACTACGTCACATGCACCAACGTTAGCGGGCATTCTCTTGGGACAAATTGGACTACTAATAAAACAGACGACAAATGAGTAAGAAAAGAACCGGAAAGACAGAGTTTGTAAAATGGTTCGGACCAGTCTTAGAAGCGTTAAGAGAGTTAGGTGGTTCAGCTAAGCCGAGAGAGATAGTTGAATGGATTGGAGAAAAGTATAAAGTTCCTGAAGAAATCCTAAACGAAAGATATCCAAAATCAGGAGTTCTAAAATTTCAAAATCAATTAGCCTGGGCGAGACAATACTTAGTTTGGGAAGAATTATTAGCATCTTCAAAACATGGCGTTTGGACTCTAAGCAAAAAAGGTTGGGACACTAAACTAAATGAAACTGAAGCCTACGACATTTTTTTAAAATGGGTAAAAGTATTTCAAGAATTACGTGACGACAAAGCGGAGAACAAAGAAAGCGTTGCCACCGAAGCAGAGAAAATTATTCAAATTCAAGAAGAATCTGAACCAGAGAGTACCAAGAACAGTTTAAAGCCCTCACTAATTGAAGTGTTGCAGAGTTTATCACCGACAGGTTTTGAACAATTATGCGGACGACTTTTAAGAGAATATGATTTTGAGAATATCGAAATCACTCAACGTTCACATGACGGAGGAATTGATGGTTACGCGACACTCAAACTAAATCCATTTGTAAATCTTAGTGTTTTCTTTCAATGCAAAAGATACACGGGGACAGTTCCGACTGAGAAAGTCCAAGCATTTATAGGTATTATGGAGACAAACAAGCGAAGTGTTGAAAAAGGACTTATTATAACAACAGGCAATTTTGCGAAAGCAGCACTTGAAATTGAACGGAGTAATATAAAATTAGAGCTAATTGACGGGGACAAATTGGTGGAAATGTTTGAAAGAGTTGAACTAGGAGTTACTCCAAAGACAATTTACGAACCGAATATGGCATTCTTCGAACCGTATAGGGACAAAGAGAACGCCCGCTAACACAATGTTTCTGCTATGGTGCGGTGACGTGTTGCCCAAAGTTTGTATCTTCGTTCCACGTTTGGTTTCGGGGACAGGACGCGGCTTCGGAAGCGCACCACAGCAGAAACAC
>VYLK01000446.1_pt1 | contig 14364 bp, 9 predicted proteins | sample 5114321 | NCBI WGS metagenome assembly VYLK01 (sample SAMN12291792, study PRJNA351875) | freshwater metagenome | isolation source: freshwater lake | place: USA: Michigan, MSU2 Lake | collected 2011-08-16
TATTGGCAGAGATACGCCTGGAGCCCGGTGAAGCAAATGACGTACTGGAATCAATCCCCACGAGTGCAATCCGGGAGAAAACCGCCGCGCACCATTTGTTACGCAGGCCCCAGATCACTTTCGAGCATCTCAAAGACTTAGGGCCAGGAATAGCAAATTTGTTGAAACCGTTCCGGGCAGAAATCCAACAGCAGGTGGAAATAGACATCAAGTACGACGCCTACATCGAACGGGAGCGAAGACAAGCCGAGAAAATCGAGAGCCTGGAAACATACGAGATCCGCGCTGACTTCGATTACGACCGGGTGAAAGCACTATCGAACGAAGCTCGGGAAAAGCTAAAAAAACACCGGCCGCAAACGATCGGACAGATGTCGCGCATCAGTGGCGTTTCCCCGGCAGACGTTTCCGTTCTAACCGTATACCTGGGACGTTGATCATGGAAGACCAGCTGGTGGAAGAATGCCCGATCTGTGGGAACCGGCAGTTTACGTCCGAACTACATTTGCGCGATTATGCGGCGTCGCACCGGGAGTTCATGATCAAATCGTGCACGAATTGCCACCTCTGGCTGACAAACCCACGCCCTCAAGAACAGGAATTGCCCCAGTACTACACCACCGCTGCTTACATCAGCCACCAGAAGAAATCAAACTCCCTGCTCGACACCTGCTACTTTCTGGCACGTCGCTTGATGCTTCACCGCAAACTACGCCTGATCGAAATGTCCCACAGCAAAGGAAGACTACTAGACTACGGGTGTGGAACAGGCGCCTTTCTCGACCTGGCCAGGCGAAAAGGTTGGCAGGTGTGTGGCTATGAACCCTCTTTACAAGCCAGGCATGCCGCGAACCCTAATCTCAATATCGCCGCAACGCCCACTGAACTGTCGGGTCAATATGATGTTATCACGCTTTGGCATGTGCTGGAGCATATTCCGCACCTCATTGAAGACCTGCAGCGGATTTCATCCCTGCTTAAACCCGGAGGGCTACTGATTGTCGCTGTACCAAACCGCGAATCGTGGGACGCAGACCATTACGGAAGCGCCTGGGCCGGATTTGATGTACCACGCCATCTTTGGCATTTCAGCCGCTCGAATATAGCCGCTCTCTTCAGTAACCTGCAGCTCTCACCGCTCGCTACTAAACCATTACTACTGGATAGCTTCTACGTATCAATCCTGAGTGAGCAATACTTAAAAACACCGGCGCCGCTGGCACTGGTGAAAGGTGCTTTCGCAGGCCTTTGGTCAAATCTCGCGGCACGCTGGTCGGGTCATTACTCCAGTCTGATTTACTTTGCACGGAAATGAAGAATGCTGCTCTACTACTATTTGCCGCAATACTACTTTGGACCTGTGCCAACCAAACAACACCAGATGGTGGCCCTAAAGACGAGCAACCACCCGTACTGTTGTCTTCGATCCCCAAAAATAATGGACTCAATTTCCGGGGTAAGGCCATCCTGCTGGAATTCTCTGAACCTATACGCCTGAAGAATCCAAAGGAACAAATCATCATCGTGCCGAGCACCGGCAAAAAGACTCAGTACGAAGTAAACCGCAACACACTAACGATCAAACCTGAACTGCCGTGGCTTGAAAACACGACATACAGCGTTCAACTGCGCGAAGGGGTAGAAGACATTACGGAAGGAAACGCAGCCAAAAACGTATTCATAGCCTTCAGCACCGGCGACGTGATTGACTCCCTGACAATTAGCGGCAGCGTTTCGGAAACCTTCAGCGAAAAACCACCAGACGATATTACGGTAGCTCTATACACTAGCGATACGTTTGATATCCAAAAGCACACACCAACGTTTTTTACAAAAGCGGACAAAAACGGTCGCTACCGGGTACAAAACCTAAAACCCGACCGCTACTACGTGTATGCCTTCCACGACAAAAACAAAAACTTGAAATCCGAAAGCAAAACCGAACGCCTGGGTTTCCTCGTAACGCCGATTGACCTTAAGAAAGACACTACAGGAGTAAACCTCCAGATTACTTTGGTTGATGCACGACCTTTAAAAGTGATCAGCGTACGCCGAAATGGACTGGTCAACCGAATCCGCCTCAACAAACCTATCGCCAACTACCGCCTAACCGGGCACGCTTACCTCCACGCCTTTGGCGACAACCAAAGTGAAATTGCCGTTTACTTTCCAGAAATCAAATCTGATAGCTCTCAAATCGCTTTCACCGCGATCGACAGCGTCAACAATCAAATTGACACCGTACTATGGCTTGCCACACGCAATCAAACAATAACCGAGTCTTTCAAGCTCACTATTCAGCAAGCTTCCCTGAATCTCGAAACCAACCAACTCGAATTCTCCGGAACCTACACCAAACCCATCGCTAAAGCCTTTTCTGACAGCATCTATATTCGTGTAGATAGTGCAACAACAACGCCACTGAACCCCCAGGCCCTGAGATTCGATAGCATTCAAAAAAAATTCGCGTACACAGGCGCCTTCAAAATTCCCGACAGCGCCGAGGTAACAACCAAATGGCAACTCATTTTTGCCGCGACAAGTCTGATCAGCGTCTCCGGCGACACCTTAAAACGAGTAACCAAAGCCATGACTTTCCTTGACCAGGAATCGACCGGAACACTACTCATCGATCCCATTATCACCAACGCGAAATCATACATCATTCAGGTGCTAGACTCACAAGGCAACATTGTTCGGGAATACCCTAACCCGACCAAGCTGACTATACCCTACCTACCACCTGAAAGCTTCCGAATACGTGCAGTAATCGACGCCAACCGAAACGGAAGATGGGATGCCGGCAACATCTATCAAAAGCGAGTACACGAGCGTACCGTTTACTTCAGAACAAGCGAAGGAAAATACGAAACCCCCGTGCGTGCCAATTGGGAAGTCGGCCCGCTTCGCTTCACTTTCTGATATGTGCACAAAACCAGACAATGTGGGTAACCTGCGCAACCTTTGCCGTTCGTTCACCACCCGCACAAAACCTTGTGGATGCGTGTGTACAACCCACGAAACGACATACCCTATCAACATTGTTAGCGACTTCCTCCACAAGAATGTACAAATGTGGAAGATTAAAAAAAATATGCCATTTTACATGAAACGGAGTTCATCAGACAAAAAGGCCATGTTAACAACCCCACCTGCTTGCTACAAGCTCATCTTATCCACAATTTCACACACCTAATTACATTTATTATAAATACATATAAATTAATATTAATAATAGCATACCTTCTCTTCTGGATGAGTGCGAGCGCACAGGACGAAACAGAGATCCGAATCGCAAACGAATACTTAGCCAAGGGTGATAAAGAAAAGGCTTTGGCCGTTTTTGAAACGTTGATAAAGCGCGCTGATGTACAGCCTCTCGTGCATGATGCTTATTTACAGATACTCCTCGATTTGTCGCGTTTCCGGGATGCAGAAAATTATTTGGAGCGGACCATCAAACGAAATCCGGACAAATCCAATTACGTCACGGATCTCGGTATCGTATACCTTCGTGCAGGCGATGCAGCCAAGGCGGACAAGTATTTTCGGGGTTTGATAAAATCTATCGCCACGGATATCTACCGCATTAAATACTTAGCGGACTACCTCGCAGCCCGCTCATTGGTTGAATATGCTGTTATTGCTTTGCAGGAAGCGCGCCAACGCAGCCAAAATAATTCCCTTTTTGCACTAGAACTCGCCAACTTTTATCGCCTGCTTGGAAACCGGACTGAGATGGTATCCGAATACCTCGAGTATGCTACGCAGACGCCCGGTAATACCGCCTACATCAAGAATTTATTGCAGATTTTGCTCAGTAAGAGCGAAGAGATGGAGACGCTCGAGCGCTTGTTGATTGAGCGAGTGCAGCAATCTCCGGATAACGACGTCTACGCTGATCTGTTGGTTTGGGTACAACTTCAGCAGAAAAATTTTTACGGGGCTTTTATACAAGCCCGAGCATACGACAGGCGATTTAAGCGAGAGAATCTGAAGACGCTGGAAGTTGCGAACATCGCCCTGAACAATCAGGATTTTGAAAATGCCGATCGGGCATATTCCTTTCTGGTGAGAGATTATCCGCAGGTACGGCTGCAGGCGCGTCTTGGTCAGGTCAAAGCCAGAGAAGGTCGCATCAAGAGCCGGTTTCCCGTGAAGGATGACTCCATTCGCTACCTGATAGGCGAGTACGCCAATTTTATCCGCCAGTTTGGCAATACCGAACAAGCTCATGAAGCCGAATTAAACGTAGCGCTGTTGCACGCTTACTATCTCAACGAAAAAGACTCGGCTGAAGCCAGGCTAAAAGAACTGATTGCCAATACACGGGTGAGCCCACAACAAGTTGCTCGTGCCAAACTCGAACTAGGTGATGTGTATATCCTCAAAGAGGAACCGTGGGAATCCATCTTGTTGTATGCTCAGGTTGAACGAGCCCAGCGTGATGCCCCACTGGGTTATGAAGCCAAGTTTCGCAATGCCAGGTTGTCGTACTACAAAGGTGAATTCAAACTGGCTGAGGCCCACCTTGACATCCTGAAGGAAGCCACATCGCGCGAAATCGCCAATGACGCCATCGACCTCAACATGCGGATCAAAGAGAATCTTTTTGTGGACACGTTGGGCCTGGCGTTGAGAAAATTTTCGAGTGCCGAATTGCTGGTCTATCAAAACCGCATTGATGAAGCGTTGCGGCTGCTTCAACAGTTTGAAAATCCGCCCAGACCTGATAGTACTTCCGCAACGCCCGCATTTGTTACCTATGCCATAATGGACGATGTCTTTTGGCTGAAGGCCAACCTGCTCATTCGAAAAGGCGATTATGAAGCAGCGCTCACTTCGTTGCAACGGATCACGACAGATTTCAAGGAAGACATTCTCGCAGACGATGCTGCCTTTCTTGCAGCCGAGATTACTGAACGGTACCAAAAAAAGAAACCCGAAGCCATGGACTTGTACAGGCACTTTTTAGATGCTTATCCGGGCAGTGTGTATGTAGCGGAAGCCCGGAAGCGTTTCCGCTCCCTCCGTGGTGACTTTGACGAGAAGAAGGTAAATTGATTTGCCCACAAGCTACATGGTGAAGGCATTGAAAGTGATCGGGATGATTCTTTTGCCGCTGATCGTCATGGCGGCCGGAGGTATGTGGTACCTCTACTCCAATGCAACCGCAGACGCGATGGCACGCTTCCTGCGCGATAACCCGGATAGGTCTACTATCCAGTTGGTCAGGAATGATTCTGTTTTGATCGCCCGTGGAGCAGATCGCATGATGCCATTGGCCAGTACAGTGAAAATCATCATCGCCATCGAGTATGCACGGCAGGCTACTTCCGGAGATATTGATCCAAACGAATGGCTTGACACGATCGCGCTTGAGCCCTACTATATACCTCAAACCGATGGTGGCGCACATCCGGCGTGGCTCCGGGCGATGGCGTCAGCAGGGAAACTCAAAGGCGGAAAAGTAACACTGCGCGAAGTTGCCCGCGGGATGATCGACTACAGTTCAAACGCAAATAGCGAGTACCTAATGACGCGTCTGGGATTAGATAAGATTAATGCTGGTTTCCCTTCGCTCGTTATCGTGAGCCACGAGCCGCTTTACCCCTTTGTTTCGGCCTAATATGTTTTTCAGGAAAAACCTGACTCGCTGATTAAAACGATGACGCTGGACGAGTACCGCAACACATGCAGGGCTGTTCACACGGAGCTGCCCAGGCGTTATTCGCAACTTCGCAAGTCGTTCAAGATGTTGCCGTTGAAGACCCAGCGTATCTGGAGTGATCGCCTGCCGGCATCAACAGCCCGGGAGTATGCCGCGCTCATGAAGAAAATCAATGACCGGACTTTTTTTGGTGATACGTTGCAACTTTATCTTGATGAGGTGATGGAGGGACTTTTGAATAATCCCGCCAACCGGAAGTGGCTCAAGCATGCCGGAACAAAAGGAGGTTCTACAGCCTCGCTGCTAACCCAGGCTCTTTATGCCACATCCCTTACCGGTGATAAAACCGAACTGGCTTATTTTTTTAAACGGGCTTTCTGTATGGGAATCGCTGCAGCTCCAGGCTGCCATGAATGATTTCAATTTGAAAATCTTAACTGAACCTGCCAGCCGCCGCACATTTGTGAAGATGTTGTCCACACCGTGATGTGGGGCGCTTATGCTTACACCGCCCTGCCGAGGAGAAACTTACGGGTAACGCTCACGGAACTTGGTTTTACCCCGCTCCAGAAACTCAACAAATCGGTCCGGATTTCGATCATAGCTGAATGGCCAGGTTAGCACGTTCTCATCGGGGCCGAGGAGAACGTAGAACGGCTGGGCATTGTTCTCCAAACGCCTGATCTGCAAGTCAGCATTTTGCCGGCCGATGGTTTTCTTCACTTTGTTGTCGTGGCTACTGGTGTACCACGCTGCTTCGGGCAGCACCGTTTTATCGTCTACGTACAAGGCGACAACTACGAAATCGTTCCGGAGGCGTTCAAGCACACGCGGATCGCTCCAAACTACGGCCTCCATCTCGCGGCAGTTGGTGCAGCCGTGACCGGTGAAGTCGATAAACAGCGGTTTCTTCAGCTGGCGTGCGCAGAGCAGCGCCTGCTGATAGTCGAAGTAACCTGGCAAACCGTGTGGCAGGTGTAAAAAGTCGGCATACTTTGGCGGTTCGCAGCCGGGGTTCGCAGATGAACTGGTATTGGCCTGCAGATTGAAATCATGGGTGTGCAGCGGAGGCAGGTATCCTGCCAATGCATTTAACGGCGCCCCCCACAGCCCGGGAATCAGGTATACCACAAAGGCGAAAGAGCCAATGGAAAGCATCAAGCGGGGCACCGTCACCACCGGCATCGGGCTGTCGCCCTTCATCGGCAGTTTACCCAGAAGGTAGATACCCAACAAACCGAAGATGACAATCCATAAACCGATGTTCACTTCGCGATCGAGCAGACCCCAGTGGTAGGCCTGATCCGCAATGCTGAAAAACTTCAGGCACAGGGCCAACTCAAGGAAGCCCAGAACAACTTTTACCGAGTTTAACCAACCACCCGATTTCGGGAGCGATTTAATCCATTCCGGGAAGACAGCAAATAATGTAAACGGCAAAGCAAACGCCAGCGAATAAAACAACATGGCGAGAACCGGTTTCATGATTGCACCGCCTGCTGCAAGCACCACAACATTACCCACGATTGGCAACGTGCAGGAGAACGACACCAGCACCAAGGTCGCGGCCATGAAAAAGATTCCGGCTAACCCACCTTTTTCCGCCTGCTGATCCGCCTTGTTAACCAGCTGGTGAGGGGCCGTGATTTCGAACAAACCAAAGAACGAAAGCGCAAAAACAATGAAAATTGCAAATACGAAAAGATTGGGCGCCCAGTGAGTGGCCAGTGCATTTAAACCTTCAGCACCTAATACAACAGCGAACAAGGTGCCCGCCAAGGTGTAAATGACGATGATGCTCAACCCAAAAATCAAGGCTTTGCGCACGCCAGCTGCCCGGCTTTGATTGTCGCGCAGGAAAAAGGTAACGGTCATCGGAACCATCGGAAACACGCATGGGGTGATCAGCGAAGTCAGCCCCAGTACAAAAGCGAAAATCAGGTAACCCCAGAAACTCTCATCCTCAAGATCAGATGTGCCCTCGAGTATAGATCTATCAAGAACAGGCCCCTGCACGGCGGAGATTGCAGCGGGTTCCGGCTCAGCGAACAGTTGTATTGAATCAACAGCGGACGTAGGCGTTTCGCCGGGGGCAATTGGTTCAGGTTTCGATGAGGATGATGCTGTCGCTGTTACTTTTAGCAGTTTGCTGAATGAAAAATCAGAGGCGAACGGAATACACTTTCCGTCTACATCGCTGCAAACCTGGTATTCAAATTCGCCGGTAATCTGGGGGTTGGCTTGCAGCAACCTCACCTTCTGGCGAAACTCGGCTTTTTCTTTATGGATGCGAACGTCACATTCAAAAATCGGGTCTCTTTTATCGATATAATTCAGTGCCCGGATGCCGCCTACCAGTTCATAAGAAGGATGCGCCGCGAACGTAAATGTGGTTTTAATGGGCCCATCTTCGCAAGGAAAGTCCGTGGAATACAAATACCAGTTTTTATCGATAAGTGCGGAAAAAACCAACTCCACAGTTTCCCCCGAGGCCACTTCCGGCTGGGAGACACTAAAATTCCAGCGAGCAGGTTCTAAAACCTGACCAAATCCGGCAAAAGAGGCAAAAATAACCAGCAGGGAGGTAAAATTTTTCACATGAGGTGCGTTAGGTTGCGAAAATAGACTAAAAACCGCCGCTACATACAAACCAAAATCAGTGAAACAAAAAAATTTGGCCTTCGTTTGTAATCCGAGGTAAAAAGCCGCCACTAAATATCGAAATTTGACAAACTCTAACCATTCATTTATGAAGCTGAAACCAGTACTATTTTTATTCGCCGTATGCGCCCTGTTTGCGGCGCAGGCCCAAACGGCCGATGACATCATTAAAAAATATCTCGAAAACACCGGGGGAGAGGCCAAGTGGCGGGCACTCCAGGGAATGCGCATGAAAGCAACCCTCAAGACACAGGGTATGGAACTTCCTGTGGAAACGGTGAATCTGAGTGACGGTAAAAGCGCAGTGACATTTGTAGTTCAAGGTATGACGTTCAATCAAAATGTGTTTGATGGTACCACGCTTTGGAGTACAAATCAGATGACCATGAAGCCCGAAAAAAGCGATGCGGAATCAACTGAAAACTATAAGTTGTCTGCGGCAACTGATTTCCCGGACCCTTTTCTGGATTATCAAAAGAAGGGCTATAAGATTGAGTTCATTGGCAAAGAAACGGTTGATGGAACGGAAACGTTTAAAATAAAGCTCACCCGCAAGCCGATTAAAGTGGATGGAAAAGAAACTGAAAATATCTCCATTTACTATTTTGACGCCGAAAACTACGTGCCGCTTGTGGTTGAAAGTGAAATCACGTCGGGTCCGGCAAAAGGGATGGTCAGCCAGACAAAAATGAGCGATTATCAGGAGGTAGAAGGATTGATGATGGCGTTTTCGATCACACAGGGAATGAAAGGCCAGCCGGGTGGAGCAACCATCAACGCGACCACCGTAGAGTTGAATCCAAAAGTGGATCCCAAGATTTTTGCCTTTCCCGCAGGCAATTAACCCGACTTAAGTTTGAAAATACTTCAATGGCAGCGTGCTGGCGTTGAAGTATTTTTTTTGAATCAAAAAAAACCACGTATGAAAAAATACCTGTTACTGGTCTCATTATTTACGCTTGGCATAGGCTCCTTTGCACAAGATCCCGCCACCCGGGGAAAAGAACTCTTTGGAGATATGACTGCCCGCCACATCGGGCCTGCCCTGATGAGCGGGCGGATTACCGATCTGGAAACACATCCGAAGGATGCGCGCGTGGTATATGCGGCTGCCGCCGGAGGTGGAGTGTGGAAATCCAACAATGGAGGTGCTACATTCAATCCCATTTTTGATGAGTACTGTCAGTCGATCGGCACGATCGCGCTGGATCCATCAAACCCCGACAATGTAGTTTGGGTCGGCACCGGAGAAACCTGGACCCGGAACAGTGTTTCGGTGGGCGATGGAATTTATCAATCCACAGACGGAGGCAATACCTGGAAGAAAAAAGGATTGGAAAAGTCCGAGCGGATTTCAAGCATCCAGATCAATCCCAAAAACCCCAACGAAATTTATGTAGGGGTATTGGGTGCCTTGTTTCATGATAGCGAAGAACGGGGTGTTTACAAAACTACGGATGGTGGAACGACCTGGAATAAGGTTTTGTACGTTGATAAAACTACTGGTTGCAGTGAGTTGATTCTCGACTCGAACAATCCGAACATCATCTATGCGGCATTTTGGGAGTTTCGCAGGTCGGCCTGGAATTTTAATTCCGGCGGTCTGAACAGCGCCTTGTACAAGTCGATAGATGGGGGTAAAACCTGGAATAAAATTCACACCGGCTTTCCGGCTGGCAAATTGGGCCGCATTGCGGTGGCCATGGCACCCTCTAACCACTCGATTTTATATGCCGTGATTGAAGCGGAAAAGGATAAAGACAAAGGCTTGTATCGCTCAGATGATGCGGGCGCAAATTGGAAGCTATTGAATGGCGACTTCGAACTGGTAGTAAGGCCGTTTTACTTTTCGCGGATTGCCATTGATCCCCGGAATCCGGATGTGGTTGTGAAAGCCGGCCTTTCCGGTTCGATTTCGCGCGATGGGGGCAAGACGTTCAAAACCCTGGGTCCGATGCACTCCGATATTCACGACATTGCCTTTGACATCCATGTGTCTGACCGCATGTACGTAGCCACCGATGGCGGCGTGTACCGCACCTGGGACGGGGGCAACACACTGGAGATGGTGGAAAATATTCCCGTTTCTCAATTTTATCAGGTGAGTGTAGACAACGAGGATCCATATAATGTGTACGGCGGCTTGCAGGATAACGGTTCCTGGTTTGGCCCGTCTTCATCACCCGGCGGAGTTGAAGCCCGCGACTGGGTGCGCGTAGGCGTGGGCGATGGGTACCGCGTGCTTCCTCACCCAACCAAGAAACTGATCTATTCGGAAATGCAGGGTGCTGAAAATGTATGGCGTTACGATCCGGTTAAGAATCAAACCCGCACGATTCAGCCGCTGCCTCAGAAGGGTGATCCCAAATTCCGCTTTAACTGGAATTCTCCGATGGCCGTTAGTGCGCACCGTCCCGACCGCTTTTACATGGGCAGCCAGTTTGTGCATCGCTCGGAAGACATGGGTGAAACGTGGGAAAAAATTTCTCCCGACCTCACAACAAACGATCCGGTAAAAACCGAACAAGGTAAATCCGGAGGCCTTTCGGCTGATAACTCAGGTGCGGAAAATCACTGTACCATTTTTACTATAGCCGAATCTCCCCTGGATGAAAATGTCGTTTGGGCCGGCACAGACGACGGTAACGTACAAATCACGAAAGATGGCGGCAAAACCTGGACGAACGTGGTGGCCAACATTCCCGGCTTACCCAAGAACACAGCCTGCTGGCACATTGAGGCCAGTGTGTTTGGCAAAGGAAATGCCTATGCCGTTTTCACCGGATACCAGAAAGGCGATCAGGCCGCGTACGTGTACAAAACAACGGACTTCGGTGCAACCTGGAAATCGATCGTCTCGTCCGACATCGGTTCGTTTGTGCGCAATATTCAGGAGGATTATCAAAATGAAAACCTCTTGTTTCTAGGAACGGAAATGGGACTGTATATCACGCTGGACGGCGGAAAAAGCTGGTTGAAGTTTACGAACAACATGCCATCCGTGGCCGTTCATTTTATTGATCTCCAGAAGCGTACCAACGATCTGGTATTGGGCACGCATGGCCGCGGCATCATCATCCTCGATGACATCAGCCCGCTGCGCCAGCTCACAGAAGAGGTCCTGTCAAAAGATTTTCACTTTTTTGCCACCAAAACGGCAACCATTCCGGAGTCTTCTGGCTTTGGCGGCACATCCACCGAAACCCAGTTTGTGGGTGAGAATGCGAGTGAGTCAGCGAAGATCATTTACTACCTGAAGAAACGCCATACCTTAGGGAAGATGACCCTGGATATTCTCAACGACAAGGGCGAGAAGATTCTGGACCTGCCGCCCGGTAAGGCAAAAGGGATCAACGTGGTAACGTGGAACTATACAACCAAGCCACCCAAAATCGCCACGGGAAAGACGTTTGCATTTAACGGATTCACGCCCCCGCGCGTACCCGCAGGTACCTACAAAGTTGTGCTGACCAAAGGGAAGGAAACGTACACGACCGATCTGGTTGTACAGTACGATCCCAAATCGGCTATTTCTGTTGCCGACCGGAAGTTGCAGGAAGCGACAACACGTAAATTGTTCAACCTGACACAGGAGTTAGCCTACATCGTATATGAATTGGACGAAACAATTAAGGCAGCCGAAGATCAGAAATCTAAGGTTCCTTCGTCTGCGAAGGCCGTAACTCCTCTGATCAATGAGTTGAACCAGTTAAAGGCGAAGCTTGTCATCACCACGGGTGATAATTACGTGGGCATGGGCGAACCGCAACTGCGCGAAGATCTGGCTGAACTCTATGGAAAAGTGGCCTCCAGCTTCTTCCGTCCATCTGCTTCGGAACTGGCGAGTCAGGAAGCCATTGAAGCACGCATGACAACAGCAAAAGCCGATTTCAAAAAAATCAAGGACAAGCACTTGGCCAAAGTAACGGAGATCCGGGCGAAGAATAAACTCGAGCCTATTGTGATCAAATCATTTGACGAATTTCTGTTGCAACAGTAGGTACATACGGAATTGTGAAAAGAGGGCGGAACATTTGTTCGGCCCTTTTTTTATTTGCAGAATAGAGTGGGCGGTTGAGTTGGCAAAAGCCTATTGCCAAGAAGAGGTCATCGCAAAAATCTCTCAACCCGAATTGCGTGCTTTGGAGACCTCGGCCGCCGGTGGTTGGCTACTTGATTTCCTTCGCCCAGTTAAACCGGTCGCTGGCAGAAAACTTCCACGGTGCGAAGTTCGTCTCCACATTTTGAAACATCGCATTCCATTGCGCAGGCGAGCTGCTTTCTTCCATGGCCTGATAGCGGCGTAACTCCAGGATGATCTCCAGCGGATTGATGAGAACGGGGCAGGCTTCCACGCAGGCATTGCAACTGGTGCAGGCGTTGATTTCTTCTTTGGTGATGTAGTCGCCCAGCAGCGTTTTCCCGTCGTTGAGTCCGGGGCCGCCCTTCTCCAGGCTGGCGCCTACATCTTCCATCCGGTCGCGCACATCCATCATGATCTTGCGGGGCGAGAGCTTCTTTCCGGTCAGGTTTGCGGGGCACTCGGAAGTACAGCGCCCGCATTCCGTGCAGGTGTATGCGGCCATGAGTTGGTTCCAGCCCAGGTCATGGATGTCTTTTGCGCCGAACCGCCCCGGCTCAGCCGCAGGGCTGGCGGCCGTTTCCAAACCGAGCATTGATTTTACCTCGCGTGTAACAACCGGCATGTTGTTGATGTGGCCTTTGGCTTCCAGTTTTGCGTAATAGGTGTTGGGAAACGCCATGAATATGTGGAGGTGTTTGGAGTAGGTGACGTACACTGAGAAACCCAGAATGCCCACGATATGAAACCACCAGGCGCCGCGCTCAAGGGCAACCAGTGCGGAAACAGAAAGACCATCAAAGAGCGGCTTCGCCATCGAGCTGAAAAAAAGTTTTCCGGTTGCCGGATAGTGCGGGTGTTGCCCCTGCAGCAGTTGGTCGGCCGCATTCATCGTCAGAATCGCGAGCATCAGCACAATTTCAATTCCCAGAATGAGGTTCGCATCCAACCGGGGCCACCGGGTCATCTCAGCCGACCAGAAGCGTGGCAGGTGCGCAACATTTCTGCGGAGCAGGAAAACCACGCAGGCCACCAGCACGGCCACGGCCAGGAACTCAAATACATTCATGAGCACGGTGTAAAAACTACCCAGAAAAGGTGCAAATATCCGGTGTGTGCCGGCCAGGCCATCAATAATAAATTCCAGCACTTCTACATTAATGATAAGGAAACCGACATAGATTAACAGATGAAAAAATGCAGGCAGAAAACGCTTGAACATTTTCTGTTGCCCGAAGGCAACCAATAACACGTTGCGCAACCGGGCAGCTGGCTCACCCATGGGGCTGAATGGTTTACCAAGCTGGATATTCGCCCGAAGGCGTTTCACCCGTTTACCAATGAAATAGCCGGCCACGGCCAGTGTAATCAGGAAAAGAATTTGTTGGGCTATTGCCATGTTATCCTACGATTTGCGGTTGAAGATAACGGCTGTGAGGCGATTCAGCAAAAATGCAAAAACACGTCTTCCGTTTGTACCCGATTGAAAATTCTATACTTTTGTGGCCCTGCTTCGAAAACAGCGGATTGGGTGACGTAGCTCAGTTGGTAGAGCAAAGGACTGAAAATCCTTGTGTCGGGGGTTCAATTCCCTCCGTCACCACTTCAAAGAATTCTTGGTTTGTGGCGCCCTGCCGGAGGAGTTTTATCGCTGCGCCATCGCACGAGCAGCTACAAAGGCAGTGCTCCAGGCAGCCTGAAAATTGAATCCACCCGTTTCTCCATCGATGTTCAGCACTTCTCCTGCAACGTAAACACCTGGCAGTTTTTTGCACGCCATGGTTTCGGGGTCAACTTCATCCAAGGAAATGCCCCCGCAGGTAACAAACTCTTCTTTGAAGGTGGTTTTACCCCGAATGGCCATGGGCGTGCGAACAAGAAATTCCAGCAGGCGGTTAAAAGACTTCCAGCTGAGTTCAGCCCAAATGGTACGCTCGTCTATTGCAGCTTC
>VYLK01000448.1_pt1 | contig 14340 bp, 18 predicted proteins | sample 5114321 | NCBI WGS metagenome assembly VYLK01 (sample SAMN12291792, study PRJNA351875) | freshwater metagenome | isolation source: freshwater lake | place: USA: Michigan, MSU2 Lake | collected 2011-08-16
GAGATTGCCCATCTTGGGTGCCTCCATGTACCTGGGTGCGGTGTGTATCCACCGTCACATCACTGTTGCATTGGAACAGCGCTTTGGGAAGATAATTTTGCGCTGAAGTGCGGCCATATCAAGGCAGTCTGGTGGTTTATGCCAACATAAATAATATATTTATCAAAAGATTAAATCAACAGATCAACTAAACCGTTGGTCAAACAAGTGGGCAATTAGCCAACCCGGCTCATCGTCCTACGGCGCTGTACCGATGAAGGAATCCGCAAGGCTTCGCGGTATTTCGCAACGGTCCGCCGGGCGATATCGACGCCCGTTTCGCGCAGAATTTCAACGATTCGATCATCCGATAACGGCGTTTCCTGCATCTCGCCGTCGATGAGACTCTTAATCCGATGGCGGACGGCTTCCGCAGAGTGGGATTCTCCACCATCGGAAGCATGGATAGCGGTGGTGAAGAAGTATTTCAGTTCGAACACGCCACGCGGGGTCGAGATAAACTTATTGCTGGTGACGCGCGAGACAGTGGACTCGTGCATCTCAATCGCGCGCGCGACATCTTTTAGGATCAGCGGGCGCAAGTGGGCGACGCCATAGGTCAGGAAGCCGTCTTGCTGGCGAACGATTTCCTTCGCCACTTTCAAAATCGTGCGGGCACGCTGATCGAGGCTTTTGACCAGCCAATTCGCATCGGCTTGAGCTTCGGCGAGATAGGAGCGCTCGTCTTGAGATCGCGCTTGGCGCGACACGCTCTCCGCATAGGCATTATTGACCAGCACGCGCGGCAATGTGTCGGAATTCAACTCAATCAGCCACGTGCCCATTGGCCCTTCGCGGACAAAAACGTCCGGCATGATGGCGCTTGACTCTGCGCTGCCAAAGGTTGCGCCAGGTTTGGGTGTTAAGGCCCGGATCTCGGCGATCATGTCGGCCAGATCAGCGCCATCAACGCCGCAAATATCATACAGGCTTTTCAGGTCGTGACGCGCCAAGAGCGGGAGGTTGGCCAAAAGGGCCTCCATCGCAGGGTCATACCGGTCACGCTCTTTGAGTTGTGCGGCGAGGCATTCTTCCACACCGCGCGCACACACACCGGTTGGATCAAAGGTCTGAAGGGTCTGCACCACAAGCTCTAGTGCATCATGGCCGATCCCTAAACGCTCAGCCACTTCGCTCATGTCGGCGCGCAAATAACCAGCGTCATCGACGTGATCAATAAGATAACTTGCCACCATACGATCGACGGGGGACGAGAAAGCCAGCACAGCTTGGCTCTCTAAATGATCGCGCAGCGACACCGCTTGCGTGAGACGACTTTCGAAGTCTTCTAAATCTTCAAAGCCACCCCGGCCGTCGCCCGCTTTGCTCCAGTCCACGCTTGAGCCAATGGCTTCGCTGGCTGGCATATCCGCATCGCTATGGACGTCCTCATAATTGGCATCAAGGGCAGCCTCAGCATGGGGATCGGGTCCCTCGCCATTGGCGCATAATTCTTGAGGGCCGTCAGAAGCGGCTACGGCTTCGCGGGGGTCGATCTCAGGTGTATCCTGGATGCCGTAATCTTCCGCGTCATCCACCCGTTCTAGAACCGGGTTGCGCTCTAATTCTTGCTCGACATAGACAGCCAACTCAATCGTGGACATTTGCAACAGCTTGATCGCTTGCTGCAATTGGGGCGTCATAACAAGGCCTTGGCCTTGTCGAAGCTCCATGCGCGGTGCGATAGCCATTCTACTCGTCCCCGTTAGGCCTTAAAGTCCGCTCCAAGATAAACACGGCGGACGTCGGGCTGGTGTAACACTTCGTCTGGCGAACCCTCAAACAAGACCTCGCCGTCGAATATGATAGTCGCACGATCAATAATATTCAGTGTATCTCTGACATTATGATCAGTGATTAGCACACCAATGCCACGTTCCTTCAAAAACCCAATCAAATCACGGATATCTGCGATGGCGAGGGGGTCAATTCCGGCGAAAGGCTCATCCAAAAGGATAAAAGAGGGGTCAGTTGCGAGTGCGCGGGCGATTTCAAGGCGACGTCTCTCCCCGCCGGAGAGCGAAGTTGCCCGCTGTTTGCGCAGCCGATCGATTCGCAACTCGGTCAAAAGTTCGGTCGCGCGAAATTCGCGGGTGGTCGGATCGGGCTCGATGGTCTCCAGCACCGCCAGAACATTGTCTTCCACACTCATCCCGCGAAAGATTGATGGCTCTTGCGGCAGATAGCCCAGGCCCAAACGCGCCCGAACATACATTGGCAACAGGGTCACATCCTGACCATCGATCGAAATATCGCCAAAGTCGGGCTGAATCAGGCCCATGACCATATAAAAGCACGTGGTTTTGCCGGCACCATTGGGCCCCAACAGACCCAAAACTTCGCCGCGTTTGAGGCTAAGCGAGACACCATTAACAACTTGGCGACCCTTATAGGCCTTACCCAAGTCGCGCGCGATCAAGCCCATTTCATCAGGCGATACAGTGCTGGCAGCAGTGCGGGGTGGGCGCATGGTCGAAAATCCCTCTAACGTCTGGCACGATCGGGTTGCGAACTCATTTGGGGGCTGGGCCGCCCTTGGTCGCTTGGCCATTGTTCGGGAAAATCACTGCCCGCACGCGACCGTCCATCCCACGCATGGTCGAGGCCCTTGTCTTGGTGTTCAAGGTCAACATCGAGCCTTTCAGGACGCTTTGGCCTTGAACAGCCACAACATTGCCGAAAAACTGGACGGTATTGGCTGGGGCATCAAAGATGGCCCGGTCGCCGCGGATCTTTTCGGTCGGGGTGACATAGAAAGTCTCCCCCTCTGTATAGACTTTGTCGATATCACCGTTGGACTGATTGGTTCCGCGCAAATATGTTACGCGAATACGCGGCGCGCGCAGCACCGCGCCATCTTGCGCCACCGATGCATTGCCCACCAATGTGCTGACACCTGCTGCTGGATCATACACCAAATCATTGGCCGACACTTCTATCGGGCCGTTGCTGCTACTTGACTGCGCCAAAGCTGCGCCACCGACGAGGCCAAGGCCGAGTAGGATCGCAAAACTGGGTATAGCAAGGTTCTTAAACTGGGTCATATCAAGTCCATTGATAGAGATTCGACACTTCTAGCCATCAGACGCACGAGCCGAATGTTAAAATTGTCAGTTGAGCTGGGCGATCACGTTACCCGTGAGGCGAAGTCTCCGGCTTTGCGTGTTATACTCATAGCGGTCGGCGGCCCCCCTGCCTAGCTGTGATCGAATGCGGATTGCGCCATTACCCGTCAAGGTTCGGGTCTCCTTATCGAAATAGGCCCGGTCAGACGTCGCTTCGCCATCTTTAAATGTCACCCGCGCATTGCCCAATAGGGCAACTGCCCCCTTGGCTTCATCCCATTGAAGGGACTGGGCGGTGGCGGCCTCGCCGCTGGGCAATACGATTTGGGTGCCGCCTTCCAACGTCAGAACAGAAGGATCGGACGTCCACATGGCCGAAAGGCCGGTTGCTCGTTCGCCGGTTTTGCGTGAAAAAACGACATTGCCTTTTAGCGACAGCGTCTGGACATCTTGCGACCAAATGCCTTCGTCCGCTGTTGCGACGCTGCCATCTGCGGTTTCCAGTTTTGGTTTTTCGAGCCGCACCGCCCCGGCAGGGTCGGAGATACTGCGCGTCGCTTTTAGGCCTGTGACCTTCAGCCGCTTGCCTTCGCGCGTATTGCCCACGAACTCAGGCGAATCCATGACAAATTGATCGCCCTGAACCAGCTTGCTGGTGTCAATCGCGGCACCCTGCACGCCACGTAAAATCACACTTCCCACCAAAAGCAGGGTTGATAAAGCGGCCCCAGCCAAAAACACGACGCGCGTGGTCTTCACCCGAATGGTGCGCACACGCGCATCATTCGGCGTCATGCGCCGCCTAGCGGAATGGATGGCATGGGTGTCGAGCGTTGTCATGCGTGGGAAAAGATGTCTGACTCAGCCCAGCCCATCAAGTCCAAATCGGCCCGGACTGGCAGGAAGTCGAAGCAGGCTTGTGCAATTTCCATCCGACCTTCGCGCTTCAGCATCTCAACCAAACGGGTCTTGGCGGCATGTAGATAGAGCACGTCCGAGGCCGCATAAGCCAATTGCGCCTCGCTTAATTGCGCCGCGCCCCAGTCAGAGCTTTGTTGTTGCTTGTTAAGCTCAACGCCAACAAGTTCTTTCACCAAGTCTTTCAAGCCATGCCGGTCGGTATAGGTGCGCACCAATTTAGACGCGATCTTGGTACAAAAGATTGGGCCGACTTCGATGCCTAAATACTGCTTGCACATCGCCACATCAAAGCGGGCAAAATGAAATAGCTTTTCGACTTTCGGATCAGCCAACAGGGCCTTCAAATTCGGACAATCATAGGCCGGGCGGTTCAGACGGACGATATGCGCATTCCCGTCACCAGAGCTCAATTGGACCACGCAGAGAGCATCACGCACCAAGGACAGGCCGAGGGTTTCCGTATCGACGGCCACAACGGGTCCTAAATCCAAGCCATCTGGTAAATCGCCCTCATAAGAATGAATTGTCACGTCTCAAGCCTCATCTGGTCACAATAGGGGGCCTCGGTGCGCCAGATTACAGGGCGCGCCAAGCATTGCCGACTTCTCTAAGCCTTTTTCCCCTGCACCGCAAAAGATGTTGCGTGTTGATTGCAGGCGCTGGCAGGTTCGCCACTTTTAGATCGGCGTGAGTTCGAGCATAGAGGCGTGGAGATATGGGTTGAGATTTGATGAGCAGTGAACGCGACACAGATTCTGACTGGAACCAACTCGGCGAGGTCGACCCCTTTTGGGCAGTCATCACCGACGAGCGCTTTCGGGCTGACCGGATGGACGCCACGACCCGTGAAGCCTTCTATCAAAGCGGTGTCATCGACATCGACCGGTTCCACTCCGAGCTAAAGCGCCATTTTTCTGCTCCGGATCATTTTGAAGCCTGCTTGGACTTTGGTGCCGGTGTTGGGCGCTTATTGGTGCCGATGGCGCAGCGCGCGCACCAATCGGTTGGCGTCGACATCGCCGATTCCATGCGTGCGATCTGTCAAACCCGCTTGGATGAAGTGGGGCTTTCACAGGTGAAGCTTGTTGCAACACCCAAAGAGGCTGCCGCCTTTGGCCCGTTTAATTGGGTCAATTCCTTCATCGTGCTCCAACATATTCCCCCTGCCCGTGGGGTGGCTTTGATAGAGGACTTGTTGGACATCGTAAGTCCGGGTGGATTTTTGTCTCTGCAGGTCACAACCCATCGTGAGGCGCATCTGATGCCGCAGGACACCGCCGGGCCTGCCCGAAAGTTGCTTCGCCAAGTTCGAAACAGCTTGTTTCCGCGCCAGGATGTTGGGCAAATCACCATGTATGATTATGATGTCGGCCAAGTGCTCGCCCTCTTAACCCGCGCCGGCTTCCCCCGCTTTGTCTTGGAACACACCGACCACGGCGGCCATCATGGCTACATGATCTATGCGCAGAAAGTGGCGGGGTAGGGGTGCTCGGTATCCTCTCACCCAAGGGCCAACGCGCCTTGGGTGTGGCAACTTGTTTCAGAATGCGCCATAGTTTGGTGCACCACCACTTTCACCGGTTTGGAACACAAATATGCTGACACAAGGTGACGATTATCCAATTCATCAAACCGCTGAACCGATTGCCTATTCGGGTACGGATCGCAATTTTTACGATCGGTATTTCTTCAACGGATACCAAGCAGATGGTAGCGGCTTTTTCGCTTTGGCTTTTGGCGTTTACCCGCATCTAAATGTCGCTGATGCGCATTTCTCGGTGGTTCGCGGCGGTGTTCAAAATTGTTTGCATACGTCGCGGCTTCTGGCGATGGAGCGGATGGATTTGTCGGTCGGTCCGATCAAAATTGAGATTGTCGAGCCCCTGAACATTCTGCGCATTATCGTCAGCGCGCACGAGGGATTTAGCGCTGATCTAACCTTCACCGGGCGCGCCTTTCCGGTTGAAGAGCCGCGCTTTACCCGCCGCATCGGGCCACGCACCTTTATGGACTATACGAGGATGACCCAGAACGGGCATTGGTCTGGATGGATCGAGATTGATGGTGTCCGAGAAGATGTAGGCGGCAGTATTGGCACGCGCGACCGCTCTTGGGGCATTCGACCCATTGGTGCCAGTGACCCCCAGCCGACCGTACCCCAACAGGTGCCGCAGTTCTTCTGGATTTGGAGCCCGGTGAATTTTGCCGATGCCAGCCTGTTCTTCCACATCAATGCGGATGGAGCCGGAAAGCCTTGGAATAGTCGCGCCGTATGGTGCCCGGACAAGGCAGGTCCCGATGTTAGGATTGAGACCGAGCAGGCGTCCATGTCCCTGACACTCATACCCGGCATGCGCCACGCCAGCTCGGCCAGCTTGATCATGGAGGCGGATGGGCAACCCGCACGCCACGCTGTTTTCCAGCCAATCACTACCTTCTTGATGCGGGGTCTTGGCTATGGTCACCCCACTTGGGGGCATGGCGGCTGGAAGGGAGAACTGGTCACCGAGCGGGAGGATATCGACCTTTCCAACATCGTGCCGGGTCGCCCGGACCACCTTCATATCCAAGCTGTTTGCAAGGTGACCGTGTCAACTGATGGGGCGACTGAAGTGGGCACCGGCATCCTCGAACAATTCATCATTGGCGCATACGCCCCCTTAGGACTGACCAGCCTTGCCGCAGATTGATCCTATCCCCGCACCGGTCGACATCAATGCCGATTGGCTGGCACAGCATTTAGGGCGGACGGTATCTGACGTTGCAGCCAAGCCGGTCGGTACCGGGCAGGTTGGCGCGACCTACCGCTTTTTGCTGACAAATACCGATCCAGACCCAGCCCACCCGGCGTCCCTGATCGGGAAGTTCATGTCGGAGGATCCTGTCAGCCGGGCCACGGGCATTGCGCAATTGAGCTATGTGCGAGAAGTGAAATTCTACCAAAATTACGGCAACACCAAGCCTCTGCCGATTCCCACGGCCCGATATGCCGCCATAGATGAAGCCAGCCATGCTTTTGCTTTGCTTATGGATGACTTTCCCGGCCACAGGCCGGGAAACCAACTCCTGCCCGCCACGCTGGAAGAGGCAAAGCTGGCGATGGTGGCGGGCGCCAGCATTCACGCTGCTTGGTGGGGCGATGCTGGGCTCGACACCCATACTTGGCTAAACGGCTCGCAAGCTGCTTCTGGAATGGATGTCGACGCCTTGTTTGAAATGCTGTGGCCAGCCTTTTGCGCGCGCTATGCCGATCAGATCAACGACCAAATCCGCGCCACGGGCGAGGCATATCTGGGTCGGATCAATGCGTGGATTTCCCAACGAACTGGACCACGGTGCCTCACTCATGGTGACTTTCGCCCCGATAATATGTTGTTTCAGGAAGGCGATGCCGCCCACCCGATTGTCATCGTCGATTGGCAAACCGCCGGGGTGGGCAATGGTGCCACCGATATTGCCTATTATCTGGGGACCGCACTGACGCCAGAGATGCGCCGCACGCATGAACGCGCTTTGGTTGATCTGTGGATTGACCAACTCGTGAAAGCCGGAGTGCCCCAATCCGACACCCAAGGCCTATGGGATACCTATCGCCGTGATGCCCTCGCAGGCTTTCTGATGGGTGTCCTCGCATCCATGATCGTGGCACAAACCCCGCGCGGTGATGCGATGTTTCTAACCATGTGTGCCCGCGCTGCCGCGATGGTTGAAGATCATGGCTCTGTGGAGCTGATCTAGCAAGGCTTCCTCAAACAAGAAAACGGGGGATCGAACGTGCGCCTCGGTAAAAATGCAAAAGTCTAGCAGGAGGGCTTTTTGTCCGGTACTTCTGGACCGGGGCAACCCCTTTTATCACTGGTGTTCTCTGGGAGTGCGTACAATGTTTGGGTGGAGAGGTTTTTAGAGACAGCTTTTCAGGTCTGATAAAAATGATTAAAACATCGCGAACCCGGACCTGTGCCTGAGAAATTCAGCGAAGCCGTCAAATCACTCACTAGGTCTTGAACCGAAAACGGTTACTTTGGTCCGATCAATCCCGACAAATTGCATGTCCCGCCATGCGACCTCCTTGGCCCGCTGCGCTTCAACCCCGAGAAGGCGAAGTTGCATTTCGGCGGCTTTGCTGCCAGCCTCCGGTCCGGCGTTTCCGTTCATCCAGGCGAAGCCCAGCCTGACGATGATCCCGACCGTAAAACGATATCAACAATACCTGTTCGCAAACTTGCTCCTGAGTGCTTTCTTGTCGATCTTGCCGGTGGCCGTCAGGGGGACCGTGTCGAAGACGATCTCGTCTGGCAGCTGCCATTTCGCGATCTGCGCCGCCATGTGGCTTAAAACATCTGCAGCGGCGACCTTCGCTTCCGGGTACAGTTCCAGCACGAGAAGCGGCCGCTCTTCCCACTTCGGATGCGCGATCCCTACGACGGCGGCGATCTTCACGCCAGGATAGGCGACGGCGATATTCTCCAGATCAATCGAGCTGATCCATTCGCCGCCAGATTTGATCACATCCTTCTTGCGGTCGGTGATCCGCATGAAGCCGAACCGGTCGAGCGTGGCGATGTCTCCGGTATCAAACCAGCCCTCGTCATTGACCGCATCAGCCGGCGCACGGAAGTAGCGCTGGATCGTCCAGGGCCCGCGCACAAGCAGCGCGCCGGAACTCTCTCCATCGCGAGGCACATCCTTGCCAGCCTCATCGACGACCCGCAGCTCGATGCCGAACTGCAGGCGGCCCTGGCGTGTCCAGATCGCCTCATCGATTGCTTCCTCTCCCAGGGCTGCCAGGGCTGGCGTCGGGGTAGCGATTACACCAAGGGGTGCCGTCTCCGTCATGCCCCAGATCTGCAGCACCTGGACGCCGTGCCGGGTTTTAAACTTCTCCGCCATGGCGCGCGGAACGGCCGAGCCACCGATGACAAGCCGCTTCAGCTCGCCGGGCGTCTGGCCGGTGCGCTCGAGATGTTCGAGATACAGGGTCCAGATCGTCGGTACGCCGCCCATCAGCTCGCAAGGCAGCACCAGCTTGCAGCCATTGATCGGTGCCGCAAACGGCAGGCCCCAGGCCGTGGCATGAAACAGGGAAGAGCAGGGCATCACAACATCGAAAGCGGTGAACCCGAAAGCGCTGTTCAGGCCCGAAGCCATGGCATGGAGCACCACGCCGCGATGGGAATAGACGACGCCTTTGGGTCGCCTGTAGTGCCGGAAGTGTAACAGAGGAATGCGCCGGCATTCTCGTCGATCACCGGCCATGCAAATCCGTCGGTTTCCGCTGCGATCGTCTCGTAGCAGAGCGCCCCGACCTTACCAGACGCATGAACGGTCTCGTCGCTTAGCATGACGAAGGTCTTAACCGTCTTCATCTGGGGCGCGAGCCGCTCGACAAGCGTCAGGAAGGTCTTGTCGAATAGCAGGATCTTCGGCTCGGCGTGGTTTATGATGAAGACAATCTGCTCGTCGAAGAGACGCGGGTTCAAGGTGTTCAATACCGCACCGAGACCGGTCACGGCATAGAAGAGTTCGAAATGCCGGTGCGTGTTCCAGGCGAGCGAGGCAATGCGGTCTCCCGCTTTTGCACCGAGACGGACCAGTGCCGCGGCGGCACGCTCGACCCGCCTTAATTCATTCCCATACGACGAACGCGCAATCGGCTCCTCGATCAGGCGCGAGACAACCTTCACGCCGCCATGCGCAGTCGCGGCGAACTTGAGGATGTCGATGATCTGCAGCGGCGCAGGCTGCATAAGACCGGGGAGAATCGTGTGAGGTTCGGGGATCAAGATCGCCCTCCATAGCGGGAATGGCAGTATCTAAATGGCGTGTTGTCCACTTTGTAAAGTTGGCCGCATTGCTTCGTCAGGATTAAGCCCCGCGATTCCGTACAAATACAAATAATTCAATTATTTATGAAGGAAAAATGGTGCTGTATTAAATCCTCTTCTGGGCACCACTTTTTCTAATCTCTTAAGCTAAGCACACCCTATTGGGCGCAGATTGGGCACCCACACTTAGGATCTCTCCGGGATCGCTGGGATTGGAAAATCCCAGTGACTTATGCTGAACCAAACATCTGGACGCGCAACTGCGCGCCAGATGATGAGGTTACTTCTGCCACTTATTTCAAATGACCGTCAGGCATAGGTGCGACTTCAGTCAGTGTGTAGGAGAACAAAAGGTTGACGATTTTCCAGCCGTCCTCTGCCTTCACCAATTGCCAGCTTTCGGAGCCCCAGTTCTGAATCTGATCATTTGCGGTGAAGTTATAGCGAAACGTCACTGTCGCGAGCTGACCATCCGACACGATGGTTGGGGGACCGAAGTTTTCAGCCAGCCTTAGCGCTTTATACGCGGGGTCACCAATCAATTGGTGGGCACCTTGGTCCTCTAGCGCGCGAATCTCCTGTTTTGTCATCTGGGCAACAAACTCTCGGGACTTGGGATGCCCAGTGGCCTTCCAATTTATCTGCCCATCATAAAACAATGCGGCCAGACCTTTGGAATCCTTAGCCCGGATTGCCGCATCAAAGCGCGACATCAAGGAGCGGATCTCTGCTTCCCCGATGCTTTGCTGGGCGATCGTCCCCTGTTGTGGCGCTTGTGCAGCAACAAGCTCAGGAGTGCTGATTAGGGTCGCTGCCAGAATGAGCGACACGATTGAATTTTTCATGGCAGTTTTTCCTCAGTTGGTCACAGTGTCAGGGTTGAAGCGATAGCGTCTTCTCAGGATAGTCGATCATAAACCGTGGGGAGTTGAGATGATCAATTCCAACGATGACGGCGGGGCGATACTTGCGGCTAGGCGTAAGGCCCGATGCACCTTTTACCATCACCCTCTGATCGAGCTGCGTCAGCTTGGTGCGCGCAACGGCATCGGGAAAAAGTGCAGATGCGCCTGCTGCGGTAACAACGATTAAGTCCATTGGAATGCGCTCGCTGCCGACTTCGCCTTGGACCACCGCCCACCCGCGATCGTGCGACGCGAGGTTTGGTTGGGCAGGGTTGGCAATCAAGACTGTCGGCATTGCTAGGTAAAAAGCGGTTGCCACTTGCCATCTCATGAAAAAGCTCCCATATTTTTAAAGGGTAATCAAATATTGTTTAACAGAAAGTTTTTGTCAATATGCAAGAATCACGCCTGTCAATCACGTCACTTGCTAGACCCATGCGATGGGTGATCATCATTTTGGTAATCGCGTTGATCGCGACCCATCTCCTGGGCGCATTCAAGCCCAGCTTCGGCCCAGTTGAGATCATGGAAACCTATGAATTGAATGGCATTGGGTTCGGTGCGCGGACGCTTGGCATGCTGGCCATCGTGCTGGGACTGATCCAGCTTGAGCGCATTTTGTATGTCCTGGAGCGCGGGGACCCCTTTGTCGCGGCAGTTGTCAAAGGCTTGCAACGCTTCGCCATTCTGGCCAGCTTGGGCTTTGTCTTGGTGATTGCTGCCCCGACGCTCTCAGCGCTAACAAGCCCCGGCGCTGGGCATGTCACCATCACGATCCAGATGCGTGACTTCGTTACTCTGGCAATTTGCCTTGTCTTCTTCGTCGTGGCCGCCCTTGTGGGTGAGGCCGTGCGGATCGCCGCTGAAAATAAGGAGTTTATTTAGCCGATGGGGATCATTATCCGCCTCGACGTGATGCTGGCCCGGCGCAAGGTGCGCTCGCGAGAGCTTGCTCAGCATGTCGGCATCACTGAAGCCAACCTTTCACTCCTGAAATCGGGCAAGGTGAGAGGCCTTCGGTTTGAAACCCTCGCTGCAATCTGCGACTATCTCGATTGCCAACCCGGTGATTTGCTTGAGTTTGTGCGGGAGGAAGAGGGAAAGCGCGACTAAAGCTATCCCGCATGCGAACGCGCCTGAGGTCAAGCGGCCTTTGTCCAGTTGTTAATCCGCCTGCAGCCTTCATCGTGCCTCGGAAAGCTGTTCTCTTTACAAGATTGGCCTGAACATGAGCTAGGAATGGCGCTTAGTTGATGCGGCCCTCAGTGAGGGCGTCTGGTTAAGACCATGCCAAGTTTCACCTCCTGACATGAGATCGATCCCGCTCTCGAAGCTCGGCTGGCTGACACCGAAGGCCTATGCCGCGCTCAACGGAACCAACGGCCGGGGCGCTGCGCTACGCCAAGGCTCCGCGCCCCGGCCTCTTGCCACACCAACAAACAATGGGTGCACCTCACAGTCCTTTGACCGATTTTTCGTTGTTTTCTCGATGGTTACGGAAGCTTTTGGACCAGCTTTGTGTAGCAAACGCGATTTATCAAACCCCAAAGGGGTAAATTATCAACCTTATCAATGCTTTGAAGTTTTATGGTGCCCAGAAGAGGACTCGAACCTCCACGCCTCGCGGCGCTGCTACCTGAAAGCAGTGCGTCTACCAATTCCGCCATCTGGGCAACGGAAGCGGGGATTTAGAGGACATGGGCGCAGGCGTCAATTGACTTATCATCGCGTCAGGTGCGATTTCGCCCTGCGCGGCTGACTTGCTGGGGCAAGGCGGGCTCGTCTAGATCATGCCTATGGCCAAACTGGTGATCATGGGCGTCTCAGGCGCAGGCAAAACGACCTTGGGCTCGGCTTTGGCGGCGCGTCTCGGTTGGCGGTTTCTCGATGCCGACGATTTTCATTCTCCAGAAGCCAAGGCCAAAATCGCCTCGGGCGTCACGTTGGATGAGACCGACCGTGCGGCCTGGTTGGCTCGGATTAAGCCTGTGTTTGATGAGGTGGGGGTGTCGACGGTTTTAGCGTGCTCGGCGCTTAAGGCGATTCATCGCACAAGCTTGGCGCCTGACTATCTGGTGCATTTGGTGATTGGGACGGACCTCGCCCACACGCGTCTAAGTGTACGCCAAGGCCATTTTGCTGGGCCAAGCATCTTAGCCTCGCAATTTTCGACGTTGGAGACACCCGGTGATGCGCTGGCCGTCGACGCTGCACAGCCAACGGCTGCGCAGGTCGATCAGATTATTGTGGCATTTGCACTCAAATCTGCGTGAGCGATCAGAATGGGATGGCGCGGCGGCGCTTCGAGTAAGCAGTATAGCCCGCATTCACCCCTGCGCGGAAACCAATGCCTGTGCGCATCGGAGCCAATGTCACGCCTTCAGCGCGCTGATAGGTAACTGCAATCCCAGCGATGAAGAAGGCTGCGCCCTCGACACCTGGATAGCGACGATAGATACCGTCAGGGTTTTGCAGATTATAAACGAGGGTGAAGACTTTGCTGGCGTTACCGCCGGTGTCGAGGCCGATGGATGGGCCTTGCCAGAAGATTTTACGCTCTTGCCCGTCCTTCATCACCAAGGTGCCTTGGCCATAACGGACACCAAAGCCGATGGCAGCAGCATATTCATCGCCCCGGATATAGCCGACAGGGCTGCCTTGGTCTTGGAACACGCGCTCGACCGCTTGGCCGACGCTGCCCGAGGTTTTGCCGAAGAAGGTTCCAGCCGCATCGACAATTTCCTGCTGGCTGAAGCCGTCTGGATTGGTCTTTTTGGTAGCAGGTGCCGCACTTGATGACGTCGCCATGTCATCGGGTGTTGGCCCTGTGGTTTGCGCAAGGGCAGGTGTCCCCAAAGTCAGGCCCGAACTTAGGACTGCCGCGCAGAGAATAGCAAGTTTCCGATCAATCATGATGTGGCTCCAAAATCGCCCCTTAGCTTGTTAAAGCCAAACATGGTTAGTTTGGCGTTAAAATGGCCACAGCGTGTTCAGACCTTGGACATGCTCACCATCAAGCCCCGTCAGCATGCAGCTCATAGGGGATCAGAACGGGTGGATCGTCCAGCTCGTGACAGAGCGCCCGGTCGCGCGTGACCAAAGTCCGCCCGCTGGCTTGGGCGGTGGCAACAATCAAGGCGTCCGCCAGATCGAGCCGTCTTTCTTGCCGCAAGACCGCAGCATAGACTGCAATATCGGCGTCAACATGGATCAGATGAAAGCGGTCTAACCAGAGACGCATGGCGTCTTCTTGGGCAGAAGGCACGCCCGACATGATCTCTACCCAAGTGATGACCGAGATGGCGGCCCCGGGATGGCTCGAAATGGCTTCGCTAGCCGCCCGATGCCCTTGCAGATGGTCGATCAATATATTGGTGTCGAACAAAACCTTCATCGACCCCACCCTTTGGTTTGGGTTACCGTGTGCGAGCCTTTCGATAGCCAAGCACCTGCAGCAGCACAAGTCCCCCGCATGGCACACCCTTCCCCTTCGCCTTCGGGTCAGCTAAAAGCCCGGCCAACCCCTAGTTTGACTGACAGAAAGACACACGCGTGGCACATCAGCATATCTTCCAAATGCAAGGC